>OFPS01001670.1_pt1 | contig 14931 bp, 7 predicted proteins | sample 1542111 | NCBI WGS metagenome assembly OFPS01 (sample SAMN04209233, study PRJEB22552) | human gut metagenome | biome: gut; material: feces | host: Homo sapiens | place: USA: Oklahoma | reverse complement strand
ACCTCTTAAGTAGATTTTAGGTATTTACCTTGTCTACTTAAGAGGTATCATATCAGTTTGGGAGTTGATTGTAAAAGACTAGTCCGACAATAACCGGTGTGAGTATTACTAGATTGCCAATGACTCTTTGCATATTATTTTTCATCTTCTTTTCCTCCAAGTGACTGAATCCAGGTTAGAATTTCTTCAAAAACAGTCAAGTTCAAACTATAGTAAATAAAATTCTTCTGCTTTTCTTCTTCAATAAGTCCTGCTTTTCTCAAGGTAGACAAATGATGAGAAACTGTTGCGGGAGCCAAGTCAAACTGCTGGCTGATTTCACCTGCAGACTTGGGCCCAGACTTTAGATAGTCTAAAATTTCTCTCCTCACAGGGGCAGAGATAGCTTTAAGTGTTTCTGATAATCCCATGACTTCCCTCCTTCTTCCAAATTTTGCTTGTCAGGAGTCCTACACCTAGAACATAAATAGCTAAAATGGCTTCGATTAGTAAGAGATTGCTAACTATTCCTTGTTGATAAGCACCTGCCAAAAAATCGATGGTAGCATGAAGTAATATCGCCACAAAATAGAATGAGAGCTTATGCTTAGTGACTGCTAGAAAATCCCAAGCTGTAAGCAAGACTTGTAGTAGTAAGGCAACTAGTCTTTCAAAGAGAGACATAACAACAGCAAAGCCTGTTAATTGTTTGACCTGACCTACTAGAAGTGAAGGTAACTGACTGGCCTGACCTGAATGGATGGCCTGTAAAACAATTATGTTAGTGAGTAAGCCCATCACTCCAATCAAGATAAATTCACTAAGACCATGTCCAAAACCGTAGGCTACAATATCAGACGTCATCAAACTTCTTTTCTTTTCGAGAATCTTAAAAACCAAATAGCGTGTTGTTTCTTCAACAAGGCCAGCCATAAATCCTCCATAAAGAATGGGCAACCATTTAGAAGAGTGAGCAAGACCAGAAAGAGCCACAGCATTGATAGGTCCTTCAATCATCATGACAGGTAAGGCAAAACCAATCAGACCTACTAAGAAGAGCTTGATTGAAAATTGCCATCTTTTCTTCAGAATGATAAAACCAATTACGGCGATAACTAACATGGTAAGAATTGTCATAAAAAGGAATGTTTCCATTTGATTTATCCTTTCATTGAAACGGAGCATCAATACGACTTGAGTCAGAATACCTATTTCCATACTTTTCGAAATAGATTCTACGCTTTTCTGAAAGCACTGTCAAGACTATTTCGAAAATAATCTAAATAGGAGCACAAAAAAGACCGTTTTCACGATCTTTTTTGTCATTTTAATTATTAAGCATCACAAACAGATAAATCATCTCAAAAACATGGCGATTGATGACAATCCTATTGCTAGATTAGCGTTACGTTCTGATTCATTTTGGAATTCTGTGAGTGTCTTACTCAATTCACTCAATCCTGAACTCAGTGAAATCCCTTTAGAAAGATTGTCGACAGCTAGAACTTGAATAGCTCTGCGTAACTCTGCAAGAAGTTCACCATTATCCTTCTTTCCAACTTCTATTTCGTTTTTAAACGTTACGAGCAAGTTTCTCTCTTCTTCAGTTGTTTCTGGATTTAGAATCAGATTATAGATATTGTTTAAGATATCTTCAATTTGGATATTATTACTTTTTGTCAACTAGAACACTCCCTAAATAGATCCTGCTTTTCTCAAGGTAAACATTTGATTTATACTATCATCGAATTCGGAAAGAAATGCTATCTTGGTGAGCACACCTATTTTCTTTTTTTGAAAAATATTCTACGCTTTTCATAGACTACTGTCAAGACTATTTCGAAAAAATCGAAATAGAGATACAAAAAAAGACCGTTTTCACGATCTTTTTTCTTGAGAATTTTCCCTCATTCTCGGCTGTGTGTTCTCTGGTCAGTCACATGAGCTACTACTGCTTATCTTCCTGGGACATATTCGCCAGTGTTGGCATCGTAGTAACGGCGTTGGCCGTTAACTGTGACGTAGGCACCCTTAACTTGGCGACCTGATTGGTCAAAGTAAAGGTGTTGGCCATTGATAACTTGTTCTCCTGTTACGGCATAACCATCTGCTCCGAAGTAAGCCCAGACGTTAGGCTCGATTTGAGCAAAGCGGTTGGTTACAGGTTGCCCATCGTTTTCGTCATAGTACTTGTAACGACTGCCGACCTTAACGGCTTTGCCCTTGTATTGGATACCATTTTGGTCAAAGTAGTATTCCTTGCCATTGATAGTCCACTTGCCTTTAAGGGCTTGGCCTTCAGTATTGAAATAAGACCATTGGTTTGGTGCAATCTCAGCAAAGCTACTTGTTACAAGAGCTCCACTGTGAGCATCATAGTAATAAGTCTTACCATCTTCGACAACAGTTTTCCCCTTGACTTGGATACCATTTTCATCAAAGTACTTAAGGTATCCATGATCAGCACGAACTTGGCCGATAGCCAGTGAACCGTCTTGTTTAAAGTACATCCACTGGTCATCACCTACTTGGAGGTAGCGTCCGCTAGCGAGAATACCTGAATCTGGCTCATAGTAATACTTGATGCCATTTTCCTCGATAATTTCACCCTTAGCTTGGCTACCATCTTCCTTGAAGTAATAGAGGTGACCATCAATGTATTGACGTCCAGTGACACGGTTCCCCTCTTTATCAAAGTAGTTCCAAGCCTTAGTCGCTGGATTGTAGACAAAGATGCTACGTCCGATTTCGCCTGCTGGTGTGATGTAACGGGCCTTACCATTTTCAAAGATAATAGAATCTGCACGATTGCTGTAGGCCGTACCGACACTACCATCTTGGTTAAAGTAATAAGTCTTACCGTCAATGACACGTGAACCTGTCACAGTGTTACCATCAGCGTCAAAGTAATAACGTTTACCTGTGCTGCTGTCTGTCGCAAAGACGTTACGTCCCATGTCACCCGTTTCAGCAACATAGTAATGCAATTTGCCATCATCTGTACGAACAACGCGATCCTTAGCCTGGATACCAGTTTCACGGTCAAAGTAGAAATGGTGGCCACTCCAATGAAGGTTACCTACTACCATTGTTCCTTGAGTCGTAAAGGCACGAACCTGCTTATGTTTGTCATCAAAATCAACGAAGGCATTCTTAACCATGGCACCGTCTAGACCGTAATAGTAGGTATAGCCGTTGCTAGCACGACGAAGGGCGTTACGCAATTGGATACCATTGTCAAAGAAATAGTAATCCTTGTTATTGATGTTTTGGGCACCCTTGGTCATCTTACCGTCACCACCGAAGTAATACCAGTTACCGTTTCCGTCTTGAACAAATTCATTCTTAACAGCTTGGTTATCACGTAGGAAATAAACATCTTGTCCACGACGTTGGAAGACTTGAGTGCTTGTGATGGCACCTGTATCGCGAAGTGGTGTTGGCAAGAGTTGGCTGTTGGCTGAAGTATTAAAGTACTGGTTAGTCTTGTCATCACGAAGGACATAGTTGATACCTCGTCCAAGGATATTAGTTCCGTTGAAGTACTTAGCAGACCATTTAGTAATCTTTTCATTCGTAGGCAACTGCTTACCATTTGAGATTTGCACACGGTTGAAAATAGATGGGTACTTAGCTTTAAGCTCATCAAGGAAGGCTCCACCGTATTTACCTTGATAGTCTGTACCATCTGTACGAGTATTAGCCACATAGGCTTGGTCAATGATTTGGTAGCCTACTTGGTGGTTACCATAACCATTAACACGTGTCGCATTAACCACTTCTTTTCCTGGGAGGTTATAGATTTGGTCTGGCACCCAGTCAGCAATGGCTTGAATACCGTCTTTGTGGAGGGCACGAAGGACGTTAAGGAGGTCCTCAAGTGAGCCGTATTTATTATTTTGACTCAAGGCCATATCGTAACGGTCATCAAAGGCATAACCATTATCAATTGTTGAGTCAAGGAAAGTGCCATCTTTACTTGAAACGTACTGTGGTGGAAGTCCGACCGACGTGATTCCCCAAGATTTGAGCAAGTCAGTGTTCTTAGCCAAGACACGGTTCATGTAGAGTTCTGGCTGATTGTCCGCAAAAGCTTGGAAGTTTGAGAAGGCTTCATACATGACTTGCGAATCAAGGGCTGCTGAAGACTTGTAAACTTGGCCATCACTATTCGCACGGTTACTTGGCTGTGTACGTGCGTCTTGGTTTTCCTTAGCTCCGACTGGTACCCAGACACCGAGGTAACCTGAGACTTGGACATTTTCTACACCAAAAACATCGTTGGCATTGAAGGTCAAGTTCCCATTCCAGTCAGTGCGTTTAAGAAGGTTTTTAGGCACATCAGAATCGTTGAGGTAGGTTGCTATACCATCTTTTGTTGTCAAAAGCAATGGGCGATAAAGCTGATTACGGTGTGCTCTACCCATGTTCATCGTTACAGTTTCATTGCTACCCAAGCGGAAATCATAGTTGTTGGTCATGATGACACCCATACCTTGCGTACGAGTTTCTGAAGTTCCCAAATCTGTTCTGTTATTGGCACCTTTACCATAACGAACTGATGTCAAGAGCCCGTCATTTCCGACTTTCTTCACTTCCATGTCTTGACCACCAGCTACATACTTGATACGGGCACGCAAGAGGGTGTCAATGGCATCAAAGTAAGGCGTCTTCTTAGCCATGTAGTGACCATCCTCACGATAAAGGTCTCCGTAATAAACACGTGTTACAGAGTCCTTATTGGTCAACATGAGGGCATAGACAGATGGCAAGTTGTATGATGCATAAGTCTTGTGAGCCTTATCAATATCCTCATTGTAAATCTCGAAGGCTTTCTTGATTTCATCACGAGTGAAATTGTAACCAAACAAATTTGGGTTAATACGATCACGAATGATACGTTGAATAATGGTTTGAGCTTCTGTATCATGGGCACGGGTGAAAATATAGTTTGCCATACGTTCACCGTTTTTATCGTTGGCACCTCGTGGGTTCAAACTACTGTTGATGAAAGCAGTCATGTCTCCAAGCTGCATACGTGTATTTTTATCACGCATCAAGAGGTTGGTAAGGGCATTACGAAGGGCATTATCAATCGGAAGTTGTGCTCCTTTAGTGTCCTTATTGTAGTATGGGTCGTTAGCAGACCAAGCTTCCAAGTATGACAAGTGCTTAATGGCATTGGCTTCGGACTTATCAACACCGTAGGCTGCTTTGAAGTAATCTGAAGCAATTTGGAGAAGGTCGGCATCCACGTTATCTAGGGCATCGACACGCAAACCGTCAAAGTTAGCTGTTGGGTCATTGGCCATGATGCTTCCGATATTCATCATAAAGTGGAGCCAGTTAAGTTGTTCTGCCTGAACAGCTGGGTTTGAGTTATCAATATCGTTGGCAAGCAAGAACTCAAGACCACCGATAGAATTGTCCTTGAAGTACTTACGTGTACCCGTTTGGTTAGTCGGTGTGCGGTTTAACAAACGATAGTCAGAGTTGGCATGGCTGGTACGGTTACCAGTATCACCCTTACTGTTGTTAAAGAGCAACTGTCCACCTTGCAAGTGGTCGTATGAACTATTTTCAGTGCTACTATTCCAACCTGGCTGAGTCTTGATGAACTGGTCGATACTTGTACGCAACCAGTTTGTGTTGCCTTCACGAGCGATACGTTCTTCAATCTTAGTCTGAACCATCTTGGCAGCTTGGTCTAGACTTTCCTGACTAGAGTTTGTTGAAAATGAGCCTGCACCAAGACCTTGATTTTGCATGTAGTTAAGGTAGTTAACCTGAGTTGACTTGTCAGGCCACCAAACCATCAAGAGTGGACGTTTGTCAGCCTCAGTTGAAGCCGTCCAAGTCTTACCATCCTTGAGAATGCTCTTTGGACGGTACCAAGCATCCGCTGTGATGAAGGTGTCGAGTTGATCCAAAGATTTGTCATCGTTTTTATAGAGCTGGTTACCAGATGAAAAATCTACGGTTGCCTTGATAGGTTCTGTTGAAAATTCATCCTGTGACTTAGTCGCAAGAGCCCCTGTTTCAGCATCAAAGTAATAAGACTTACCATCTTGCTCAAAGACAAAGTTCTTACGCACACTACCGTCACTATTGACATAGTATTGTTTGCCGTTGATCCATTGGATTCCAGTCGCTGTGTTGGTGTTGGCTTCACGAGTTTCTACCAAGGCACGACGACTACGTGTACGAGCTTCTGTATTTGCCGTATCCGTTGTTGCTGAACGGTCTGTAGTGGCTGTTGTAGTATTGTTAGTTGTATCTGTAGTTGTAGCACTCGTATCAGCTGCAGCTGGTTGCACATTTGTGCTTGGTGCTGCTTGACCAGAGTTGGTGTCAACTGTTGCTGCGTTTGTGGTAGGTGCTGCTGCTCTATCTGTGACAGCTGTTGTCGTGCTAGTGGTATCTGCAACAGGAATGTTGACGCTAGCAGTATTAGCATCTGCTGCGATAGTTGGTGCTACCGTAGTTGCTGCATCATTAGTTGTGGCAGGTGTCTCTTGAAGCAAATCCTGACTGCTATCACCCGACTGATTCGCAGGATTTTGTTCATCGGCCTGAACCTGTTGATCCGCCAACAAAGCTCCACCAGCAACAGTAACCATTGAGAGTGCTGTTACCCCAATTGTCACCCAATTCTTCTTCACTTTATGCATTTTAAAGCGTACTTTTTGTTCCATATTATATACCTTTTTCCCTTATATTATTTCTATCATAAGCTATTTGACAAGGGAATACAATTACACAACTATAATGTCAGCTTAATGTATAGCCCCTTGTTTTCTAAGAAATCAGGCTCAAATGAATGGTAGACGAAACGAGGAATTGGTAACTAACGGTATCATTAGGTTATAGCCCCTCCAAGCACTCCTTGCACCCCAACAATCTTAATTTATTTTTAAATAAAAAAACCTTCATTTCTAAGATGAAATAAAGGCTTTGTGGGAGGTATTAGCGAATGACTGTGAAAGTATGTGTGGCTAATGGGTTAGGAGGTTGCGCTGCTTTCCATGTTTGGTAGTCCGAAAAACTCTTGATTGGTATTTTTAATTATTTTCCATGTACTACCACCTAGTAAAAAAGGCACCTATGGTCTCAATAATTGCATAGAGGAATGCTTTTTTTCGTGTTCTGGAATCTGTTTTATAAAAGTAATAATTCGAAATAAAAAGAAATAATATGACAATGATAATCCAAGCCAAGATAAGCATGATTTTCCTCCTCTAAAAAGCCAGTTACACCTTGAGTTTAACGAAGATAGTTCCCCATAACTCCCCCTAACTCTATTTTCCTAAATACAACTATAGTACCCATTATAACACGACTGTGACTCCTTCTTTTGAATATGAGAGGGACAAAATTATTAGGATTTAAGCGTGAAAAAGCATCTGGGTGTACACTGACAGTTTCTCTAAAACAACTCAAAAACCAGCTAATGCTGGCTTTTTCGTCTATTTAATCATCTAGAGTTATGATAGGAAAATAATAATTTAGATAGGAAAAGGAAAAATTCGCTCTAGATTTTAAAGTACATATTAATTAACGACGCTGTCTCAATTCACCAGTTTTGGCATCGCAGAAGAGGCGTTTACCACCAACATAAACATAACGTCCTTTAACTTGACGACCTGAACCGTCAAAGTAAAGCTGTTTGCCATTGATGACCTGTTTTCCAGTCACTGTTTGACCTGCTGCGTTGAAGTAATACCAGCAGCCACGTCCAGCTTCAACAAAGCGGTTTACCACTTGCTCACCAGTGTGGGCATCAAAGTAACATTTTTTACCTTGGACAGTGAGCAACTTACCTTTGACTTGAGCACCATTGCTACCAAAGTAGTAAACTTTATTGTTAATATTTTGAAGACCTGTCACTTTGTGACCATCTTGGTTAAGGTACGCCCATTGGTTAGCCGCAATTTGAATGAATTGGTTGATGACTGCTTGACCAGTGACAGCGTCATAGTAACGTCCTTCAGCCCAGCCACCTTTTAATTGACTGTGGTCTTTATTGAAATAATAAAGTTTTCCATCAATCACTTTTGCACCTTGAACGAGGTAACCAAAAGCATCCGCATAATACCAGTTGTTGTTTTCAAAGATAAAGCGTGACACAGCCATTTCACCTGTTTGGGCAGAAATGTAGTATTGCTTGTTGCCTTGTTGCATCATCTGACCTTTGATTTGACGGCCTTCTGAGTCAAAGCAGTATTCTTTACCATTGATGATACGTTTTCCTGTCACAGCGTAACCATGTTCATCTAGGTAGTACCAAGCTTGGTTTTCTTTATTTTGAACAAAGGTATTTACAGCCATATTACCAGTATCAGGGATGAAGTAACGGATACGACCATCTGAGAAGCGAATAAACTTGTCTTTAGCTTGGATACCTGTTTGTGTATCAAAGTAGAAGGTTGTGCTCCCCATTTCAAGGAGACCAGTAGCCATGTGTCCGTAACAATCAAAGTAGCGGACATCTTTACGGTAACCAGCAAAATCGTAGAAGCCGTTGATAGCTTTCACACCATTTTTATCATAGTAATAGGTGTAACCATCGCTACCTTTAACAAGTGAGTCACGAGCTTGAAGACCATTTTCAAGGAAGTAATAAGCCTTTCCATCGATAACCTTTTCGCCTTTGACCTTTTGACCATATTGATCGTAATAATACCATTGATTTTCGCCTACACGGACAAATGAAGACTTAGCATTGTTCGAATCAACACTTGGTTTAGTCTCACCTGTGATGATTTGGTAACCTGAGTTATTTTGCTGGTTACCTTGTGAAATGATAGTGACATTAGCATTTGAACCATTCGAATGCCCTACCGATACGTTTGGAAACAGTTTATTAGAATTCGAAACGATAGTAACATTCGGCGTAGTTCCTGAAGCCGTGATGGTGATAGTCGTGTTTCGACCACCATTCCAATGAATGCCGTTTGAGTTAGACGAACTCGTCGTAATTGTCGCAAAACCGCTAGCTGACGATGATGATGACCATGATGATGAAGACGAGTAAGAATACCAAGCTGAACTTGATGAGCTTGAAGAACTTGACGCACTAGCACTTACTGATGCCGAGCTGCTACTTGATTGGTAAGCAGAACCCGTTTGTGATGAATTAGAGTTTTGTGTTCCTACTACTTGAGAAGATTGTGACGAACTGACTTGACCAGCTCCACCACCTACCACAGTCTGTGATGAGCCTCCTGTTGAGGCAGATGATGAAGACTCGTAGCCTGAGCTTGTTTGACTGCCATAGTTAGATGACACCGCTGACAAATGGCCAGCATCTTCTGTCAAGGTTGGCGAATAGCTTTCATTAATCATTGAGGCACTTGATTCAATACCTGCATCTGTTTGTTCAAAACCGTCACCATTAGGTAGTGACACTTCATCTGCTTGTGCCGATTGGTCCGCTAAAAGAGCTCCACCCGCAAGTGCAACCATCGACAGCGTACTAACTCCAATGGTTACCCAGTTTTTCTTGACCTTGTGCAACTTAAATCCAACTTTCTTTTCCATAACATACACCTTTCAATATAACTTTATTTCTCTATTCTATGTTAAGGGATTTTGGAAACGAATACAATTACAGATGCATAACCCTAGTCTCATAAGACTAACCTTCTACCCATAATCCATTTAAAAAAACAAGCCTAAGATAGATACCAATAGCTTTTATATGTTAGAAAACGTTACCAAAAATATGTTCGGATTTTCTTAAACTCACACAGAAAATCCGATGTTTAGCCATTTTAGCTCCCCCTTCATTAGAGGACTGAGTATAGTTTAAAGCGAAAGTAAGTAGTTTATTTAGGAATCTATTAATCAAACTCATTGTTTGTTTACAATCCACTAGACATTTCGAGGGGAAATGATAAAAGAAAAGTACTTGAAGGAAAATACTTCAAGTACTTAAAAGTTTTGAAATTATGTGGAAAGCTACTGATTTTCAATCTATAAGCTTCTGGGATAGTCCCAAAAATACATTTTTTCTACCTACTTATCGTTTTCTGACCCAAGCTCCAGTATTGGCGTCATAGTAACGGCGTTGGCCTTTAACCCAGACATAACGGCCTTTGACCTGACGGCCAGAAGCGTCAAAGTAAAGGTGTTGGCCGTTGATGACTTGTTCACCAGTTACGGCTTGGCCTGAGGCGTTAAAGTAATACCAAACACCACGAGAAATTTGGATAAAGCGATTGGTTACGGCTTCACCACTATTGGCATCAAAGTAATATTTCTTACCCTTATAGGTAAGGAGTTTACCCTTGGCTTGGACACCATTGCCTTCAAAGTAGTAAAGTTTACCATTGATATGCTGGAGACCAACCACTTTTTGACCGTTTTGGTTGAGGTAAGCCCATTGGTTGGCACCAACTTGGACAAAGCGGTTAGTTACGGCCTGACCTGAGTCACCATCATAGTAACGGCCGTTGGCCCAGGCACCCTTGACTTGGCTATAATCATTGTTGAAATAGTAGTGATTACCATTGATGACTTGAGCGCCTTTAACCAACTTACCATTGCCATCGACATAGTACCACTTGTTGTTTTCCGTCACAAAGCGTGAACGGGCAATTTCACCGCTATCGCCATCAAGGAAGTAACGTTGGTTATTGATAGTGACAAAGTGTCCCTTAACCTGACGTCCTTCATTGTCAAAGTAATATTGCTTACCATTAATGGTTTGGAGGCCTGTCACGGCATAACCGTTGCTATCGAGGTAATACCAAGCCTTGTTCTCAGGATTTTGCGCAAAACGGTTGACTGCGAGATTTCCTGTATCTGGAATGAAGTAGCGTGTGCGACCGTCCGCAAAGCGGATGAACTTGTCTTTGGCTTGAATACCTGTCTTTTCATCAAAATAGAAGGTTGTGCCATACATGTCGTGGAGGCCACGATACATTTGACCGTTACCATCAAAATAGCGAACATCTTGGCGTGGACCCGCAAAGTCGTAGAATCCGTTAAAGGCCTGAACCCCTTTAGGATCATAGTAATAGACGTGACCATCACTGCCTTGGCGAAGGAGATGGCGTAACTGGAGACCATTGTCTAGGAAGAAGTATTTCTTACCATCAATGACCTGTTCACCTGTGACCATGTTGCCATTCTTATCAAAGTAATACCACTGGTTGGCACCGATTTGAATGAAGGTATTCTTAGCAAGGTAGCCACTCGTTGAGAGGTATTGGACCTTATCTCCAACCCTACGGAAACCAGTTGCTGTGATTTCAGTCATTTGTTTCGGAAGGAAGGTTTGACCTGCTTTCAGGTTGAAATATTGGTTTGTAGCGTTATCTTGCAAGACATAACGTGCTCCAGTACCTTGGATATTGCTTCCATTGAAATACTTGGCTGACCATTGCGTGATTTTCTCATTGGTAGTCAATTTACGGCCGTTTGAAATCTGCACACGCTCAAAGATTGCAGGGTATTTTGCCTTCAATTCATCGAGGAAGGCACCACCGTACTTGCCTTGGAAGTCATTTCCAAAGGTACGTGTTTTAGCTGCGTAGAGGCTATTGTAGATTTCAGCATTTGGACGTGGTGTGCCGTAGCTATTAGTACGAGAAGCTGTTACCACTTCTTTTCCAGGGAGATTATAAATTTGGTCTGGAACCCAGTCAGCAATGGCTGAGATACCTTCTGCGTGAAGGGCACGAAGGGCATTCATGAGGTCTTTGAGTGAACCGTATTTGTTGTTCTTGCTCATGGCAATATCGTAGCGGTCCTCGAAGGCGTAGCCATTTTCAATGATAGAATCCAAGAAAGTGCCGTCCTGGCTAGACACGTATTGTGGCGCAAATTCAAAGGAAGTGATTCCCCACTCTTTGAAGCGTTTGGCATTTTGAGCAATAACACGGTTGGTGTACTGACTTGGTGTCTTAACGAAATCTTGGAAGTTTGAGAAGCCTTCGTAAATGACTTGTGAGTCAAGAGCTGCTGATGATTCAAAGACCTGCTCACCCTTCTTAGTCGTAGAAGCCTTGGTGCGGGCATCTTGGTTTTCAGAAGCACCGACTGGCACCCAAACTGCCAAATAACCTGAAACTTCAACGGTTGAATGACCAGTGATATCATCTGCTGTAAAGGTCAAGTTCCCTTGATTGTCAGTATAGCGAACCAATCCAGCTGGCACATCAGAATCCTTGATGTAGGTCGCAAGACCTGTCGATTTACTGAGAAGCAATGGACGGTAGGCCTGATTTTTGTGGGCAGCTCCCATATTGACCACTAGACGGTCATTAACTGCCAGCTTCATATCTGGACGGTTGGCTGTAAGGACGAGCATCCCTTGGTTGCGTGTTTCAGCAGTACCAAGCTGGTTGGCTTCTTCTGCACCCTTACCATAACGCACAGATGACATGATTTCATAGCCATTAAGCTTAGTAACCTTCATGTCTTGACCACCTGCTACATATTTAATGCGAGCACGAAGCAGGGCATCGATGGCATTATAGTACGGTGATTTTTGAGCCATATATTGGCCATCGTCGGTAAAGAGGTCCCCGTAGTAAACACGAGTGATACTATCCTTGTTGGTCAACATTGTGGCATAGGCAGCTGGGATATTGTACTGGGTGTACTTTTTATCTGCCTTGCGCATGTCCGCATTGTAGATTTCAAAAGCCTGTTTGAGCTCATCCATAGTAAAGGTGAAACCATCTGTTTTTGGATTAATCTGCTTGCTGATGATATTAGCCAAAACAGCTTGCACTTCACTATCATGGGCACGCACAAAAATATAATTGGCATCACGTGGCGTGTGTTTCTGCTCACTTGAACGATTGTTAAGAGAGTTAGTAATGACACGTTCCAAGCTGCCACGGTAATTGCTCTTACGCAAGAAAGTTGTCAAAAGTGTTTCACGTAGTGGATTGTCAATGGATAACTGAGCACCCTTGGTATCCTTGTTGTATTGATGGTCGTTGTAAGACCAAGCTTCAAGAATCGACAAGTGGGCAATGGCATTTGCTTCATTATCTGCGACACGGTATTTTTCCTTGAAGTAGTCAGAAGCAATCTGCAAGAGGTCCGCATCCACATTGTCCACTGCGTCGATACGAACCCCGTCAAAGTTGGCACTTGGATCATTGCCAAGGATAGAACCAATGTTCATGATGTAGTGGAGCCAGTTTAGTTGCTCGGCCTGAACAGCTGGGTTAGAGTTGTCGATATCGTTAGCCAAGAGCAACTCGTAGCCACCATTTGAACGGTCAATATGGTATTTGCGTGTCCCCGTTTGGTTAGTCGGTGTGCGGTTCATGAGGCGGAAGTCTGAATTGGCATGACTGGTCGTACTATTATTGAGGAAGGTAAGAGCTCCTCCTTGCAAGTGGTCTTTACCAACTAAGAGATTGTCTTCACTCTCAGAGTTCCAGCCAGGCTGTGTTTTGATGAAGTCTGACATCAACTGGCGAAGCCAAGTGGTATTGCCCTCACGACCGATACGTTCCTCGATTCCTCGTTGAACCGTTTCGGCAGCAGCTGCAAAGTCATAGCTCATCATATCAGTCGTATAGGTCTTATTACCAAACCCTTGTTGACTCATATAGTTAAGGTAGTTAACCTGTGTCACCTTGTCTGGCCACCAAGTCATCAAAAGGGGACGATAATCTTTCTCAGTTGAAGCTGTCCATTTCTTTCCATCCTTCAAGATCTGTTTTGGACGGTACCAGCTATCAGCCGTCAAGAAATTGTCCAAGTGTTCAAAACTCTTGCTTGACGTGTCGTAGGCCTGGTTATAAACCGCATAGATAGAGTTATTTGGAATGGCATCGGCACGATACAAAGGTTTACTTTGATCCACCATAGCCCCAGTCTCATCGAAATAATAAAGACGACCATCAAGTTCAATCGCTGTGTTCTTTTTCACAACGCCATTTTCAACATAATACTGCTTGCCATCAATAGTCTTCAAGTTGGAAGCTACTGGTTTATAGTCAAGATTTGATTGTACTGGCTTGTTAGGTTGAGACGGTTGATTTGGCTGCGTTACAATGGTCACATTTGGTCTTGTGCCATTTGGACTTGTCACCGTCACGTTTGGCTTTGGAGTGTTTGGCCCTGTGATGATGGTTACATTTGGTGTCGTACCGCTGGCCGTAATCGTGATGTTAGTGTTGCGGTTGGCATTGATACGAATAGTGCTATCAGCAGCGCGTGTGGCAATTGATGGCGCTGCATTGGTCAAGACTCTAGGTCTTGCTTGTTCTGTCACACTTGGAGTAGACTGAGCACTTGTTTGCCCAGCTACTTGAGTCGTAGCCTGACCTTGTGAGGCCTGTTCCGTAGTCTGTGTCTCTTGGGCACTAGCTTGAGTTTGCGAAGAAACTGCCACTTCTTGATCGATAACTTGACTGCTTTGTGCTTGAGCAGTTGCCTCTTGAGCGACCGCACTTGTCGTCGCCTGTGAGTTTGTTCCAACTGTTTCTACTGCTAACACACTTGCTTGAGCACTAGCTTGCTCAGTAACAGTTGTTGTCGTCACTAGACTGGCAGTCCCATCCTCACTCAGTTGCTGCATGCCATCTCCATTTGGCGTGCTTGTCTCATCGGCCTCTACCTTACCTTGAGCTAGGAGGCTTCCACCTGCCAAGGCAACCATTGAGAGAGTAGTCACCCCGATAGTTACCCAGTTTTTCTTAACCTTGTGTAGTTTAAAACGTACCTTATTTTCCATCTATATCAATCATCCTTTTTTCTGTTGTCGTCTCTACTCTATGATATATTCAGATAAATTACAAATAGGAAAAAGTCATCTTCTTTTCATAAATCTCTGCCACAAGCTTAGTTATATTAACTTTGATTAGCGAAAGTCAAAACCACCCGTGAGAACGGGTGGCTTGCTCTTCGGCTGAAAGCCTCTGCTACCGGCCGAGGCCTAAAGGCCTACCGAATGGTTTCCCTTCAGCACCACCTTTGCTA
>OFPS01001665.1_pt1 | contig 14952 bp, 9 predicted proteins | sample 1542111 | NCBI WGS metagenome assembly OFPS01 (sample SAMN04209233, study PRJEB22552) | human gut metagenome | biome: gut; material: feces | host: Homo sapiens | place: USA: Oklahoma | reverse complement strand
AACAAAATGTTCTGCCCCAGGATTTTCAAGGCCGATACAGTTTAAAACACCAGACGGTGTTTCTGCGATACGAGTTCCAGGATTGCCGTGACGACCTTTAGGTGTTAAACCTTTTACGGAAATAGCACCTACCTCATTGCTAAGGTCTAAATAACCAGCATACTCAGGACCATTACCAAAGGTACCAGATGCAGCGATAATAGGATTTTTCATCTTAATACCGCAGTAATCGATAGCTAACTTTGGGTTTGGCGTAACGGTGTTATTTAAATCGCGCTCACTCATTAAAAGAACACCTCCTCAGCTGGGAATACAGGACCATCTTTACAAACTTTATAGCGTTTACCTTCTGCGCCATTACAAGCACAACCTAAGCAACCACCTGTACCACAGCCCATGCGCTCTTCAAGAGATACTTGGCACGGCACATTGAGCTCTTTAGCAACTTGTGCCACACCTTTCATCATTGGTGTCGGGCCGCAAGTCATAACGGAAGTAAACGAATTAGCCTTAATTAAGTCAGGCATGATGGCTGTAGGAAAACCTTTCGTACCTACGCTACCATCATCAGTAGTGATGTGTACTTTAACCGGCGTATCTTTGAATAAGTCTGCCCAGAAAGTTTCGCTTTCATTTCTAAAACCGAGAATAACTTGTGCTTCTTCCCCTTCTTTCAAATGGGATGCAATGCATAACATGGGCGCAATACCTACACCACCGCCAACAAGAAGCATATTCTTAGATGTAACAAATGGTTCACCCAAAGGACCTAAACAATCTAATGTATCTCCAGGCACAAGACGTGTCATAATTTCAGTTCCCTTGCCTACGACACGATACAAAAGGGTAATAGTCCCCTTTTGTGCATCGAATCCAGCATAGCTAATAGGGCGACGCAATAATGGCGCCGTAGAGTCCGCTACGCGAACATTACAAAACTGTCCTACCTTTGCTTCTGCTGCCTGTTTTGGTGCGTGAATATCCATAATCCACACATCAGAGCCTATTTGCTCATTGCGAACGACTTCGCCCTGTTCTACATAACCACTCATGTTTTTACTCCAATTCAAAATCTTGTAATGCTTCTACATTGTAGTTAGCATCATCTTTACGGTTTGCTACAACGCGCAATACTTCACGAGCTGTATCAAGACTTGTTAAGCATGGTGTACCCATTTCTACAGCAAGACGACGCAATTGGAACCCTTCACGTTCAGGACGTTTACCTGCCGTCAATGTATTAAGTACAAGATCGACTTTATCTTGACGAATGTGGTCAGCACAGTTGTCATCACCTTCAGAGATTTTGTTAACTACCTTGCAGTCAATGCCATGTTCTTTGAAGTATTTACCAGTACCACCCGTTGCTTCAATGTGATAGCCCAATTCAATAAAGCCTTTTGCTAATTGACTCGCTTCATCTTTATCGCGATCTGCAACAGTCATAAGGATTGTACCATCTTCTGGGATACGCATATTAGCGCCATTGATTGCTTTAAACAAAGCTTCAGAATATGTGCGACCAATACCCATAACTTCACCAGTAGATTTCATTTCAGGTCCAAGAGCAATTTCTACAAGGCCCATTTTGGAGAAGGAGAATACAGGTGCTTTTACAGCTACATATGGTTTATTAGGTACAAGACCGAGTGGCAAGCCTAAATCTTTTAAGCTTTCACCAAGAGCAATGCGTGTTGCATATTCTACCATATTAATGCCTGTAACCTTAGAAATGAATGGTACAGTACGACTAGAACGAGGGTTAACTTCAATTACGTTAAGTTCACCTTCAGCCACGATATATTGGATGTTAAGTACACCTTTAACATTAAGGCCTACTGCAATACGACGTGTATAGTCTACAATTTGATCAATCAATTCTTGGCTCAAATGTTGAGCAGGATAAACGGCCATGGAGTCACCAGAGTGAACACCAGCGCGTTCGATTTGTTCCATAATACCAGGAATACATACGTCAGTACCATCGGAAATAGCGTCAACCTCTACTTCCATACCAACCATGTAACGGTCGATAAGAACAGGATGTTCCTTGGATGCAACTACAGCTTCCTTCATGTATACATCAAGCTCTTTATCGTTGTATACGATTTCCATGGCACGACCGCCCAATACATAGGAAGGACGAACAATCAATGGATATTTCAGGTTTTTAGCTGCTGCTTGTGCTTCTTCATCAGAAGTTACAAGAGCACCTACTGGACGAGGAATACCAAGTTTTGCCAACAATTCATCAAAACGTTCACGGTCTTCCGCCATATCGATGCTATCTACGGATGTACCGAGAATTTTGACACCGCGCTTAGCCAATGGGCCCGCCAAGTTGATAGCTGTTTGACCACCAAATTGAGCGATAACGCCAGCTGGTTTTTCTTTATCAATGATTTCCATTACATCGTCCACTGTTAATGGTTCGAAGTACAAGGAATCAGAAATATCAAAGTCTGTAGATACTGTTTCTGGGTTATTATTGATCATAATAGATTGGTAACCCGCTTTACGAAGTGCCCAAGAGGAATGTACGGAGCAGTAGTCAAACTCTACGCCTTGACCGATACGAATTGGACCGGAACCAAGAACTACAACGGATTTTTCACCTAGTGGTTTAACTTCGTCTTCTTGGGCATAAGCACTGTAGTAGTACGGTGTTTTAGATTCGAATTCGGCAGCACATGTATCTACATATTTATATGTTGGAAGAATGTTCCATTCTTTACGTTTTGCACGAACCTCTTCTACAGTTGTATTAGCATAACGGGCGATAACAGAATCAGTGAAGGAATAACGTTTTGCTTTGCGCAATACATCCTCTGTTAAACCATGTTCAGCCAATGCCTTTTCTACATTAACAATGTTTTTGATTTTTTCAATAAAGAATGTATCAATTTTTGTAATGTAGTGAATTTTCTCTACACTAATGCCCTTGCGAAGTGCTTCTGCTACAACATAGATACGTTCATCATCTACTAAATGTAAACGTTCAATCAATTGTTCCATAGACTCATGAGAGATTTTCTTTAGCTCAATATGGTCTAAACCAATTTCCAAGGAACGAATTGCTTTAAGCAAGGAGCCTTCCAAGGAGCGATCGATAGCCATAACTTCGCCAGTAGCCTTCATTTGAGTACCCAATGTGCGGTCTGCCAAATTGAATTTTTCAAATGGCCAACGTGGGAATTTCGTTACTACATAGTCCAGAGTAGGTTCGAAGCACGCTTTTGTTTCACCTGTTACAGCATTTGTAATTTGATCCAATGTCATGCCTACTGCAATTTTTGCAGCTACCTTCGCAATTGGATAGCCAGTTGCTTTAGATGCTAATGCAGAGGAACGAGATACACGAGGGTTTACTTCGATAACGATATATTCATTGCTATTTGGATTCAACGCGTATTGTACGTTACAACCACCTTCGATTTTCAAATAACGAATAATTTCTACAGAAGCAGTACGAAGCATTTGGTATTGAATATCGTTCAATGTTTGGCTTGGTGCCACAACAATGGAGTCACCAGTATGTACGCCAACAGGGTCGATATTTTCCATATTACATACGATGATACAGTTATCTGCACTATCGCGCATTACTTCGTATTCGATTTCTTTCCAGCCTGCTACAGAACGTTCTGCTAGGATCTGGTGAATTGGTGAAAGTTTCAAACCACGGCGTGTAATTTCATACATTTCATCTTCATTATGCGCAATACCACCACCAGTACCGCCCAATGTGTAAGCAGGACGGATAATGATAGGATAACCAATGCGATTAGCAAAGGCTACCGCTTCTTCAAGATCGTTAAAGATATCGGATTCAGGAACTGGTTGATTGATTTCCTTCATCGCTTCTTTGAAGAGTTCACGGTCTTCTGCTTGTTTAATAGCTTCAAGAGTTGTACCTAGAAGTTTTACACCGTATTCTTCTAATACGCCAGCTTCAGACAATTGTACGGCCATATTAAGACCTACTTGGCCACCCAATGTAGCCAATAAGCCCCAAGGGCGTTCTTTTTTAATTACTTCTGTTACGAATTCAAGACTAATCGGTTCTACATATACGCGGTCTGCAATATCTGTATCGGTCATAATTGTAGCAGGATTGGAGTTAACCAATACTACTTTATAACCTTCTTCACGAAGGGAACGGCATGCTTGTGTACCAGCATAGTCAAACTCTGCAGCTTGGCCGATAATAATTGGACCAGAACCAATTACAAGTACTTTTTTTGCTTCTGTGGTCATATTATTTTCCCTTTCTCATTAAGTCTTCAAATTCGTCAAATAAATATAGATTATCAGTAGGTCCTGGGGACGCTTCTGGATGATATTGTACAGAGAAGATAGGTAATTCTTTATGACGCATACCTTCTACAGTACCATCATTTACACTGCGATGTGTAATTTCTACAAAGTCTGGCAAGGAAGTATCATCTACTGCATAGCCATGATTTTGAGATGTAATATATACGCGGCCTGTACGTAAATCTTGTACTGGATGGTTAGAGCCCCGGTGACCAAATTTTAATTTAAATGTTGTACCACCATAGGCTTGAGCCAATACTTGATGGCCCATGCAAATGCCGAAGATAGGCTTTTTACCGAATAATTTCTTTACTTCTTCTACAGCATAGCCAAGATCTTGAGGATCTCCAGGGCCGTTAGATAAGAATACACCATCTGGATTTGCTGCCAATACATCTTCAGCCTTAGCATCTGCAGGGAATACTGTTAGACGACAACCAGCTGCTTCTAAAGAGCGAAGGATATTTTCCTTTACACCATAGTCCATTACAGCTACATGGAACTCTGCATTTTTATCGCCACGCATACCTTGCCATTTTGTAGTTACACGCATAACTTGATCTGTTGGCAAGTCTTGTTTAAATAATTTTTGAATATCTTCCATAGGGTAATCAGAACGTACAAGTACGCCTTTCATTACGCCATGGTTACGAAGTACACGTGTAATAGCACGTGTATCTACATCATAAAGGCAAGGGATGCCGTGTAAACGAAGATACTCGCTAAATAAGCCTTCATTTTGCCAGTTAGATGGGAAATCACACAGTTCTCCTACGATAAAGCCTTTACAATATGGTTTAGGGCCTTGAGTAATAGCATTCAATGTACCATAATTACCGATCAAAGGATATGTTAATGTAATAATTTGATCCGCATAGGATGGATCAGTCAAGATTTCTTGATACCCTGTCATACCTGTGTTAAATACAACTTCGCCTACTGTTGGAGCGCCACCTAATAAGGAACCTTCAAACACGGAACCATCTTCAAGAACTAACTTGCCTTTCATTATAAGACTACGCCCTCCTTCATAACTACTTTGCCATCAACTACTGTGAGTTTGGCCTTACCTGTAACAGTCATACCATCAAATGGGCTGACTTTGCCTTTTGTATAGAATTTATTTCGATCTACTGTCCATTCTTCAGTTGTAGAGAATACAGTAATATCTGCTGGTTTACCAACTTCAAGAACACCTGCATCAAGACGCATTAATTCAGCTGGACGTGTACTCATATAGTACACAACTTGGTCAATGCTGAGTTTATCTGGACCATACGCATTGGTAATAACCGCTGCTAAAGATGTTTCGAGACCACTGAAACCATTAGGAGCACAGCAGAACTCATGGTCTTTTTCTTCATATGCATGCGGTGCATGGTCTGTAATAATTGCATCGATTGTGCCATCTTTCAAGCCTTCTAATAATGCTTGACGATGATCTTCGGAGCGAATTGGAGGAGCCATTTTAAACGCTGGATTGTATTCGCGTAAATATTCATCTGTGAAAGATAAATGTTGGCTTGTAACTTCACATGTTACATTAAGACCTTTTGCTTTTGCGCGACGAACCATGTCCACTGTATTTTTACTACTTACGTGTGCAATATGAATGTGACCGCCTGTCATTTCAGATAACAAAATATCACGAGCAACCGCTAAATCTTCAGCTACTGCAGGACGACCAATAACACCTAGTTCATAGGAAACGATACCTTCATGCATATGACCATTTTTAGTCAATGTAATATCTTCTGCATGGTCGATAACCATTTTATTAAACATGGAGGAGTATTCTAAGGCACGACGCATAAATGCGGCATTTTCTACATAGTGACCATCATCAGAGAAGGCTACTACACCGGCTTCTGCCATATCTCCCATTTCAGCAAGTTCTTTACCTTCAAGGCCTTTGGATACAGCACCAATAAATTCTACTTTCACAATGCCAGTGAGTTCAGCCTGTTTTTGTAAACCTCTTACGAGTGCAGCATTATCTACAACTGGGTTTGTATTAGCCATAGTTACAACACGTGTGAAACCACCAGCGGCAGCCGCTTGTGTACCAGAGTGGAAATCTTCTTTAGCTTCTTGGCCTGGTTCACGCAAATGTGTGTGAATATCGATAAGACCAGGTGCTACGATAAGACCTGTTGCATCATATACTTCAGCACCTTCAGCACTTAAGTTTTGACCGATGGCTGCAATTTTACCATCTTTTACGAGAACGTCTGCTACTTCGTTTTGTTTTTTTGCCGGATTAACTACCGTACCATTTTTAATAAGCAAGCTCACTACCGTCACCTCCGATAATAGTTAAGTACAATACAGCCATACGTACAGCTACGCCATTACGTACCTGTTCTTGAATTACGGATTGATCAGAATATGCTACATCTGGTGCAATTTCAAGGCCACGGTTCATAGGACCTGGATGCATTACCATCACATCATCTTTAGCCAATTTCAATACATCATTGTTAATACCAAAGATACGTGCATATTCTCTATTTGTAGGATACAACGCAGAGTGAATACGTTCTAATTGAATGCGAAGTACGTTAACCACATCTGCATCAGCCACTGCTTCACGAATATCGTGGTGTACGGTAACACCTAATTTTTCGAGCTCTGGATATACCATAGTACGAGGACCAGCCAAATGTACTTTAGCACCCATTTTTGTAAGGCCATAAATATTAGATCTTGCTACACGGCTATGCATAATATCGCCTAGAATAACAACTTTTAGACCTTCAATGGATTCTTTTTTCTCTAAAATGGAGTACATATCTAATAATGCTTGTGTTGGATGTTCATGAGCGCCGTCACCAGCATTGATGATGATAGGATCTACTGCTTTAGTCGCATATAGAGGAGCCCCTTCTGCACTATGACGCATTACGATAGCATCTGTGCCCATATAGGATAATGTTAGCAAAGTATCACGGAAGCTTTCACCTTTACCCATGGAAGAACCACTAGGAGAAAGATTAATAACGTCAGCCCCTAAATATTTGCCGGCCAATTCAAAGGAACTACGGGTACGAGTACTTGGCTCCATAAAGAGGTTAACAATAGATTTCCCCTTTAAAAGTGGAACCTTCTTGTCATCAGAAAGAACGATTTTTTTCATTTTTTTTGCCACATTTAAAATCAATTTGATTTCTTCAGGTGACACATTTTGCAAACCTAATAAATGTTTGCCTTTTAGGCTAACTTGTCCCATGATTTCCTCCTAACTCACGTAACAAAAAAGACCTTTTGCCCAGGGCAAAAGGTCAAATAGTTTGCACAAAGAAGCCCTTATGGGGCGCTTCAACTATATTCCTTTCTCAGCCTCTCTGGACTAAATTAAAAGGTTTTGTAATATGCAATGGTCTCTCGTACCATGGATGCATTTTCTTTATTTATTGTACTGAATCTGCCCTTGAAAGTCAATGTGAAAGCAAAAGTTCATAAGTATTTTAAAAAGAGGACAAACCCTCAAAAGTGGCTTGTCCTCTCTATACTTCACCAATTGTTTCCTTATAATCAATCTATAATTAGAGACAAATAATTTTCATTATTATAAGCTAATATTACTGACCCATAGGATATAATTTTGGTGGATTTTGATCATCATTTTGTTGACCTTGCTGTGAACTATAAGGAGCTTGACCTTGTTGACCATCAGTCATTGGATTTTGCTGTACATATTGTTGATTTTGTTGTGGTTGCCGTTGGTCACGACGACGTGTATTTTGAGATGCAGTCGGTCTAGGTTTAGTCAACTCATCAATAGATACAGCATTTGGAATAGTTACACTTGGTGTATCCTCATGTACATCATCAAGTTCGCCGAAGGAAGGTCCTGTTTTAGCAGCTTGTGCTGCCTTATGTTCTGCCTCAATTTGTTGACGTGCAAGTTCTGCGCGACGACGAGCATTTTCTTGTTGTTCTTTGACACGTTGAATCGCTTCAGCTCGCTCTTTTGCTTTACGTTCAACTTCGGCTTGCGCAAGAGCTTGCTGACGTGCTTCTTCCGCCTTACGTTCCGCTTCTAGGTGAGCTTGGTAACGTTCTTCAGCAATGCGTTTTGCCTCTGCCGCTTGGCGTTCAGCCTCTGCACGTTCTGCAGCCAATCTAACTTGCTCTGCTTTACGTGCCTCAGCAGCTATACGTACTTCTTCGGCTTTTCGCGCTTCTTCTGCTCGTCTAGCCTCTTCTATACGGCGTGCTTCCTCTGCTCTACGAACCTCTTCTGCACGTTTTGCTTCTGCTGCAATTCGAGCTTCCTCTGCCTTACGAAGTTCTTCTGCTCGTTTTGCTTCTGCTGCAATTCGAGCTTCCTCTGCTTTACGCAATTCTTCCTGACGTTTTGCTTCAGCAGCAACGCGAGCTTCTTCAGCTTTTTTTGCCTCTAACGCTGCCTTTTCTGCTGCCCGTTGTGCTTCAAATCGAGCCTTGGCTTCTGCGGCTTGTCTAGCTTCTTCAGCTTTACGAGCGGCTTCAATACGAGCCGCTTCTATTCTACGTTCTTCTTCAAGACGTTTCGCTTCTGCCGCTACACGAGCTTCCTCCGCTTTACGGGCCGCTTCTAAACGATCCGCCTCAGCCTTTCTTGTAGCTTCAATACGCGCCATTTCTGCTTTACGTTCTTCTTCGGCCTTACGTGCTTCAGCTACTTTTCGATCAAGCTCAGCTTTTCTTTCAGCTTCTAGTCGTTTAGCTTCTTCTGCTTGGCGCATTTCTTCAGCTTTTTTAGCTTCTAATGCAGCTTTTTCTTTTGCAGCTTGTGCTTCTTGAGCCGCCTTCAATTCAGCAGCTTTGCGATCAGCTTCAGCTTTTTCTGCCATTTTACGCTCAATTTCAGCATGTTTACCTTCTGCAGCCTTGCGTGCCATTTCTGCTTTTTCAGCAGCTAATTTAGCTTCTTCTGCTTTTTTACGAGCTAATGTTTCCTCCGCTTCTTTTGATTTTTTAAGTTGAGCTTCTTTTTTAGCTTCAGCAGCTGCTTTATCACTTAACTTTTTAGTTTCTTCATGAGCGATATTCTCTGCCTGCTTACTAGGTGTCAATGTGGATTTTGTAGTATCTACAGTACCTTTATTGCTATCTTTACTACCTATAGGGCCTACCGGAATTTGCGTAGTCCCTTGAGTTGGATGACCTAAACTATCTTTTACATCCTTAGGAACATTAACAGCAATAGTTTGATGTTTTTGTGGATTCGCAAGAGATTCAGGAATTAACAAAAACCGTATCGGCAAGTTAGATGCCCCTGCAGGCATAAAGTTTAATGTTAATAAATCACCTGCGTTATAGTTACCCATGATGCGACTATCTAAAATAGTTCCATCCCCAAGTGCAGAGATACCATCAGCACCGCCAATATGATAGGTTCGTGTATCTGTTTGACCGCGACGAGCACCTTGTTGGTGTAATGCTTTCACCGTAAAGGAACCAGAGTAGGGACCACCAAGAGGGTTAAAATACAATCTAAATGGTTCATTACCTTTTGTAGGAATTTTTAAAGTATATGAAACACCATAGTTACCACGGTCACGAACAAATGCTTTATTTTGCATTTCGTCTACACCGTTGATAAACATATCTTCACGATCATTACCGATTTCTACAAAAGCACCACCTAATGTCGTATCAAATGGTGTGGTAACCTCCATATTACGCTTAGACCCAGTATAGGTACCACGCAACTGAATTTCATCAATAGGTAAGTTCTTAGCCCAATGTGATGCATCGACGGCATCCATGCCCATAGGTAGCATCATAACGCGGGCAAAGATTGGCGCCTCTGTTTTAATATCTACAATGCCTGTAAATAACGCATCTTGATATACTGGTGTATTTTCCAAATCACTAAAGATTAATTGGCGCTCTTGTGGCGGAATACTTAGCGAATATAAAGGTCTCGCATTGGGACTTTCATCTAAAGGATTCTCTAGGTCCTTCCGGGATAAATCACGACCAGCAGCGAAATAATCTGGTGTAGCCACAGATTTTAACTGTCTCATCACATGAACAGTATTGGGATACGCCGATTGATTCTCCAATACGATAGCAATCTTATGAGGCTGATCCATTTCATTTACATGGTAAAAATAGATACGACCATTTCCATTAATTGTACCTGCACTAAGTGTACCACCTACTGGTCCTACATATTCAGGGCTATCTGATAGTAGCAATGTATCCGTTTGAGACACCAAACTTGGTGGCAACGGAGAAAACTGAAAATATCCAATTGATTGTAAATCTATATCACGAGCCTCTACATGGCCTGTAAGAGCAGCCATGGCGGCCATCGCTGCGGCTACACAATATTTTGATTTATAAGAAAACATATATTAATACCTCTATATTTCTTCAAGCCCCATAGGGTCATACGTAAGTGCTAATGCTTCAATTTTCTTTAAACGATGTCCAATACCCGACTTAGATAATTCGCCATCCATCAATTCTTCAAGTTCTTTCAGACTCGCTTCTGGATTGTCCCATCTCAATCTTGCTACAATCCGCAACTTTTCAGGCAACTCATCAATACCAATTTCTCTATCGATAATTCGAATAGCCTTCACCTGGCGTACTGCAGCATCTACAACCTTTTGCAAATTTGCAGTCTCACAGTTTACTTGTCGATTAATTTGATTTCGCACAGTTTTCATTATGCGCACGTTTTCAAATTCCATCAGTGCTGATTGAGCCCCCATAATCTGCAAGCAATTCGTGACTGCGTCGCCTTCTTTAAGATATACTACATACTCTTCCTTACGCTCAGTCAAACCTGCATGAATATGAAATAACCGCAATACATGTATAATTTCCTTTGCAAAATTCTCATTCCCCGTCATAAACTCGAGATGATAGTCACTTTGTGGCTTATTAACAGAGCCACCGCCTAAAAAAGCACCCCGTAAAAAAGCACGTCGTGCCTCCATAGATTTAAGCCAACTACGAGGAATTTGTTCAGTCACAGGCCATAAAGCAAGATCTTCTAACGCCTGTCGCCCTTCTATAGATGGCTCTACAGATAAAGTATACATATTTTTCTTACGCAAGTTTAGTCCTTGTCGTACTAATACATTGGTAGGTAATTCATATTGTTTTTTTAATATGCCTAACAAGCGACGAGCTACTGCATTATTTGCAGTAGCCAATCTAATACCAACAGCACCCTTCATCCCCAGAATGATAGATCCACCCATGCGCAATAAGCAAGACGCTTCAATTTTCATGGCCAAATCTGCATCACTAGAGGATTCATATTGGCATAATTCATTTTTTACATCTTCAGCAAATGACATAGGTATCCCTTCTCATTAATGATCATCTCGTTGGAGATAATACTCTAGGATATGTGGTTCAGTATCTGATTGCATAGCATGCACAATATCCATAATTACTTTACCTAACCGTTCAGGATCATGAACAGCCGGCTTTTTAGGGCTTATCAATGTAGCCCGAATCGTACGTATTCCTTTAGCTTGTAGCTTCTTAGTATCTAATACTACAGGCTCTGAACCTACAGCACTATATTGTTCTACCATTTGAATTGGTAGTGGTCCATCGTTAGCAAGTACAGTATCTACAATGCCTTCACCACCATGTGCAATGAGAGCCTCCACATGATCACTTAAGGTATAACCTGTAGTTTCACCAGGTTGAGTCATAACATTAGCAATGTAAATTTTATTTGCCTTGCTAGCGCGTACATGAGATGCAATTTTATCAGTTAACAAATTCGGAATGATACTTGTATATAAGCTACCCGGTCCAAAGATGATAACATCTGCTTCATCGATAGCACGTAACGCAGCACCTTCTGGTTTTGGTTGTGCTGGCTCACTATACATATGGCGAATGCGTTTACCAGAATTAGGAATATTACTTTCACCTTCTACGATAGTACCATCGGTCATCTCCGCTACTAATTTAATGAACTCAGTAGACGACGGAATTACACGACCTCGTACACGCAACAATTTACTAGCCGCTTCAAGCGCTTCCTCCACATCGCCATCATATACTTGAGCAAGTGCGGTAATAAAGAGATTGCCAAAGCTATGTCCAGATAGCTCATTTTCCCCTTCAAAGCGATAACGGAAAAGATTTTCCATAACCCCTTCTTGTTCAGCTAATGCAATCAAGCAGTTTCTCAAATCGCCAGGAGCAATCATTTTAAAATCTTTACGCAAGCGTCCCGAGGAACCACCATCGTCAGCTACGGTTACAATAGCAGACAAATTAGAGGTGTGTATTTTTAATCCACGTAATAAATTTGATAGCCCTGTACCACCGCCGATAACAACGATCTTAGGACCTTTATCGAGGCGTATATTTTGGAAAATAATATCTGACACCTTACTATCAGGATTAGGTAATACAGCACGAATAATCGTTTTAATAACCTTACTCGTACCGATTAACATTAAAACAGCGCCAATCGATAGTACAACAACGCCTACAGCAATGAGCACATTATAATTGTAAAAGCCCGTCATATTATAAGAAAAGGCTAATACAATATCTTCAAGAACGGCAAGCCATTGATAGTTAAACATCAATGAAATACCAATGATTAAAAGACCTACACCACAACTAAAAAGGGCAAGCCAACGTTTTATATTTAGGCCCGGAATAAGCCACCGAAACCATCTTTTTCGCAACATATGAACCCCTATCTAGTTACCAAATGTTTTAATTTCATGAGGATTATAATCTTCTTCTACATTATTTTTCATCATATCTCGATGTTCTACAGAAACGCGATAGCCGTTTTCTAATAGATGAGAATATAATGCTTCTGCCATAGCCACAGATCGATGCATACCACCTGTACAGCCTACAGCAACGATAAATTGAGACTTCCCTTCTTGTTCATAATTAGGCACAAGAAAATCAATAGTATCAAAATAACGCTTTTTAAATTCCTCTGTAACTTCAAAAGAATGAATATATTCATTTACAGCTTTCACACGACCTGTTTTATGACGAAAATCTGGAATGTAGAATGGGTTTGGTAAAAATCGAACATCCCAAACCATATCCGCATCCAATGGTAATCCATATTTAAAGCCAAAGCTTACAACTGTAATAGACATGCCATGTCCTTCGTCAACTTGAGTGAATCGAGTTTTTAAATACTCTTTGAGGCTCGCAGTTTTCATATTCGTTGTATCAATAATGAAGTCTGCTTTATGTCGTACAGAATTTAATATCTGACGTTCCTCTTTCAAACCTGTAGTGATCATCCCATCTGGAGCCAGTGGATGGCTGCGACGAGTTTCTTTATATCGTCTAATTAACGTCTCATCTGTGGCATCCATAAAGACAATTTCATAATCTACCTTCATTTCTTTTAATGTTTCAAGAGATGATGAAAGGGCTTCAAAGAATTCACCACCGCGAATATCTACAACTAAAGCTACACGGTTTGTACGTTCTCCACCTTGTCGACAAATTTCACTTAGCTTAGGAATCAGTATAGGAGGAATATTATCAATACATAGATAGCCCATATCCTCTAATGCTTGTAGAACTTGAGTTTTGCCGGCACCAGACATGCCTGTAACAATTAATAAACGAAATGCTTCCATAGTTTTACTCCATTATAAAAGATTCTTTTCTATCCAGTGAGCTACACCATCTTCATTATGATGACCACATACTTCATTAGCCACAGATTTTACATGTTCTGTTGCATTTGAAACGGCTACCGAATATCCCGTTTCACTTAACATAGAAATATCGTTCTCTGCATTTCCAAAGGAAACTATATTTTCAAAGCTAAGATTATTATCTAGTGCTAATCGAGCTAATGCACGCCCTTTTGATACATTCGGTGCAGTGATTTCGAGAAAATCTCGTTGACTACGCACTAATGTAACTTGATTACCAACTAATGGGGTCAAGATATCAATAATTATATCGATTCCTTCCTTTGTATCGATAGCAATGAGCTTATTAGGTTCTGAAGAAAGTGTATAAATTGTATCACCTAAAAACTCAGCTACAGCCCCTGTTTGCTGTTCATAATGATCGGATTGCCAATTTTTATGATGACATAGTAAATGATCATCTACATACGATTGTATATGCCAACTATATTGTTGGCCGAGTTGAAAAACACGATGTACTACATCTATAGGAACAGTTTGTTCAAATAGCTTATATCCCGTTTCTAACTCCTGGATTAAACCACCAGAGAACAGTATCATAGGAACATTACCAAGTTGTAATGCTAATCCAATTGGTTTTGCCGTTTGATACATGCGTCCAGTTGCAATTATTATACCAATTCCCTTCTGCTGCAAGCGATGCAATACATCAACTGTATACGCAGAAACTGTATTATCACTTCGAACTAACGTCTCATCACAATCGATGGCTACCATTTTTATATGAGAAAAAGAAGGATTCATTCTTACCTCCTTCACAAGAAAATCTAATACTTTTTATTATACCATTTATAGTGCTTATATAGATAGAATATGCAGTAATGCACTAATATAAAAATATTTGTACAACCCAATAACAGTATTTATAAATCATACAATTTATGCTATATATAACGACAAAACTGTCAATAAATTATCAAAATAGCATAATAAAGGGTATTCTATATCAATTAAT
>OFPS01001650.1_pt1 | contig 15108 bp, 16 predicted proteins | sample 1542111 | NCBI WGS metagenome assembly OFPS01 (sample SAMN04209233, study PRJEB22552) | human gut metagenome | biome: gut; material: feces | host: Homo sapiens | place: USA: Oklahoma | reverse complement strand
TGAGATGTGTGCCGATACATGGAGATGGCAGTCACAGAATCCAAACGGATATGAAAAATAGAAATTTTTAATAAGTTGGAAATACAATTTATATGCAGGGCAGTCTTTTCGCAGGCTGCCCTGTTTTTATTGCCATGTATTCGTAAGGAGCTGCCAGTGGCAGGTCCTGTAGATATCAAAGTATGCAAGAGAAGTTGCCGGTGGCAGGTTCGGTAGATACCAAATAGAAATTCATATTTTTTGAATAGAATATCAAATGTTCATATGCATTCCCAAATGTTAAACTTTATTCATGCTAAAGAGCTGTGCAGAAAAATGTAAGAAGGAGTAAAGAGGAATGGGAAATAACAGTAAGAGCAGTGTAGTATACCAGGGAAAGATTCCCGGAAGAGTAAAGTATACATTTGCATTTGGGGCATTGGGTAAGGATTTGATTTATGGAATGATCGTGGATAATACGAGAAGCCGTTTTGGAAAGTTTGTTCCGTGGCTTGTAATCGGAACGCTGATCAATGCGTTCGTATTTGTAACTGTATTTACAGATTTTCATCTGACAGGTGTGAAGCTTTGCGTCTTTGCGACGGTTGTATATATTTTATGGGGAATGACTTATACCATTATGGATATTCCATACTGGTCAGTGATTCCGAATCTGACTTCTGATCCACAGGAACGTGAAAAAGTATCGGTATTGCCAAGAATTTTTGCAAGTATCGGACAGTCACTGATCATTGCAGGCTTCGGTGTGCAGATTATTAAAGGACTTGGTGGTGATTACACAGGATATCACAGATTTGCACTGATCATTGCAGCAACATTTATTTTTACAATGGCTGTATGTGTGATCAATCTGCCGAAGATCCAGCATGATGTTGAGGAAAAGGACAAGATGAAATTCAAAGACCTCTTTACTGTCATTAAGAAGAATGATCAGTTAAGATGGGCAGTATTACTGATTCTTTTATATAACGTGGCAATTCAGGCAATCATGGGAGTTGCAACTTATTACTTCAGTTATGTATGTAATAATGCGGGAATGTTATCTGCATTTATGATCAGTGCATCGGTTGCAGAAGTAGTCGGACTTCTGATCTTTCCGAAGGTAACAAAGGTGTTATCCAGAAAGAAAGCGTTCCTGATGGCATGTGTACTCCCGCCAATCGGGTTGATCTTATTACTGATCGTTGGTATTGCATGCCCGAATAACATTGCGCTGACAGCAGTTGCAGGTGTGATCGTTAAGACAGGAACCGGTCTGGAACTTACCGGATATGTACCGAATGCAGTACAGTCGCTGGCAACACAGAATTCTATCCGTGTACTGATGTGTATCGTACCGACAATCGGAGTCATTCTGGCATACATCGTATATAAGAACAAATATAAATTAAGCGAAGAATATTTGTCTGAAGCCGGTAAGACTGGATAAAGAAAGGATGGAAAGCGGTGAATATGATGCGCTGCTTTCAAGGTGATCGGAAGATGAAACACGGTAAAAAATGCAAGATAGATAAATACACCCTCATACTGATCGTTTTGCTCCTTCTTCTGACCGGACTTGTGATCGCATGGAAACTGCCGCAAAAAGAAGACCGGTATATACATGTCGGAATTGCAGTATATGACCGTAGCGATACATTTATGGAAAGTTATATCAGAGAACTGGAAGATAAGATAGGACAGACGAAAATACTTGGGAAAAAAGTATCTTATGAAATCTATGATGCAGAAGGGATCGGCAGCCGTCAGGAAAAACAGCTGCAGGAGATGTATGCTCAGGATTACGATGTGATGCTTGTAAATCTTGTAGAACCGGCGTCGGCGGCAAGTGTACTGACTGACGCCAAAGATGCAGACATACCAGTCATCTTATTTAACAGGGAGATTGATGAAAAGGACTTGAAAATATCGAAAAATGTCTGGTATGTAGGAACTGATGCCAGAGCGGCCGGTGTGATGCAGGGGGAACTGTTGAAAGATCTCTGGAAAAAACAAAGCAGAATACTCGACTGGAATGGAAATGGAATGCTGGATTATGTACTGGTAGAAGGAGAAGAATCACATTTTGATGCAATCCGCAGAACAAGCGGATTCCTGGAAACGGGTGCAGAACTTCCATTGAATCAGAAGGGAAATATCCTGGCTGAATGGAAGAGAGAGCTGGCTTATGAAAAGTTTGCGGCATTAGATGACGAGGCAGTACAGAACGTAGAGGCTGTTATCTGCAATAACGATGATATGGCACTTGGGGTGTATGATTATTACAAAGAAAAAAATCTGAAACTTCCAGTGATCATCGGGATTAATAACAGTGAAGAAATGCACCAGAAGATTATGTCGGGCGAAATGTATGGAACGATTGACAATAAGATGGAAGATCAGGTAATGGAAATATGCCGGCTGATGCAGGCAATTTTGAAAAAGGATACAGGATCATATCAGAAAGTGTGGTATAGTACGCCGAAGGCAATCGTTAAAGCGGAAGGAACAGAATGAAAGCAAAAGAAAAGAAGAACTAAAAAAATAAAAAACTCTGTAAATCAATCATGATTTACAGAGCTTTTCTTTTAAGCTGCCTAGCGGAATCGAACCGCCGACCTCCGCCTTACCAAGGCGACGCTCTACCGACTGAGCCAAGGCAGCATGCATAAGTGATATGCAACATTGATACTATACAATGAATCAGGTAATTTTGTCAATACATTTTTTTGTGATACCGGGAGAAAATCAAAAGAAATATAAAGAAAACATATTGCCGGAAAATGAAAATAGGAATAGAATAGTAATTTAGAACATGGTAGACAGAAGAGGGAGAGAAACATGAAAAAGATGAAGACAATGACAGAGGGCGTGATCTGGAAAGAAATACTTTTTTTTGCAATCCCGCTGATTCTGGGGAATTTGTTTCAACAGTTATATAATACGGTGGATTCGATTATTGTCGGCAACTATGTGGGAAGTAACGCACTGGCGGCAGTCGGATCCAGCGGTGCGATCATTAACCTGCTGATCGGTTTCTGCATAGGAGCATCGACTGGTGCAGGTGTTGTGATCTCGCAGTTTTATGGGGCCAAAAATACAGAAGGCGTGAGGAAGGCCGTACATACTACGATGGCGATCGCGCTGGTAGCAGGAGTGCTTCTGACTGTAATCGGAATTACAGTGACACCATCGATGCTGCGCCTGATGGGAACACCGGACAAGGTATTTGAACAGTCGGTAATCTATCTGCAGGTATATTTTGGCGGAAGTTTATTTTCGGTAGTTTACAATATGTCGGCGGGTGTTCTGAATGCCGTGGGCAATTCCAGACGTTCCCTGGTATACCTGATGATCGCGGCGATTTCAAATATATTCCTGGATCTGATCATGGTTGTCGGACTGAAGCTTGGAATCGTTGGCGCGGCACTGGCTACGGATATCAGTCAGTTGATATCATGCATTTTTATATGGGGATTTCTGATCAGAAGTGAAGATGTATATAAGTTGAAGATTAAGGAAATCCGCTGCTATGACCATCTGCTTTCCAAAATCATCCGTATCGGAATCCCGACGGGAATCCAGAATATTGTAATTTCACTTTCGAATCTGATCGTACAGACGAGCGTGAATAGTTTCGGGGCAACGGTTATGGCCGGATTTGCGGCATATATAAAGATTGATGGATTTAACATCCTTCCGGTATTGAGCATCAGTATGGCCGCAACTACATTTGCGGGACAGAATATTGGCGCCAGAAAGCCGGACAGAGTCAGAAAAGGAATGTATATATCTACTGTGATGGGGGCTGGCTATTCGGTGTTAACCGGGATTATGTTGCTGATATTTGCTCCACAGGTGATAGGTGTCTTTACGACGAACCAGAAGGTTGTGGAGTATGGTGTATATATTATGAGGTATTTCTGTCCGTTTTACTGGATGCTTGGAATTCTGCATGTGCTGGGAGGAACGATACGAGGAACAGGCAAGACGATGCAGGCAATGGTCGTATTTCTGGTATCTTTGTGTGGATTCCGTGTGATGTGGATCGCGGGAACAATGGCATGGACAAGAAGTCTCGGACATGTGATGATGTGTTATCCGACGTCCTGGCTTCTGGGAATGCTACTGATGCTTTTGTATGTATGGAAAGGAAAATGGATGGATCTGTAAGGCCGGGCAAAATCCGTCTGTTCTAAAATCCGTACATTTGCGCTAAAGGTAATTGGGATAAAATAAAGTATCTTCCCTTGTTTCATCATATTTTTTATGATAAGATAATGAGCATAATGTATAGTTAAAACCTAAGGAGGATACCATGGGAGAAGAAACAACAGTTTCCAAAAATTTTATTGAACAGGAAATAGATAAAGATCTTGCAGAAGGAGTGTACAGTGAAGTATGTACAAGATTCCCACCGGAACCAAACGGATATCTGCATATCGGACATGCAAAGTCTATTCTTTTGAACTCAGGACTTGCAAAGAAGTATAATGGAACATTTCATCTGAGATTTGACGATACGAATCCGATGAAAGAAGATATGGAATTCGTAGAGTCTATTAAAGAAGATGTAAAATGGTTAGGCGCTGACTGGGGAGATCATCTCTATTTTGCATCTAACTATTTTGATCAGATGTATGAGTGTGCCGTAAAACTGATTAAGAAGGGAAAAGCATTTGTCTGTGATCTGACGGCAGAAGAGATGCGTGAATATCGTGGAACGCTGACAGAGCCTGGAAAGAACAGTCCATACCGTGACCGTTCGGTAGAAGAGAACTTAAGACTTTTCGAAGAGATGAAAGACGGCAAGTATCAGGACGGAGAGAAAGTCTTACGTGCAAAGATCGATATGGCATCGCCGAATATTAACATGCGTGATCCGATCATTTACCGTGTGGCTCATATGACACACCATAACACCGGAGATAAATGGTGCATCTATCCAATGTATGATTTTGCTCATCCAATCGAAGATGCGATCGAACATATCACACATTCTATCTGTACGCTGGAATTTGAAGACCACAGACCATTATATGACTGGGTTGTGAAAGAATGTGAATTTGATCCGGCACCGAGACAGATTGAATTTTCAAAGCTGTATCTGACAAATGTCGTTACAGGTAAGAGATACATTAAGAAACTGGTTATGGATGGTATCGTAGACGGATGGGATGATCCGCGACTGGTATCAATAGCAGCCCTCAGAAGAAGAGGATTCACACCGGAATCTATCAAGATGTTTGTTGAGATGTGTGGAGTATCCAAGAGCCAGAGCTCTGTAGACTATGCAATGCTTGAGTACTGTATCCGTGAGGATCTGAAGATGAAGAAGCCTCGTATGATGGCAGTTCTTGATCCGATCAAACTGGTAATTGATAACTATCCGGAGGAAGAAGTTGAGTATCTGGATGTAGAGAATAACCTGGAGAATCCGGAACTTGGTATGAGAAAAGTGCCATTTGGTCGTGAGCTTTATATTGAGCGTAATGATTTTATGATCGAGCCGCCGAAGAAGTATTTCCGTCTTTTCCCTGGCAATGAAGTACGTCTGATGCATGCATATTTTGTAAGATGTGTAAGTTACGAGACGGATGCCGAAGGAAATGTAACGGTTGTTCACTGTACTTATGATCCGGAGACAAAATGTGGAACAGGATTTACCGGACGTAAAGTGAAGGGAACAATCCACTGGGTAAGTGCTCCACAGGCAAAGAAAGCAGAAGTAAGATTATATGAGAATCTGATCGATGAAGAGAAGGGTGTATATAATAAAGAAGACGGTTCCCTGAATCTGAATCCGAATTCACTGCAGATTTTAAAGGAGTGCTATGTAGAAGACAGCTTTAACGAAGCAGGTCCGTGCGACAGCTTCCAGTTTGTAAGAAATGGATATTTCTGTATTGATTCGAAAGACTCCACACCGGAAAATCTGGTGTTTAACCGTATTGTATCTCTGAAGAGTTCTTTTAAACTGCCAAAGAAATAAACGGGTGCAAAATAAAAAAATGAATGAATTAACGATAAATCTTAACAGTCGTTCGAAGAAGCCGCTGTATGAGCAGATTTATGATCATATCAAGTCTGATATCCAGAACGGGAGGATTCCTTACGGGGAAAAACTCCCGTCTACCAGGGCTTTGGCAAAGTATCTGGAAGTCAGCCGCAGTACGGTTGAACTGGCATATGAACAATTATTATCAGAAGGATATATTGAATCTGCCCCATACCGCGGTTTTTTCGTGGCTCAGATTGATGAATTATATCAACTGAAAAAAGAAGAAAAGAAGTCCGAACGGAAAATAGAAAAGAAAAAAGTGTATCAATATGATTTCACGCCGAATGGAGTTGATCTGAACAGCTTTCCGTATAATGTGTGGCGAAAACTGTCAAAAGATATCCTGATGGATGACAGGACAGAATTATTCCGTACAGGGGATCCGCAGGGCGAATATGGTTTCCGGAGTGCTATCAGTAATTATCTGTATCAGGCGCGGGGAGTGGACTGTACACCGGATCAGGTTCTGATCGGCGCGGGGAGTGATTATATTCTGATGTTGCTTGGTATGATCCTCGGAACAGAACATATGATCGCATTTGAAGATCCGACTTATAAACAGGCATACAGAGTGATCCATACACTTGGGTATGAGACGGTTCCTGTGGCGATGGACAGACATGGTATGAAAATACAGGATCTTGAAAGTACGGGAGCTGATATTGCTTATGTAACGCCATCCCATCAGTATCCGACCGGGATTGTTATGCCGATAGGAAGAAGAATGGAGCTTTTGAAATGGGCATATGAAAAAGACGGAAGATATATTATAGAGGATGATTATGACAGTGAATTCCGCTATAAAGGGAAACCGATTCCGGCATTACAGGGATATGATGCGGAAGATAAAGTCATTTACCTTGGAACATTCTCCAAATCCATCGCACCCGCAATACGTCTGAGTTATATGGTATTGCCAAAAGATATTCTGAAAGCATATCGGAAGAAGGGAAGCTTTGTGAATTCTACGGTATCAAAAGTGGATCAGACGATCGTGCAGCACTTTATTGAAGAAGGATATTATGAACGCCATCTGAATAAGACCAGGGCGTTATATAAAAACAGGCATGATGTGTTGATCGAAGCTTTGAAACCACTGGGAGATATCTGTGAGATATCGGGGGAACATGCAGGGGTTCATATCCTGTTAACATTTAAAAACGGACAAAAAGAAAGAAATCTGATCGAGAAGGCGAAAAAAGCAGATATCCGGGTATATGGGCTTTCTGATTACCGGATTCGCAAAGATGAAAAGGAAAAAGCAACCATCCTTCTGGGATATGCGAATATGAGAGAAGAAGATATCAAAGAAGCTGTGGCAATTCTGAATCAATGCTGGAGGAAATAGAAAGTGTTTCCAACATTTTAGAAAGAAAAAAGAGCGGTATATAATATCAAACGGGGAGAATAAAAAGATTGCCCTGTTGATATCATATACTGCTCTTTTATACTTGTGTATGCAAAAAGACTATTGGATACAGAAATGTCTTCTGCAGTAAAGGTAATAAATACCGATTAATCCTCGTCATCCCCGTCGTCTTCGTCAGTGTCTTCGGAAGTATCCGGAGTGTCCTTAGCATCAGCATCTTCGGAAGTATCTTTTGTGTTGTCCGCAGAGGTATCTTCTGTACTGTCATCTGCTGCATTGTCCTCTTCGGTAGTTGTTTTGGATGCATTCAGATCGACATATCCACGGTCAACCGGTTGGAGGTCATTATCCAGATCGAAGTCTTCGTCTTCAAAATCATCGTTGAAATCATCGTCCTCATCTTTCTTTGACTTCTTTAAATAATAAACCAGACCTGCTGCGGCACTGCCGATTGCTGCAAGACCTAATAATTTTTTGCTCCATTTTGCCATGATAATCTGACTCCTTTCCGTTCTTTCCCTTATCATAGCACATATTATATGCTTTTTTCCATTAAATTAAAATAAATTATTGCAAGTTGAGAAGAAAATAAAAATATGATACACTGTATCATATCCTGGCTGTATCAGTACCTGAAGGGAGCCTGAGACGGAAAAACCCGGTGAGAATTGTATGGTCCTGGATAAAGGAGAGAAAAAGTATGAAAGAACAAAGCAAAAAGACGGTGGCAAAGAAGAAATTTTTTAAAATGGTGTTCAGCCGTGCCGGGATTTTTGTCATATTGATTCTGATACAGTTACTGGTATTCTTAGGAATTCCATATTATCTGAAAGAGTATGCAACCTTTATATACAGTGCGATGAGCGTGATGGAAATCGTTGTTCTTGTATATATCATTAATACAGAAGGAAACCCGGCATTTAAAATGACCTGGATGCTGTGTGTGATGGCACTTCCGGTTATAGGAACGGTATTTTATATCTATGTACATCTGCAGCTGGAGACGAGATTTGTACAGAACAGACTTGCGGCACTTCGTATGGAGACAGAACCTTATATGGATCAGGATGAGAAGGTTACAGAGGCACTCTGGGCAAGCAAATCGGCAAATGCACAGCTGTCTTATTATCTGTCACATCAACTTGGATTTCCGACCTACCGCAATACGGAAGTCGAATATTTCCCGGTGGGAGAGGATAAATTTGCTTCTATGATTAAAGAGCTGGAAAAAGCAGAGAAGTTCATTTTCATGGAATATTTCATTGTAGAGGAAGGAATTATGTGGGATACAATCCTGGAGATCCTGAAACGGAAAGTGAACGAAGGTGTAGAAGTCAGGTTCATGTATGATGGAATGTGTGCATTTGATCTGCTGCCGTACAGTTACCCTAAGAAACTTCAGAAATTAGGGATCAAGTGCAAAATGTCCAATAAGATCCGGCCTTTTGTGTCTACAATCCAGAATAACCGCGATCATAGAAAAATCTGTGTGATCGATGGGCAGACAGGGTATGTAGGTGGTGTGAATCTGGCTGATGAATATATCAATGAAAAAGAACGATTCGGTCACTGGAAAGATACAGCTGTTCTGTTAAGAGGAGATGCGGTCCAGAGCCTGACAATGATATTCCTGCAGATGTGGGATGTAGATATGCGTGGTGTTGAGCCTTATGGAAAATATCTTACAAAAAAAAGCGGAATCACTGAATGACAGACTGGGATACGTGATCCCATATGCGGACAGTCCGTTTGACCATGAGAACGTGGGAGAAGAGGTGTATTTCCATATCCTGAATCATGCGAAGAAGTATGTGCATATCATGACTCCGTATCTGATACTGGATAATGAGATGCTGACAACACTTATACGTGCAGCCAAAAGTGGTATTGAAGTGATCATCATCATGCCGCATATTCCGGATAAATGGTATGCATTCGCGGTAGCAAAGACATATTATAAAGAATTGATTGAAGGCGGAGTGCAGATCTATGAGTATGCACCTGGATTTGTACATGCGAAAGTATTTGTATCTGATGATGATACGGCAACAGTAGGCAGTATCAATCTGGATTTCCGGAGTCTCTATCTGCATTTTGAAAATGGAGTATTTATTTATGATAATCCGGAGGTTCAGAAAGTGGAAGAAGACTTCCAGAATACCCTGGCAAAATGTCACAAAGTGACAGTGACCGAGGTGAGAAACAGAGGAGTTCTTATGAAGGTAGCTGGGCAGGTGTTAAGACTGGTTGCGCCTTTAATGTAAAGAATACAGGAAATCATATGTATTTTCTGTAAAAATATTATTGAACCAAGATAAAATGTATAGTATAATGCTTAAGGCGGTTTGATTAGACTCGCTAAAGTAGACTGATAAGTCATGTTAATAACGCAGGAGGAATGGATATGGTTAAAGCAGTAGTCGGTGCCAACTGGGGCGACGAAGGAAAAGGTAAGATTACAGATATGCTGGCTGAGCAGGCAGATATCATCGTAAGATTCCAGGGAGGCGCGAATGCAGGTCATACAATTATCAATGATTATGGAAAATTTGCATTACACACACTTCCATCAGGAGTATTTTACGGTCATACAACCAGTATTATCGGAAATGGTGTAGCACTGGATGTACCGGTGTTATTCAAGGAAGTGCAGTCTATTATCGATCAGGGAGTTCCGATGCCGAAGATTCTGGTATCTGACAGAGCTCAGATGGTAATGTCTTATCATAAGAATTTTGATGCATACGAAGAAGAGAGACTGGGAGGAAAATCTTTCGGTTCTACAAAATCTGGTATTGCACCATTTTATTCAGACAAATATGCAAAGATTGGATTCCAGGTCAGTGAATTATTTGATGATGAACTGTTAAAAGAGAAAGTTGTCCGTGTGGCAGAACAGAAGAATGTATTACTGGAGCACCTTTATCATAAACCATTGATCAATCCTGATGATTTATATAATGAACTTCAAGAATATAAAAAGATGATCGAACCATTCGTATGTGATACATCTCTTTTCCTGAACAATGCAATCAAAGAAGGAAAAGAAGTATTATTAGAAGGTCAGCTTGGATCACTGAAAGATCCGGATCACGGAATCTATCCGATGGTTACTTCATCTTCTACATTAGCAGGATATGGAGCAATCGGAGCAGGAATTCCTCCATATGAGATCAAGAAGATCGTAACTGTATGTAAAGCATACTCAAGCGCAGTAGGAGCAGGAGCGTTCGTAAGCGAGATCTTCGGTGATGAAGCAGATGAATTAAGACGCCGTGGTGGTGACGGTGGAGAATTCGGAGCAACAACAGGACGTCCGAGAAGAATGGGATGGTTTGACTGTGTAGCTTCTAAGTATGGATGCAGAATGCAGGGAAGCACAGATGTTGCATTTACAGTATTAGATGTACTTGGATACCTGGACGAGATCCCGGTATGTGTAGGATACGATATCGATGGAGAAGTAACAACAGACTTCCCGACCACACATCTGTTAGAGAAGGCAAAACCGGTTCTTAAGAAACTTCCGGGATGGAAGAGTGATATCCGAGGAATTAAGAAATACGAAGATCTTCCGGAAAACTGCAGAAACTACATTGAGTTTGTAGAAGAGCAGATCGGATACCCAATTACAATGGTATCGAATGGTCCGGAAAGACATGATATCATTTACAGAGAGTCAAAACTTTCCAAATAAGATAAAATATTTCGAATCATGAGATGAAAAACAGGGATAAAGCAGGCCATGTGTCTTTTGAAGACAGGAGAGCTGCTCTATCTCTGTTTTTTAATACCAGAGTATGAAAGAGAAGTTGCCGGTGGCAAGTCCTCCGCATCGCCATGCGTTCGTAAGGAGCTGACAGTGGCAGGTTCTGTAGATTGTTATGTTTTCCTTAAGAAATTTCTTATGCTTTATTCAGATTTTTTCCATAATGTTGACACATTCTATGCATATAATGAAACCATCGTAAATATAATAATAACGTCGGTGTAATCAGACACCAGAGACGTAAGAGGGGATAAAAATAATCAAGATGGAGGTATGCACTATGAATACGAGAGACTGGACAAAAGAGGAAGCAGAAGTGATTTCAATGGAAGAATACCTTGCTAAGAGAAAGAAGATCAGAGAAGATGAAAGAAAACATAAGAAAAAAGGATCAGACGATCGCGAAGAAAGTCTGATGCCCTTTGAGTTTTATATGGTATCATCGCTTGCCTGGTCATGAGACTGTGACAACTTAGATACATCATCCGAGCTGTGGCTGTGAAAGCTGTCAGCTGAATCATCAGATGGAGTATTATGCCGGGTAAGCTTGAATACCAGCATATAACCATAGAGAAGTACTGGAAGCACAATCGTACATGCAATAGAGGCCCAGAGAAGGTCGATGGAATGCGGACTCCCGATCAGGGCAAATATTAATGTACTGAGATACATACCAAATAATAAAATGGCGGCAACAAGTGCCAGAATACGTTTTGCATTTTTCATAATAATCATCCTTTACAATGAATCAAGACTTTAGTATATTATATAGAGAGCAGTGAAAAATTGCAAATGAATATTGTACAAAGGAGTATAGAAATATGAGTACATTATATCAGCAGTGGCAGAACATCGCTTATGATGAGACTGCAGACAGAAGTCAGTTGGAAAAATTCTGGGGAACATATTTCCAGATTGAGAAAGAGATTTACGAAAAGCTTCTTTCTAATCCGGATGAAGCAGTGAAAGGAACAGTCAAAGAACTGGCTGAGAAGTTCGGACAGGAAGTTCTGACCATGATCGGTTTCCTGGATGGAATCAATGAAAGCCTTCTGATCGAACTGGATCTGGATACAGTAGAAGAAGATACAGTAATAAGCCTTGCATTTGATAAAGAGAGACTGTACAAGAATATGGTAGCAGCGAAAGCTGACTGGCTGTATGAACTTCCACAGTGGAAAGAGATTTTCTCAGAAGAAGAACTGAAGAAATTCTACAAAGAACAGAAGGAATCTACAACAATCCGCAAACCTAAAAAGATCGGAAGAAATGATCCATGCCCGTGCGGATCAGGAAAAAAATATAAAAAATGCTGTGGCAGATAATATTTCTGGTTACAGGTATCCTGAGTCTCATTTATTACAGTGCGATCTGTATCGCACTGAAAAAATGGGACTCTACTTTTTCCAGATTCTGGCTGGCGACCGGAATAGTGGGAATTGCAGGGAGTGCGCTGATCCGTTTATATGGAATGCCGTGTATCGTAGAAGCAATGATTGGTATTTCGGTATGTTTTCTTCTGATCGCAGAGATAAAGATCATAAAAGGAATGCACAGAAACCCTTTGGGAAAAAGAAAAGAACACTTTGAAGAAGACACAAAAACAGGATCCGCTACAAGATGGATCATTGTACTGGGAGCGCAGGTAAGAGGCCGGAAGATTACCGATTCACTGAAACGAAGACTGGACTGCGCGTCAGAGTATCTGAAAGAGCATCCGGATGTACATGTGATCGTCTCCGGAGGACAGGGAAAAGATGAAGAAGTAACAGAAGCGTATGCAATGGCACGTTATCTGGAGTGTGAAGGGCTTGACCGCAGGCGTATTGTGCAGGAGGATGTGTCGGTAAACACACTGGAAAATCTGAAGTTTTCCAGAAACCTTATTGCAGATGTAGATACACCGGTAGGAATTGTCTCGAATAATTTCCATGTATATCGAGGGTGTGTATATGCAAAACGTGCAGGATTTAAGGAGCCGTTTCCGATACCGGCAAGCTGCCATCCATTATTATTCCCAAATTATTTTGTGCGGGAATGTTTTGCGGTCTGGAAACTGTGGCTGAAAAAATATTGACAAAGCAAAATGCCGTGTTATAATGGGAATGTATGAGAAAACACGTTGAAGAGAAGAGTAGGCTGGGAAAGAAATGTCAGAGAGAGAAGCCACGGGCTGAAAGCTTCTTATTTTGGAACCTTCTGAAAACTACCTCTGAGTGGCTGCAAAACAGTCCGGTGATTCCGTTATCGTCATAATTAAGAGGTTCTGGCATAAAAGTCTTTGGTGAATAATATAGAGACTGTGAAGTGTCAGTTCAAACAGGGTGGAACCGCGAGATAACTCGTCCCTTACAGTGATTATCTGTAAGGGGCTTTTTTTTCGCCACGCGTTCGTAAGGAGTGGCCAGTGGCAGGTCCTGTAGATGCCATGCGTTTAGAAAAAAGCAGCAGATTACGGATGATTGCTGAACGGGCAGGAAAGAAGATACATGCCCGAGGATAGGATATAAAAATAAAAAGAGAGGACATGATAATTATGAAAATTACATTAAAAGATGGATCTTTCAAAGAGTATGAAGGAAGTATGTCAGTACTGGATATCACAAAAGATATCAGCGAAGGTCTGGCAAGAGTGGCGACTTCTGCAAGAGTTAATGGTGAAGTAGTAGATCTCAGACACGTTGTAAGCGAAGATTGTGAACTGGAGATTCTTACATTTGATAATGAAGAAGGAAAGGGTGCATTCTGGCATACAACATCTCACATCATGGCACAGGCGATCAAACGTCTGTATCCAGATACAAAGCTTGCAATCGGACCATCAATCGAGAATGGATTCTACTATGATGTAGACCGCGAGACACCATTTGTAGCAGAAGATCTGGAAAAGATTGAAAAAGAGATGAAGAAGATCGTCAAAGAGGCTCTTCCGATTGAAAGATTTACAAAGACAAGAGAAGAAGCAATCGCATATTTCAAAGAAAAAGACGAACCATATAAAGTAGAGTTGATCGAAGATCTCCCGGAAGGAGAAGAGATTAGCTTTTATCAGCAGGGAGAATTTGTTGATTTATGTGCAGGACCACACCTGATGACAACAAAGCCTGTAAAAGCATTCAAGCTTACAAGCCTTGCAGGTGCTTACTGGAGAGGCAGCGAAAAGAACAAGATGCTTACAAGAATCTACGGTATCTCTTATCCTAAGAAAGCACAGTTAGATGAATATCTGACAATGCTTGAAGAAGCAAAGAAAAGAGATCATAGAAAAATCGGAACTCCTGTCTGTATTATGATAAAAAATCGATTCATTGTCAGTATACCACGAATGTCAAATATTTCGCAACAGCGTTGACAAAAATACGGGAAAAGGATACAGTATAGAGTAACAGCCCCTCTTTCATTCGGAGCGGGCAGAAAAGAGGAAAAATATATGTGCGAAGTATGCAAGAAACCGTTTTATATCACCACGCCGATCTATTATCCGTCGGATAAGCTCCACATCGGCCACACCTACTGCACCGTCGCGACCGACGCCATGGCGCGGTACAAGCGCCTGCAGGGCTGCGACGTCATGTTCCTGACCGGCACGGACGAGCACGGCCAGAAAATCGAGGACAAGGCGAAGGCCGCCGGCGTCACGCCGCAGCAGTTCGTCGACAACATCGTCGCCGGGCCGAAGGGCATTCTCGATCTGTGGAAGCTCATGAATATCTCCAACGACCGCTTCATCCGCACCACGGACGATTATCATGTGGAGGCCATTCAGAAGATCTTCCGGAAGATGTATGAAAACGGCGATATCTATAAGGGCGAATACAAGGGCAAATACTGCACGCCCTGCGAAAGCTTCTGGACGGAGAGCCAGCTGGTGGACGGCAAGTGCCCCGACTGCGGCCGTGAGGTGCACGACGCGTCGGAGGAGGCCTATTT
>OFPS01001646.1_pt1 | contig 15120 bp, 9 predicted proteins | sample 1542111 | NCBI WGS metagenome assembly OFPS01 (sample SAMN04209233, study PRJEB22552) | human gut metagenome | biome: gut; material: feces | host: Homo sapiens | place: USA: Oklahoma | reverse complement strand
GTTACAGGCGTATCCGCCGATATTTAGTCTGACGCCTAAAGCGTCTGGAAGCACGCGACTTCAGTCGTGTGAGGATAAAGTTTTTAATTCACTATATACATATCCCTTTCTATATTCTGACTCCACCTGCTAATCCTCCTTTTTTCCTGGTACAGCTTCTTTCCCAAACATTGCCAGTGCCTGATTCACTTTGTCCAGACGCACCGTTTCTTTTCCCTGTTCCAATTCCCTTACAAAACGAAGTCCAAGTCCGGAACGGATTGCAAAATCCTCCTGCGTCAGCCCTGCTTTTTTTCTTTCTTTTTTTATATAATCTCCAATTGTACTCATATTAAACATATTAATCCCGTTCGGGTATGATTTCAAGTGAATTATATACAAAAATCCCGTTCGGGTATAATTTATATATTTCCATATTAAATCATCCCGAACGGGTATAATAATATTTTTATGTTTTGTGCCCGGGTTCCGATTTATTGTGGGGTATTATATTTTACTCTGACATAAGTAAAGAGCCTCGGACCAGATGGACCAAAGGCTCTTCCTGATAGAGTTTTCCATTTACCAGTATTTTTTTACATAATTGACAGCCTCTTCCTGTGACAGGGAAAATTCATTCATGATATTTCTGATTGTGTCTGCCTCACTGATATTAAAATTCCTGCAGGTCCTTACAGTCGCACGAATGCCTTCAAGGATACCTTCCCATCTGCCTTCCTGACGGCCTTCCTGACGGCCCTCCTGTCGACCTTCCTGTCGACCTTCTTCAACACCTTCTTGTCTTAACTCTTCCAATGCATTACACATATTGATCTGCCCTCCCTTCTGCTCCGATTCCAAAGCATGGTCAATCAGCTTCTGTGATTCTGTAATGGCTCCTATCACAAGTCCAAGATCTGCCGGAATATTATGATCCCTGTAAACTTCATTAATCTTCGTATAATCCCTGGCATAGATCAAACGGCTCACGTCAAACACCATATTTACATCCGGATCACTGAAACACAGCTCTCCACTTGATCTTACCTGTACCAGGTTCATACGGTAATCAGATACCAGTGGTTCTATCTTTTCGGGGATCTCCAGCATATCCTTCAGGGAAGACGGACCATCCCATTCACTTTCTCCATAGTATACACACAGACTGATCACCGGATGTAACCGGTCAGTCTTCTTAAAACCTGACAGGAATTCATCCGATGAATGGAAATCCCCGTTTTTCTTATTTACTGCTGCGATCTCATCATATTCTTTCATGTAAGAGAATGCATCTCCGACCATATGTCGCAGCGGCATCGCATAATGGATCTTTGCCTGATTTTCCAGTCCCCAGAGTACAAAATCCACACCATATGCCGTCTTCTTTACAACATCCAGGATCTTCTGTATTGTTTCTGCATGACCGTTAAATTTCAGCATGGAGGAAACATCCGTATCTGCTTCTGTAAGATCCTGCGGCTTCAGCACCTGTTCCCCGTTAAAAAATACTGCATTGAACAGATCCGCAAAATGTCCATTGTCTCTCCAGAAGTTCTTCAGTATGGTATCCGGTTTGATCTTATTTTTTTCCGTCGTATCCAGCACCTCCTTTTTGCCTGTTTCTGTTATCAATATATCATAATTATTATTTTGTTTCCACGAAAGGAAATATAAAAATTATTAAAAATCTGAAAAGTACAGCGTCCGATTGTTTGATCTATTCTCTTTTCTCATTCTGTCAGCTGTAAACGTTCATATAACTATAAAAATACCACTCTGATGCGTGAAAAAGGCAGTTATAAATAACCATTTTTTCAGGGTTGTGAATGAATTTCTAATCAGAGAATGTGCTTTTTAATCTAAAATCAACCTGTCCACCACCCAAAGGGGAACTATAATCATGACAAAGATTAAAAACACAAAGAAGGGCATGGCAAAAAAGACATTAAGTATGTCACTTGTTGTTGCAATGCTTGCTACTTCTAATGTGCCGGTATGGGCTGCTGAGTTCAGTGATGGCAGCGAACCATCAGTTACTACAGAAACTCCTGTTGCTGAAACATTTTCTGATGATGCCGCAGAAGCTCCTGTTGTAGAAGACAACACAGCAGATGTCAATGCAGCAAATGAAGCTGAGGTTTCTGGTAATCAATATTCTGTAACATATACACCTATTAGTTTTACTGCAACAGGTGCTACTTCAACTCCTGTAGAGAAAAACACCATGACATGGGCAGATGGAACATTATCCACAACTGTTTCTGTTACAGATAATAAAATTCTTACCGATGCAAAAGTATATGCAACATGGAAAGTTGATAATGTAGCTGTAAGCGCTTTAGCTGGTACTACAGCAGCAACATTCGCCAATGATGTAGCTACAATCACACCAACTGCATATACTGTCTCTTCAGCAACCGCAAACAAGACAGTAGCATTATATGTATACGCTGTAAAGGATAACCAGGTTGTATGGAGCTATACTTCAGATGCTATTACTGTAAATCCCAAGAATACCGCAGATGTTGTAAAAGCAACAGCAGCTGATGTTGAGTATAATGGTAAAATCCAGCAGGCAACGCCTACATTAAATCCAGTGTCAGGAAATTTACCGGCAGAATTAGATAATATTGCTGATTATACTATAGGTTATGATGAAAACAGTGATTTTGTTAATGTAACTGATAAACCGATCACCATCACATTAACACCTAAATCATCTGCATATAAAGGTTCTATCACAACTACTTATAAAATTAATCCAAAAAATTTAAGTACTTCAAATGCAATCGCAGATGAAATGGTTGCTACATTAAAGAATACATCTTATAAATTTGATGGCGGTAATACTAATACTGATGTATTAAAAGTAAAAAAAGAAGACATCACATTAGTTGATAAAGCTACAAAGAAGATTGATTTATCTGATTATCTCAAAGTTGACAAAAACGGCTATGTAAATGTTACAAGAGATGGAAAGATTGAGCTTGCCACTCCTGAAACCGGAAACAAAAACTATACTATTTCCGGCGCTGTTGGCTCTGACAATACTAAAATCCAGTCCACAAATGTTCCTGAAGTTGCTGCACGTGATCTGAGCTCAGTTACAGTTACAATCGATCCAGTTCAGAAAACAAACAATAAAGCAACACTCGCAGCAGATCAAGTTCATTTTTATGACAAAGACAGCAAAAAAGAATTAGCTCTGTTTAATTATGTAGATATTGATATTCCAAATAACGCAGTTGAAGCTGGAAAATACACTGTAACAATTACACCTAAGGCAACTACATCAAGCAGTAAGCTTACAGGTAAAACTACCGCTGAATTATCAATTTTTGCAACAGATATCAATACTGCTGTATTCAAAATAGGTACTAATGCTAAAGAAACAACAGTACCAGGTAGTGCTGGTAAAAAAGATACTTACAATTTTAATAGCATTACGAAATACTATACCGGAGAACCAGTTACATTTACAACTGATGAAATTGGTGTTCCAACAGTTGGTGCTAACAGCACTCCATTAATAAAGGATAGTGATTACGAAATCACATATTCCGATAATACAAATGCAGGTACTGCAAAAATGTTCCTTATTGGAAAAGGCAGCTACGCAAACAGCATTAAAAACTATACTTTTACAATTAGCCAAACACCAGTTACAGATGTAAAAGCAAGTGAATATGTTGAAAAGATCAATGGTGCAAAACCAGAAGATTATAAAACAGCAATGGGAGTTGTTGTAAAAGCTCAGGTTCCTGGAACAAATAAAATCTTAACTTTAACAGAGGGAAAAGATTATACAGTAACTTACGCATGGGGAGCTGATGGAAAATCTGTTGATGCAACTGTTGCAGTAAAAGCTAATAGCAATTTTGATGATCCAACCGATACTAGTATTCTTAAAGTAAACTCAAAGATTTCCAATGCAACTTTAAAATCAGAGTACATTAAACTGAAAGAGACTTCTTTTACATACAATGGTCAGGCAGTTAAACCTGATTTTGACGTTGTAATTGGCGGACATATTGTCAATCCAAATCAATACACTGCAAAATATACAAATAATGTAAATGCCGGTACTGCAACTTTAACAGTTTCTGCTAATGATAATTCTGATTATCAGGGAACAGCAAGCATTACGTATACTATTCAGTCTGCTGATGCATCTAAATTAAAGGGCGTAATCGGTACTCAGGAATACAAAGGATACACTCTTGAAATTGCGCCAGATAAGATCGACCTTACTTTAGACGGAAAGAAAATTGATGTTGAAAGTAACTTCATCTTAACCTATGGAGAAAATGTAAAAGTAGGTGAAGGTACAGTAACTTTAACACCAAAGAACAAAAACTTTACCGGAACTAAAACATTAACATTCCAGATCAGTGGTGAAATGCTTGATGGCACCAATGCGACATTTGCATATGTTGATAAAGATGGCTTTGCAGTAGCTAGTCCTACATTTGCTTACGACGGTACCGCACATACCTGTGCTAAAACTTCTTTAACATATACAGGCAAAGATTTAAAAGAAGGCACTGACTATGAGATCAAGTACGTTGATAATGTATACGGTCAGAAAGGCAAAGATAAAAAACAGTATGCTGCCGTTCTTGCAGTAGCTAAGGGCAAATTTGGCGGAAATCTGACAACTTCAGATGCTGCTTCCGGTATTAGTGTTAAAGATGGTGTTTATACAGATGCTGCCGGAAACAAGATTACAAACGTATTCAAGATAGATCTGATTGAAATTACTCAGGAAGAGATTACTGCAAGCTGTGTATCTGTTTCCAACGGAACATATGCAGCAGGTCTTCCGGTTAAACCATCTGTAAAAATTGTTGTAAAAGGAAGAACACTTGTAGAAGGTACAGATTATGACTTAAACGTATCCGCAAACAAGGATGTAATCAACGCAACAGAAAAACAGACTCTTCTTGTTACAGTTGAACCTAAGAATGGCTATAAATTACCAAATTCTGTTACATTGACTTATGCATGGGGAATTGACAAATTTGACCTTGCAAATGCAGACGTTACCGTAAATGGTGATAAAGTTACTGTTAAATGCGGAAAAGTAGAAGTTGCTGCTGATGAATATACAGTGACAAAGGATGCAGCAGCAAACAAAGTTACTGTAACCGCTACAAAAGGAAATAAGAACTACAAAGGTTCCAAGACAGTTTCTGCCGTTGTAACTGATCCGACAGAAAAACCAGCTACACCAATGATCAGCAGTGTTAAAGTTACCGGAAACAAAGCAACCGTAATCCTTTCCGGTGATTCCGAAGGTGCTGCAGGTTACGACTATGTAATCTCTACAGACCGCGATTGCATCACAAACAAAGACTATGATTCCGTAAACAAGAACCAGGTTCAGACCTCTACTACATTCAAATATGTACAGCAGGGAACCTACTATGCATACTGCCACGCTTGGAAACGTGACGCAAACGGTAAGAAAGTATTCAGCGACTGGTCTAATGCATATCCATTCGTTGTATCCGCAATCACACCGGACGCTCCAGTTATCACAAACGTAACAGTAAGCGGATCTACTATCAAAGTAACATACAAAGCAGCTGCAAACGCAACTGGTTACGATGTAGTACTTGGAACAGATTCCAAGAAAGAAAACGGTGAGACTCGTCCATACCACTATGGAAATTACAAGAAACTGAACCTCAAAGAAGGTACAGTAACAGCAACATTCAAGAACGTACCAAAGGGAACATGGGTAGTTGGAATGCATGCATTCAACAGAACATCCGAAGACGGAAAGAAAGTCTTCAGCCCATGGTCAAACCTGAAAAAGGCTACTGTTAAATAATCCTTTGGGTAAAGAAATATATAAATAAGAAAAACTATTGCTAGACTCTTAAATGGGTCAAATACAGTACTTCCCCTAGATGAGGGGGATATAATAATCAACCAATATTCAAAGGGGGGGGACTGTATTTATACAGCAATAGTTTTTCTTTTTCTGAAAAGAGGATAAAAGAATGCTTGAAGAACAACTTAAAGAATTGGCTTTAATCGTTAAAAATGATGACCTAAGAAAATATGCTGGAAATGCATTTTGGAATTTAATACAAGCTGTTATAAGTAAAGATCCGGTATCTGGAACGTTAGCAGGTAAAGATGTAAAACAAATAGTCTTTCATATGCCGACTGTTATATTTTGGAATAAAATAAAAAGATTTTTACAAGGAACATATAAAGACTATGAAGAACAAGTAAAAATGGCTTCTCAATTCAACAATGATAATGAAAAATATGCTGAATTTGTAAAAAAACAGATATATTTGATTGACAAACTAGAGGATGATATGAAGGTAGATTGCTTTGCGATATTAACTCGATGTTTGCTACTGCAAGAAATAGAAATTTCGTTGTATTTTAAATTAGCGCAGATTATAAATCAGTGTACTCCGTTTGAATTAGAATATATAAGAAAAATAGGAATTAACGAGAAGCAAAAAAATAGTGCAATGGTATCATCGTTATATCAATATGGGTTATTAGAACAAGATTCAGATGAAACGGAAGTATATTATATCTTTTCTGGATTTGGAAAGGCATTGAAGGGAAATTGTTTAAATTATGGCGATGATACAAAATGTGAGGTATTTAAAACATACAATGATGTTTCTCCATTATCTATTTCAGAGCCTGCTTTAATGGGGGATATAAAACAATTATTTATTGAAGAAGTTGATAGTTAATAATAGGTTCTCGGAATCTTGATCTTACCAACTAAAATTCATCAGTTGGATAAATTTTGAAAAGTAAATATTATCCAGAACGGATATGATAAGTAATAAATTGAGAAAAATGGTGCACTTTTATCGAACTTGCGTCAGACATGGTTTATAATGGTACTGCTTATGAAGTTAAGTGGTCTGCTCAAAGAGATCTTGTAGTGGGGAAGTCTTTGGCAGGGTCCAGGCTGTTGATGGCAACTTTAGGTGGCAATACAAAGACTTTGTTGCCTGTCTCTGAGTTACCCTGTATACTGTCATTAATACAGTAAAGAAAGGGATCCCAGAGCATCCTCCTGATAAGACGTATACTCTGGGATCATGGTTTTGAAACTATGATTATTATATCAGATAGCTACCCAGGTCAGATCATCGAAAAAATCCGGGAAGAAAGTAATATTTACATAAAATGATACAGAAATTTTTATAAAGCAAAAGAATAAAAATACCCAAATAGGACTCCTATCATCATTACGATAGGGATTCTTCTTTATCAAAATTTATTCTATGATTGTCGAAAAGTTTCTCTGGTAAACAAATAGCAGCTCTGATAAAATATATATACAAAATATGTGCCAAGAAACTATTAACTTATAAGGCAGTTAGGCAGTTGCTGCATGGATTCTCAAATCCTGTATAAAAGAATGTTCCTAATACAACGTTAAGTTTATTTGTTAAAACTGCTTGAGGGAAACATCGAAATTTCCAGCCGAGCAGTGCATCAGGATCGCCCAACCATACCGGTACACTGGATAGAAACGAACGGATAGGACAGCCTTAATTCCGAGGCAAATGCAATCAGGGAACAGACAGTATATTATGAGATCCGTTTCAGCTTAACCTCAAAGAGGTTACAGTAACATTCAAGAATGTATCAAAAGGAACATGGTAGTTGGAATGCATGCATTCAACAGAACATCCGAAGCCGAAAAGAAAGTCTTTATCTCTTATAATCTGTTTTACTACAGGTTGGCAGTCCTTTTGTATCCCAGGACATCCCGGCCTGTTTTATCCAGGTATCTGTTCCGAGAAGAAAGCCATTTGACTGAGCATCCAGGATGTACCATTTACCCCCAACCTTTACCTGATTCCACTGGTGGCTCGGGTTACTGGCTTTGGCATTTGCATGAACGTAACGGCAGTCTACCCCGATTGCATCACAGAGTGCTTTCATGCCTCTTGCATATCCGGAACACTGTGCTTCTCCATATACCAGTGCACCCCAGGCTGTATTTGCATAATTATACTGCCATCCCCTGTATGCATATCTACAATTGCTGCGGAGATAATTAAAAGCAGTCAGGACTTTATCATAATCTGACATTCCTTTCCGGATATAATTCAGTTTAAAGCTCTGTACAACACTTCTTACCTGCGCCAGATGGGCAGTATCCAGATATGGACCATACACACTGCCGTAACTATAATCACCTTTTACAGTAGGAGATTTTAAGGTTATCTTTCTGGCTGCGCTCTTATCACTATATATGTTTTTCCCATTTACATTCTTATAGGCAAGTATTCTGTATTGATAAGTTTTTCCTGTTTTTGCAGTCTTGTCTGCGGCAGTAAGTTTGCTTCCTTTTCTTACTGCTTTCAGATAACTCCATTTTCCATTGTCATACCTGTAGATTCTGTACCCGTCTGCCTGATTTGTATAACTCCATGACAATTTTACAATCTTGTTATCGGTAGTATAACATTTGTAAAGTTCCGGTGTCTGCAGAACCGGTTTTACAGTAATGGTATTTGAGATTATCCTGACATCATCCCCGAAATTTTCAGATTCCGGATCAAATACATAATCCGAATATCTAAGCTGATAGGAATATTCATGTCCTGCCTTTGTTGTCGTGTCCACAAAAGTAAGATTATCACCTCGGGCACTTGGCCGTTCAGAATAACAGATCACCTTTTGGGCATTCCCATAACATGCATAGCGATCATCATCGATAACATTCCAGACTGCACCGATAACCTGAAAACGGTCCAGCCTCTTTAGTTCTCCTCCATTTTTAACCGAAGGTTCCGAACGGTAAACATCTACATATTTAGAACCCAGAGTATTTACCAGTGCATCAAACTCTATGCAGCTCGCATTTCCTGCCCGCCATTGTTTGATATTCATAAACGTAGTATCTTCCCGGACTGTCTGCGCCGCTTCTGCATTTACTCCTGTGCATAAAGCCATACACAGCAGCATACAGCACAGCAACAGTAATCCGGACAATTTTTTTAACCTTTCTGATCTTTTTCGCATCTTCATATTCCTCCTTCAGATATGTTCTTTTATTTAAATGAATTGTACCACATATCATCAAAAACTATCCAGTGATTGTCTTAATTTGTCAATGACAGAGAGACAAAAAACATCAGTGTAAGATAGAAATTTTATCAAATTAAAATTCATAAAAAGAAGGCTCCAGTCATTACAGCCGGAGTCTTTCTTTAATAAAAATGTTTCTTCCTTCAATAGATAATGTAATCAAACCATTGTGGTATATCCTGGGATAATCTTACTATTTTTCCCCTTCGAAAAATAGCAAAGCGATGAAAGCTATTACTATTGTCATAAAAAACTGCCAGATCACATTCTTTAAGTAGATACTGCAAATTTGAAAAAGATTGAAAGTATCTTTTTTCAATATCAGATTCAGGAATTCCATGCCCGCCATTCTGAACTCTTTCAGCGACTCTTCGTTTAGCAGTTTCTACAGAATCCACACCTACATAGTGTAATTCTATTGTATAGCCTAATTGTTTCGCACGTTTAAAATTTTTTATAATAGATTTCCCACACAAAGTACTCTCCTGATTAAAAGATATTCCTTCTGAAAAGTATTTATCAATCAACTGAACTGCTATTTTTCCTGCTTTCAGGACATCAGATGTATTGCGCCAATCTCCTAGTTCTTTTACGATTTCATCTGTATTTACTCGGGGCATTTTCTTTAAATTATCTAATATCTGATAAAGAGTAGATTTACCCGCTCCATTAACTCCACCCAAAACAATATATTTTTTCATTTAGAATAAATTCCTCGCAATTACCTGTTTTTGCTTTTTTTGAAGCAAAAAATCCCCCACCATTTGATAAAATTCCCTTTGTTCTTCTGAATCAGCCTCTAATGTAAGCTGTAATGTGTCTTCAGGTTCCAGACATTTGATTTCTTCATATATTTTTTCATATTTTTTTACATCGCACATTTTCAACCCACCTTTTTATTTTTGATTATCATTGTTATTTATTTTGAGTATATCAAACACTTTCTATACTTACCATTAAGGAGCCCCTGACTGTCCGGTCCGGATTGTATCTCCCTCAATACAGTTCATGATCTCTTCCAGAGAACAGTCCCTGTATTCTGCTACGGTGTACTTTAGAATATTGCTCATAATCGGCTTATACGAAAAAATATTTTTCGCCTCTTTATCTTTTGTTTCTCTGCCTTTTAAGGTTCTCATTATTGTAGAAATACTGTTTTTTACTTTCATGAGATACTCCTGCAAATGAAATTTTCTATTTATATTTTCATGATACCTCAGAAATAAAACTTCGTCAAATGCTTCTTCCCGATTCGGGCAGACACCAGAGGAGGTGGCAGATTAGAGTAAATTTCTTTCACCAAAATCAGAACCGGGTTCCGATTTACTGCATCAGTTTTTCAGGTAGATTCCCTGGATATTTTATATTTTATGAGTTTCATTGTGTATCGTTACTTATTATAATCAGCGTAAAACTAGAAGAATTTTTTCAATACATCAACAGATTTATTTGCAATAACTGCCTGTTTTTACTACGATTGTCAACAATTATCCACTTATAAATCATAAAATTCGGACATTCCTTAAGTCTGAAATCAGTTCCCCATACGAAATTTTTTCAAAAATCAACCTGTCCACCACCCAAAGGGGAACTATAATCATGACAAAGATTAAAAACACAAAGAAGGGCATGGCAAAAAAGACATTAAGTATGTCACTTGTTGTTGCAATGCTTGCTACTTCTAATGTGCCGGTATGGGCTGCTGAGTTCAGCGATGGTACTGACGCTTCCGTAGCTACTGAAGCAGATGCGTTCGCTGCAGAAGCTCCTGTTGTTGACGATACAGAAGACGCAGCTCCAGCATCTGTAATGGTAAATGAAGCTGATATTACTCTTAACTTATCTGCAGACAGCAAAAAAGTTGTTTGGGGAGGAGCATCTGTTATCAGTGGTACTGTAACTAAAACTGACGGATCAGAAGTAGAAGGTGGATGGCAGTATCGTTGGGTTGACGAAAAAGGTATTGCATATGCATCTTCTAACGGAAAAGTAGACGATGCAGCTGATATGAGTTTAAATACAACAGCTGACATGGCTGGAAAAACATTAACCCTTTATGTTTACGATGTAGACAGCAATCAGCAGACTCTTTATGACATTAACACAGGTATTTCTGTAGCTGTAGAAAAGAGATCTTTAAATTCTGTGACTGCTACACCTGCAACCACAACAAAAGCATACAACGGTTTTGCTCAGACTATTACTGAAGCTGACGGCGTTGCACTTACTGTTCTGGATTCTGAAAAAGCAAATGTAGCTGCTGATGCTTATGAAACATCTGTAACTAATGCAACTAATAATAAAGAAGAATTCAAACTTACTGTAACAGCAAAAGAAGACTCTGCTTACACAGGCAGTGCTGAACTTGTAATCGGTAAGGTTACAGCAAAAGCATATGCAAAAGGAGATATCCTTGCAACAGCAACAAAAGGACAGTCCTATCAGTATACAGGTAAGGCTATTAAGATTTCCAAAGATAACATTACATTAAAAGAATCTGCTTCCAGTAATAAAGGCGCTGATGGAAAATTAAGCGGTGCTGATTTATCTGCTGCAGTTACAACTGCTCAGGTTGAATATACAAAAGTAGGTGATTACCCCGTTGTTGTATATGTTGACAAAACAAAATTAAAGAACTTCACTGATGCAGATGAGTATTATACAACAAATGAAACTGTTAACGTTGCAAAACGTGATCTCTCTACAGCAGGAACAAAAATTTCAGTGAAAACTTTAAGCGGACAGATTCCAACAAGCATTGCTGTAAAAGATTTAGCTAATTATCTGGCATTTACAGGTGTAGAAGGCTCAGACCTTTCTGCAATTAAAAACTCCAACAAAGAATATACACTCATCGTAAAGAACGCTGATGGTACAGACGCTACAGAATTTAAAAACGGAAGTACATATACTGTTACAGTACGTGCAAAAGACGGTGGAAACTGCACAGGTGAGCAGACATTTACTGTTGTTGCTACTGCAGCTGCATTAAATGCTGTATCTGCAAAAACACAGTATACAACACCTTATACAGGCGATGAGATCAAACCTTCCAAGAGCGATTTAGGCGATTTAGTTATTCAGTATTATAACGCTACTGGTGTTCCTAAGACAGAAGATCTTGGAACAGACGGATACGAAATCACAGGATATACAAACAACGTAAATGCAACAACTGTATATGACGGAAATTACAATCCAGTAGCAAACGCTTACGTTAACATCAAGATTACAAGCGGAACATACAAAGATCAGACAGTATCTATTCCGTTCTTAATCAAACCACTGGTAGTTGAAGCTGATTATGTAACTGTACCGGATGATGTTTCTATTAATAAAGCACTTACAGAAGCAGGCGAATATAAACTTCCTGTAACAGTTGTAGCAAAAGACGAAACAGGCAAAAAAGTAGAAAAAACTCTCACAGACAGCGATTTCACAGTTAAATATGAATATGAAAACAAAGATATCGCTAATGGCTTGTTTAACAACATCATTACAGAAGTTACTGTTACAAACACAAACTATATTTTAAAAACAACAAACGGCAAAACAAGAACTGTTACAGCAAGCGGTAAGACAGAAATCGTACCTAAGAAATTAACAGACGCTATGGTTGTTGCAACACCTTCTACTTATACTTACACAGGTGGAAAGATCCAGCCTACTTATGCAGTGCTTGACGGTGCTATTGCTCTTTACAAGAAGGGTGAAGTTAACGATAAAGATGCTGAATATGAGGAAGTAAGCATCAGCAATGCTGTAAATGTTGGTACTGGAACAATCACTGTACAGGGATACAACAACTTCTATTCAGGAAAAGCAACTGGAACATTTACAATCACAGCTGCAAACACAGCAGATGTAAAAGTATCCATCGCTGATCAGGATTACACTGGAAAACAGGTAAGACCTCGTAAATTTACAGCAACATTAAACGGAAACGATGTATCCAACCAGTTTGAAATCGTTTCTTATGGCGAAAACGTTGAAGCCGGAGTCGGAACAGTTGTTCTGAAACCATTAGATGGAAACAAGAACTTCACAGGTTCTAACATCACAGCAAGCTTCAATATCGTAAAAGAAAAAGTAGAAGCTACTCTTAACGTTTATGACAGCAAAGGATTTGACGTAACAGACGCTTATACAGCAGATGTAGATAAAGATGCTGATGGAAATGTAAACGGCGTAGTTCATAACAGCCAGACTGCATTCACATTTGATGGAAATGAGCATACTTTTGCAAAAGCATTATTAAGCAATATCAGAAAAGTTACTGATGATGGCGTAAAGACAACTGCAAAAGAAAGTGATTTCGAGATTAAATACGCTGATAATATCACAGGTAAGAAAGTAACTGCAGGAAAAGAAAACATTGGTTATATCTATGCAGTAGCTAAAGAAGGAACAGGATTTGCAGGAACCAAGACAATTGTTACTTCTGACGGAACAATTATCAATGGTGTTGTTGCTTATATCCCGTTTACAATCAAATCTGTTGAATTTGTTGCTAAGAATGTAAGTGTTAAAAATGCTACATACGCAGCTGGTCTTCCGGTTAAACCTGAAGTACTGATTCAGATTGGCGGAAGCACATTAGTTGAAGGCAAAGATTATACACTTAGATTAATCGACAAAGATGGCAATACTGTAACTCCTATCGATGTAACAGTTGGAGACATCTACGGCGTAGAAATCAAAGGTATCAACGGATACACAGAGTCTGGTGTTGCAACATTCGATACAGACGATGTTGACAGTACAGCTTATTCCAGAGCAAACTTAACATGGGGCGTTGATAAGAAGAACATCAACGATTGTACTGTAACTGTAAAAGATGGCGTTACAACTGTATTAAATGGATATCTCCCAGTTCCGGCTACAGAATATACTTCTGAAAAGAACACTGACGGAACATATACAGTAAAAGCAAACAGCACATCCAAAAACTACACAGGATCCAAGACAGTAGTTGCAGACGGAAAAGCAGAAGATGAAAAACCGGATGCTCCGATGATCACTAAAGTAAATGTTACTGGAAACAAAGCAACAGTTGTTCTTTCTGGTGATACTGATGGCGCTGCAGGTTATGACTACGTAATCTCTACAGATCGCGATTGCATCACAAATAAAGACTATGATTCCATTAGCAAGAATCAGGTCAGCACATCCACTAACTTTAAGTATGTACAGCAGGGAACATACTACGCATACTGCCACGCTTGGAAACGTGACGAAAACGGTAAGAAAGTATTCAGCGACTGGTCAAATGCATATCCATTCGTTGTATCTGCAATCACACCGGATGCTCCGATCATCACAAGCGTAAAAGTAAGCGGAACAACTGTAAAAGTAACATATAAAGCAGCTGCTAATGCAACAGGATACGACGTAGTACTTGGAACATCCTCCAAGAAAGAAAACGGAGAGACTCGTCCATACCACTATGGCGATCACAAGATCCTGAACCTCAAAGAAGGTACAGTAACAGCTACATTTAAGAATGTACCAAAAGGAAGCTGGACAGTAGGAATGCATGCATTCAACAGAACTTCCGAAAACGGCAGGAAAGTATTCAGCCCATGGTCCAATCTTAAAAAGATCACTGTAAAATAATCCATTTGGGTAATTTTATATAAGATTCCAACAGGCAAGACGGGGCATAATTCATGATTATGCCCCATTCTTGCAATGCAAAAGAAATATGTTTTTCAGATAATAAAGGAGAAAAAGAATATGGGATTAAAAGAGCGTAGAAAAAAAATCATGGCTTTAATGCTCGCTGCCTGCGTAGCAGGGACCAGCGTTGTACCTGTAGCAGCTTCTGACGTCAGCGTATTCTCTGATGGAACTGATGCCTCACCAGAAGCTTTTGATTCTGCTGATGTCGATAGTGCTAATGGAGCAGCTACAAAAACTGTAAAAATCAACTACTATTCTGAAGAAGAAAAAAAACAGATTGCAGAAGTAGAGTTCACTGTTGATAAAGATGCTACATCTGTAAATACCAGCAAACTTACAGCACCAGAAGGCTATGAATTGGTATTA
>OFPS01001639.1_pt1 | contig 15154 bp, 9 predicted proteins | sample 1542111 | NCBI WGS metagenome assembly OFPS01 (sample SAMN04209233, study PRJEB22552) | human gut metagenome | biome: gut; material: feces | host: Homo sapiens | place: USA: Oklahoma | reverse complement strand
GGATAAACGCTGAAAGCATCTAAGCGTGAAGCCGACCCAAAGATAAGATATCCCACTGATTGAATCAGGTAAGATCCCTTGTAGACTACGAGGTTGATAGGCACGATGTGTAAGTGGAGTGATCCATTCAGCAAGTGTGTACTAATAGATCGAGGGCTTGACCACAATTCGCTTGAATTCTCAAGTCAATGACAAAATGTGAGCAGTGATTATTCAGTTTTGAAGGCACGTCCTTCAAGAAACACTGGACAAAGTAAAACAAAAATGTTATACTGAACCAGTCATATTGGTCGGTGACGATGACGGTGAGGTTCCACCTGTTCCCATTCCGAACACAGAAGTTAAGCTCACTCGTGCCCAAGATAGTTCGCTGGAAACGGCGCGTGAAAATAGGTAGTCGCCGACTTACATGAAACCCCTGAGGAAGAAATTCCTTGGGGGTTTGTTTTTTGTGCGTGTGCCTTTCCGTTAAAATAGCCTAAAAAATCCAATGGATTTGTGAATGTTCACAAACTTTGCCTGAACCCCTTGATTTTCTATAGGGGGGGGGGTATGATAAGATGCAAGAGGTACCTTGTCAGCAAAACAGAAAGATCAGCAAACCAGTCGGAAGGCTGTGACGCAAGGCGGAAGGCCCAGTGTGGGCCGCCAGCTGCACTTTGCTCTGTGCAACCCTCTTCGACTATGCGGAAATGTGCCAGCGCCCCCCAAGGGGCAGTCGGTGCGGGGTTAAGGATCGGTCTGCTGTTTAACCACCACTTTTCGATCATGTGAGCATGAACTGGAAAGGAGCAGAAGAAAAATGACAAACAAGAAATTCAAGTTGGCAGCAATGTCGCTGGCCACCGCGGTTGCAGTGAGCGCGGTTGGCCCCAGCGCTTCTGCGGTGACGTATTATCTGGGCGATGGCAGTGTAACTGTTGACAAGGATGACACTCGCGGCGCGTATAGTTATCAGGGTGAGGACGGCAGTGAGGAGCACCGCACCTACGTCAACGAGGATGAAGCGGATCATGGTGTGATCAACGTCAAGGGCGGCAACGCGCCAACGGAAGATGTTCTGCCATCCACTGATAACTCCGACAATGGTACAGAGGAAACCACACCGACGGATACTACCACAGATTCTTCTGGCAACAACGCAGAGAACAGCCCCACGGCTGAGACCACAACTGGAAACACCATCACCGTCAAAGAGGATGTGAAGGATGCAACCATCGTGGTTGAGGGCGTGAATGTAGATACCAGCACCCAGATAGAAGTGCCCGTAGATGCCAAAGAAGATAAAACCATCATCAAGGTGGGCGAGGGTGCAGATGTTGACCTGACAGTCAAGGATTCCAACCTGACCACCGGCGGCAACGGCATTGATATCGGTGTGAATCTGAAAGATGATGATGATAACAAGGAAACCAACGTTGACCTGACGCTGGATAATACCAAAATCAATCTGACCGAAAAAGATAACACCGCAGGTATTGTTGCACGGGATAACTCCACGGTGGACGTTACATTAAAGGGCGAAAACACCATTGATGGCAAGGAAGCCTTGGAGGGTGCCGCCAGGGAAGCAGAAGAAGCGAAAAAAGAAGGCACGAGCAGCCCCAACCGCAATGTGGAAGGCATCCGCGTGGGCGGCGAAAACGCAGGTGATGACAGCAGTGGCGAGGGTGCGTCCCTGACCATCAAAGGAGACGAGACCAGCGACCAAGGCTCTCTGAACATTGATCATACTTCTACCGGAATGGTGATCTCTAACGATTCTGATGTGACCTTGACGGACAATGCCGATGTGGATATCAAGCACACAGAAGCAGGTTCCAGTACGCAGGGTGGACGCGGTATCGTACAGCGGGGCGATTTGACCGTAGAGGACAAGTCCAGCCTGACCATTGACACGGTGGGCAACGGTGCCTATAAGATCGATAATGATCAGGAAGGTTTAGTCTACGGCAACAATGGTTATGGTATTGACAGTACCGGTGACATCACGGTAACAGGTGACAGCACACTGGAGATCAAGGGAACACAGAGCTCTGCAATCTATGGCGGAACCGGTTCCAGCCTGACCGTAGAAGACAGCACGCTGAACATCGACAGCAATGGCCGTGGCATCGACTATGAGGGCGGTGCCGGGGACATCACCTTCGATAATTCCGAGGTGAATATCAGCGGCAATGGCATGGGTATCTCCGTTGCTCCCGGTGGCGGCACTAACATCACATTCGACAACTCCACCGGAAGCGTCAGTGCTCAGAATGGTACTGCCATCTACGGCCCCGAGAGTAACGGAAAGGGAAAACTGACCGTTACCAACAAGAGCGAGGTCAAATTGGAAGCTCCCACAGGTATCTACGCTGGTTTTGATGAAGTAGAAATCAGCGGCAAGAGCAAGGTTACCTCCATAGGCAGTGTTGGTATGATGTTTGTTGGCGGTCAGAGTGGTGCGACCAAACTGCATGTTACCGGAGAGAGCGAATATAATCTGCAAATGAAGGGTTATGCTCATGCTCTGCGTGTTAACCTAAGCAAGAATCCAAGCAGTATTCTGGTTGATCAAAATAGCAAGTTGCACCTTTCGCAAGCTACAAAAGGCGCAAGCGCTATTGTTCTCGGTAACGGTGCAACTCTTACCATGGACAACGGCACCCTTATCACCGAGGGCAATTTCCTCAAAGGTATCTATTCTAATGGCTCAAAATCTACCACTACCATTCGGAATGGCTCCCATGTGGATGTAAACTCTATCGTGGGCACTAAGAGTGACAAGGGCCAAAACCTCATCGTTACCGGCGGCACGCTGACCTATGATTACAAGGCCGACAACACCCTGTGGCCGGAGAGCGAGCAGGGCGACAAGCTGACCAATTTCCTGCTGACCAAGGATGATACCCACGCAAACTTCGATGCCCTTTCCTATAAAGGCCAGACCTATACTTACCTTTCTGACCTGAACAAGGAGACCGGGAAGCAGTATCTCTCCGTGTGGGTGCCCGCCGCCGCACTGAACTATATGCTGGATGTGGACGGTTCCCACGACCCGGAGATCATCGGCAAGGCGCTGGAAGAGCTGAAGCAGGCCGGATACAATTTCGACACTGCCTATCAGACCGCTGAGAATGGCGATCAGGTCGTTATTCTGCGGGATATGGTGGTGAACGGTAAGAGCCTGAACTTCACCAAGACCACCGATGCAGAGGGCAACACCAAGCTCATCTGGGGCAACTACGAAAAGCAGGCAGAGGGTGCTCCCAGCGCTTATGACATGGTCTATGGCACCGAGTACGAGTATGAGGGCAAGACCTATACCATCGTCTGGGGCTATGAGAGCCAGAACAATCCCAACACCACCGCAGCAGCGGGCGTGCTGGATGCTTTTGGCCCGGATTCCAACGTGAAGGTCACCGGCGAAACCATCGATGGCACCGACTCCGCACAGTACACCGTGACCATTTACGGCGCTCTGCGGGAAGTGACCGACCCTGTGATCCCCACAAACCCGGAACCGGAAACGCCTGAGGATTCCGATCCGACTCCTCCGGCTCCCACTACGCCGACTACCCCGGCAGTGCAGGATGCACGGCCCACCACTTCCGCCGTGGAGCAGGCAGTTGCTAAGACCACGCCCGCCCCGGAGACCCCAGTGAACCCGCCGGTACAGGATGCCCGCCCGGAGAGCGGCAAGCTGATCCAGACCGGTACCACCAACTGGATGGCAGATGTTCTGGTGCGTGCAGGCGGTGTCCTGCTGGCTGCCGGTTATCTGCTGGAGCGTAAGCGCAAGAGCATGTTCCATAAGGCACAGCACTGAACACGTTCTTGTAGATGACGTAAAAAGGTAAAATATTAAACTGGCTTGGGGCCGCTGCACAAATTTTTGTGGGGCGGCCCCACTTTTTGCAGAAAAAGGCGCTCTCGTCCCGTATTAGGGGATGAAAGCGCTTTTGATTTTGCAAAAAAGGATGAGAACGAGAATGAAAACTTCACCGCACCGCCGGAAGCACCGGCGCAGAGCCTTCCGGCGGCTGTTCTGGCTGCTGGTGCTGGCGACCCTGCTTCTGCTGCTGTGGCCCCGGCGGATCACGCTGGATGGGCTGAACAGTCCCCATGCCATTTTACTGCGGGCCGACAGCGGAGAGGTGCTGGCCGAAAAGGATGCCGACAGCACGATCTATCCGGCTTCCATGACCAAGATGATGACGGCGTTGCTGGCCATAGAAGCAAACCCGGACATCGACACGCCCGTGACCCTGCCCGAGGAGATCTTTCCGGCTCTGCAGGCCCAGAATGCCTCGCAGGCGGGGTTTCAGCCCGGGGAAACGGCCACGGTGCGGGATCTGCTGTACGGGGCCATGCTGCCCTCGGGGGCCGAGTGCTGCGAAGCGCTGGCCCGGGAGGTGAGCGGCAGCGAGGAAGCCTTTGTGGCCCGGATGAACCAGAAAGCGGCAGAGCTGGGGATGACCGCCACGCATTTCTGCAACCCCACCGGTCTGCACGACCCGGAGCATGTTTCCACCGTGCGGGATATGGCCCGGCTGACAGAAGCAGCTCTGCAGAACGAGACCTTCCGCAAGCTGTTTACCACGGAGCGGTATACCGTTCCGGCCACCAACTGCCACCCGCAGGGGTTCACGATGCACAGCACCCTGCTGAGCCAGCTGGACGGCACAGAGCTGCACAGTGGCCGGATCCTGGGCGGTAAGACCGGTTACACCGGGGAAGCAGGGCTCTGCCTTGCCAGTCTGGCCGAGGTGAAGGGCAGGGAATACATTCTGATCACGGCCGGGGCAGGGGGAAACCACGGCACCGCGCCCTACCACATCGAGGATGCCGTAACGGTCTACCGCCGTGTGAGCCGGGGGTCCTGAACAGGGGAGCGGATGCGCTCCCTTTTTCTGTGCCCGGCTTTGTGGTACAATGGAACAAAACCATTCACAGAACAGGAGAACCATTATGCTCAAGGATTCACAGGTCGATCTCTGCGGCCGCACCGATTTTACCCGCACCGCGCCCCTGCTTGCCCGGGATGAGGCGTTTTCGTTTGTCTGCGCGGGCTGCGGCGGCTGCTGCCGGGGGCGGGAGGATATCGTGCTGTCGGGCTTTGACCTGTGGCGCATTGCGGCCCGCCTGCGCCTGCCGCCCCGCACCGTGGCCCGGGCGTTCTGTCGGGGAAGCATCGGGCGGGTCAGCCGTCTGCCGGTGCTGCGGCTGGCCCCGCTGAAGGAGGAGCGCGGCAACTGCCCCTTCCTCACCGGAAACCACTGCGCCATCCACGATGCCGAGCCGCTGGTCTGCGCCCTTTACCCGCTGGCGCAGGAGATCACGAAGGACGGGCAGGTATCCTACTTTTTGCAGCCCACCCAGTGCGGCGGGCAGGTCATTGCGGCAAGGGTGGGGGATTATCTGGCCCGTTACGATGTGCCCGCTCGGGAGGCCACCGATGTGCGCTGGGCGCAGGTGTGCATGGAACTGGAAGATACCGTGGAGCGGCTGGAGGCTCTGTTTGAGCCGGTGTTTGCCCGGCGGATGCAGGAAAAGCTGTGGCAGGCGCTGTATTACCGGTACGACTTTGCAAAAGAGTACCGCCCCCAGCTGGAAGAAAATCTGCTCTGGCTGGACGGTGAGCTGAAAAAGCTCGAAGGAATGCAGATGCGGCACAGAATCATCGAAAAAAGTGATAGATAAAATTACTTTGATTGATAATTCGGGCTGTTTCCCGGTTGTTTTGGAGCGGAAAGTGTGATATACTTCACGAGTGTAAAGCGGCAGCGCAATGCGATTGGCCGCTTGAATACTGACTTTCATGCGGTGTCCTGTTGCCGCGAAAGTAGAATTGAGGGAGTAATATCATGCGTAAAATTTCTCGTCGTTCGTTCCTGTCTGCCGCCGCTGTCTGCGGCGCAGCTGCTGCCCTGACTGCCTGCGGCGGTTCCTCCAGCTCCACGGCTGCTTCTTCCACCGCTTCCTCTGCTGCGGCTTCTTCCGCAGCGGCTGACGGCCAGAAGTATACCGTTGGCATCTGCCAGCTGGTGGAGCACGCCGCTCTGGACGCTGCCACCCAGGGCTTTGAGGATGCTCTGACCGCACAGTTCGGCGAGAATGTCACCTTTGACTTCCAGAACGCCCAGAACGATTCCGCAACCTGCGCCACCATCGCCAACGGTTTTGTTTCCGCAGGCGTTGACCTGATCATGGCAAACGCTACCCCCGCCCTGCAGGCCGCACAGGCTGCCACCAACAGCATCCCCATTCTGGGCACCTCTGTCACCGAGTACGGTGTTGCTCTGGGCCTGACCGATTTCGATGGCACTGTGGGCGGCAATGTCTCCGGCACCTCTGATCTGGCTCCGCTGGATCAGCAGGCGGATATGATCACCGAGTGGCTGCCCGAGGCCACCAAGGTGGGCCTGCTCTACTGCTCTGCCGAGGCAAACAGCCAGTATCAGGTAGACGAGGTCCAGAAGTACCTTGAGGCCAAGGGCGTTACCGCCACCCAGTACGCTTTCTCTGATTCCAACGATCTGGCTTCTGTCTGCCAGAAGGCTGCCGACGAGAACGACGCAGTGTATGTCCCCACCGACAACACCTGTGCTGCCAACACCGGCATCATCGATGGCATCTGCCGCCCGGCCAAGAAGCCCGTGTTCGCCGGTGAGGAGGGCATCTGCTCCGGCTGCGGCGTGGCGACCCTGTCCATCAGCTACTACGATCTGGGCTACACCACCGGTGAGATGGCTGCCAAGGTTCTGACCGGTGAGGCCGATATCTCCACCATGCCCGTTGAGTACACCAACGTGACCAAGAAGTACAACAAGACCATCTGCGATGACCTGGGCATGACCGTTCCCGAGGGTTATGAGGCCATCGAGGAGTAATAAAAGGCTCCCTCCCAGAGGGAGCTGTCTCGTGAATGCGAGACTGAGGGAGTTACAATAGAAAATAGCGGAGAAGAGCGAATTTTTGCTCTTCTCCGCTTTCCCGTATCAGAAAAAAGTGTAGTTACAGGAGGAAAACGTTTTGGATATTCTTGCAAGACTTGCCAACCTGCCCGGTGCCTTGCCCGGTGCCTGTGCGCAGGGCCTCATCTGGGGCATCATGGCCATTGGTGTGTACCTGACCTACCGCATCCTGGATGTGGCTGACCTGACCGTAGACGGTTCCTTTGGCACCGGCGGCGCGGTCTGCGTTATGTGCCTGCTCTCCGGCATGAACGTCTGGGCAGCGCTCTTCATCGCCCTGCTGGCCGGTCTGGCCACCGGCCTTGTCACCGGTCTGCTCCACACCTTTATGGGCATCCCGGCCATTCTGGCTGGTATTCTGACCCAGCTGGCCCTCTACTCCATCAACCTGAAGATCATGGGCAAGGCCAACCAGTCCATCAACGTGGACAAGTACGACCTGCTGATCTCCCTGCGCTGGGTCAAGGAGTTTGCCCTGCACAACCCCATCATCATGGTCATTCTGGTCAGCGCCGTGGTCATCGGCGTGCTGTATTGGTTCTTTGGCACCGAGCTGGGCTGCGGCATCCGCGCCACCGGTTCCAACCCCGCCATGAGCCGCGCCCAGGGCATCAACACCAGCTTCAATGTGGTGCTGGGTCTGGCGGTCTCCAACGGTCTGGTGGCCCTGTCCGGCGCACTGCTGAGCCAGTATCAGGGTTTTGCTGATGTCAGCATGGGCCGTGGTGCCATCGTCATCGGTCTGGCCGCTGTCATCATCGGCGAGGCCCTGTTCAGCCGCATCTTCCACAACTTTGCCCTCAAGCTGGTGTCCGTCTCGCTGGGTGCCATCATCTACTACATTGTCATCCAGCTGGTGCTGACCCTCGGCTTTGACGCAAATCTGCTCAAGCTGCTGAGCGCCTCCGTGGTGGCCGTGTTCCTGGCCGTGCCCTATTGGAAGAGCAAGTATTTCGCAAAGCCCGCGGCAAAGAAGGCACAGAAGGAGGATGCAAAAAATGCTTGAGATCCAGAATGTTTCCAAGACCTTCAACGCCGGTACCGTCAACGAGAAAACGGCCCTGAATGGTCTGAACCTGAAATTGAACGAAGGTGATTTTGTCACCGTCATCGGCGGCAACGGTGCGGGCAAATCCACCATGCTGAACGCTGTGGCCGGTGTGTGGCCTGTGGACAGCGGCAAGATCATCATTGACGGCACCGACGTGACCAAACTGGGGGAGCACCAGCGCGCCGCCTACATCGGCCGCGTGTTCCAGGACCCCATGACCGGCACCGCCGCCACCATGCAGATCGAGGAGAACCTTGCCCTGGCCGCCCGGCGCGGTAAGCGCCGCGGCCTGAGGATCGGCATCACCAAGGCCGAACGGGAGCGCTACCGTGAACTGCTCAAGAGCCTGGACCTGGGCCTGGAGGATCGCCTGACCGCCCGCGTGGGCCTGCTGTCCGGCGGTCAGCGTCAGGCACTGACCTTGCTTATGGCTACCATGAACAAGCCCAAGCTCCTGCTGCTGGATGAGCACACCGCCGCTCTGGACCCCAAGACGGCGCTCAAGGTGCTGACCCTCTCGGCCAAGATCGTGGAGGAGAACCACCTGACCACCATGATGATCACCCACAACATGAAGGATGCCATCAAGTACGGCAACCGCCTGATTATGATGCACGAGGGCCACATCATCTATGATGTCTCCGGGGAAGAGAAGAAGAACCTGCACGTCTCCGACCTGCTGGCCAAGTTCCAGATCGCGTCCGGCGGCGAGTTCGCCAACGACCGCATGATCCTTTCCTGATGCATTTCTGATATGGAAAATCCCCTCCGGTGTGTGAGTATCGGAGGGGATCTTTGCATCTTGTGCACCTTTGCAGGGTGTGCTACACTGAGAGAAAGAGGAGGTGTCTCTCGTGCGAAAAATCATCCGGCGGGCAGCTGCTGTGCTGTTGTCTGCGGCTCTGCTGCTGACGGAAACGGTCTCGGCAGCAGCCCAGATTGACCCGGTAGAGGAACGGCTTGCTGCCATGTCTCTGCGGGAAAAGGTGGGGCAGCTGTTCGTGGTGCGGGTCGAGGCACTGGACCCCAGTGGACAGTCTGATAGCACAAGGCTGACTTGGGCAGAACGGCAGGGGCTGAAAAAGTATCCGGTGGGCGGCATTGTGGTGTTTCGGCAGAATGTGAAAAGCCCGGAGCAGTTGAAAAAGCTTCTGGCAGATTTTCAGGCAGCATCCGGAACCGGTCTGTTGACCGCCGTGGACGAGGAGGGCGGCAGCGTGGCCCGGTTGGCCAATGCTTCCGGCTTTGATCTGCCCCAATACCAGAGTGCCCAGGCAGTAGGTACAACAGGGGACCCGGCCAATGCCCGTGCCATGGGGCAGATCATCGGAGGCTACCTCAAAACCTACGGCCTGAATCTTGACTTTGCTCCAGTGGCAGATGTGAACACCAATCCGGCCAATACCGTGATCGGGAACCGAGCATTTTCGTCGGACCCGGCAGTGGCGGCACAGATGGTGGCCTCCGCTGTACAAGGGTTTCACGATGCGGGCATACTCTGCACACTCAAGCATTTCCCGGGCCACGGAGATACCGCAGAGGACAGCCACTACGGCACGGCCAGCAGCACCAAGACTTGGGCAGAGATGCGGGAGACGGAGCTGAAGCCTTTTGCGGCTGGAATCGCAGCTGGGGCCGACGTAGTAATGACCGCCCACATCACCACCCCCAATGCAACGCAGGACGGCCTGCCTGCGTCGCTCTCCTACACTATGCTGACCGAGCGTCTGCGGGGGGAGCTGGGCTTTACTGGGGTCATCTGCACCGATTCGCTGTCCATGCAAGCCATTCGTGACCACTATTCTGCAGCAGAAGCGGCTGTAGCGGCGCTGAACGCCGGGGCAGATCTTCTGCTGATGCCGCCCGACCTGCCGGAAGCCTTTGACGGTGTACTGGAGGCTGTGCAGAATGGAACCATCAGTGAGGAACGCCTCAACGAGAGCGTCCGCCGCATCCTGATGCTGAAACAGAAAGCCGGGTTGGAGCTTGACACCCGCACCCCGCTGGAAAAGATGCTGGATGTGTTTCTGTAAGATTGAAGCATAATAAGAAAATCCCCTCCGGTGTGCGCGTACCGGAGGGGATCTTTGCGTATAAAGGAATGTTACCGCTTGATGTCGTAGTTCATGTTCATCAGGTTGCGGATGGAGCTGACATCATCGGTGATGTTGGCATCGCCGTGGATGGTGTGCTTGATGGCGCTGCTTGCCACGGCAAAGTTGATCATGTCCATGGCGCGGTAGTCGTGGAGCATGGCGTAGATCAGGCCGCTGGCAAAGGCATCGCCGCCGCCCACGCGGTCCAGAATATTAAAGGTGTAGAGCTTGCTCTCAAAGGTGTGGCCGTCGTACCACATAAAGGCCTTGAGGCTGTTCTCGCTGCCGCTGTGGGCATAGCGCACATGGCGGGCAATGCACTTGAGGTTGGGATAGCGGGCAATGAAATGCTGGAAGATCTCGTCCTGCTGCTCATAGCTGGGCTGCAGGGGCACGCCGTCCTTCCAGTCGCCCTTGCTGTGATCGTTGTCGTCCTTCCACAGGTGGTAGGGCTCAATGCCCAGCAGAACGTCAACGTAAGGCAGGCACTCGGTGCAGAAATCGCGGGCTTCCTCCCAGCTCCACAGGGTAGAGCGGAAGTTGCCGTCAAAGCTGACGGTCAGGCCCTTCTTTTTGGCCACCTTGAGCATATCGATGATGAGGCCGCGGCAGTTGGGGCCCAGTGCCGGGGTAATGCCGCTCAGGTGCAGCCAGTCGTAGCCGTCCAGCAGAGCGTCCAGATCGACCTGGGAGAAGTCATACTCGGTAATGGCACTGTGCTTGCGGTCGTAGATGACCTTGGAAGCGCGGATGCCGTAGCCAGTCTCCAGATAATAAGTACCCAGCCGGTTGGAGGGGGTCTCGTTGGGCTCGGTCAGGATCATGGGGGTGCAATGCACATCGTTGGAGCGCAGCCAGCGCACCGCGCTCTTGCCCAGGCTGTTGTTGGGCACTACGCTGAAGAAGGTGCTGTCCACACCCAGGTTGGCCAGGGCCAGTGCAATGTTGGCCTCGCTGCCGCCGTAGCTGGCTTCAAAGCTGGATGCCATGCGGATCTTTTCGTAGTTCGGCGGGGTCAGACGGAGCATGATCTCGCCGCAGGTGATAAATTTCTGGCCGTTGGGCTCGCTGCCGAGGATGGGATTGTAGTGTTCCATAACGCTCCTCCTAAAAAGTCGTTTCTGGGATCCATTTCATGTGAGAACACATTGTTGTATCCATTATACCGCACTGCGCACCGGATAGCAAGCAAATGCTGTTTCGGCCGAGAGAAAAAGAAAGAGAAATTTTGGTTGTTTTGACGAAAGAACCCCTCAGTCACCTGCGGTGACAGCCCCCCTAATAGTGGGGCCCTTGGCATTGCGTAAAGCCTTATGGTTTTGCCAAGGCCGCCCCTACTAGGGGCGGTGGCATCCCGCAGGGATGACGGTGGGGCTCACACCCCTGTCAGGTCAAAGCTGGGCGTATACTCTTCCTTTGCACTGCTCTTCTGCTGCATATAGCCAGAGCTGAGGCCCAGATCCATGGCGTAGTTGACCACCCGGCGGTATTCGTAGGTGGTGATGCGCCGCCCGATACCGTGGTCTGCCGCCTGATAGAAGGGGGTGTACTGGCTCATCACGCTGGGCAGGAAGCACCCGGGGTCGGCCTTGTTCCAAGCCGCCATCTGATCGAGCACGGCAAAGCTGTCGTCCACATGGCCGGGCAGGGCAAGGTGGCGCAGGATCACGCCCCGCTGCAGGATGCCCTCGCTGTCAAAAACAGGGTGTCCGGCCTGAGCCATCATGGCTTCAATGGCGGGCCTGGCCTGTGCAAAATAGTCCGGCGCGGCGGAAAGCTCTGCCGAAAGGGCAGGAGAAACATATTTCAGGTCGGCCAGCCAGATGTCGATGAAGCCGCGCCAGGCGTGCACGCTCTCCACGGTCTCGTAGCCGCCAGTGTTGCAGACGATGGGCAGATGCAGCCCCTGCGCCCGGGCCAGGTCGAGGGCGGCGATGATCCAGGGCCGCCACTGCCCAGGCGTGACAAGGTTGATGTTGTGGGCTCCCTGCGCCTGCAGGTCCAGAAAGATCTCGGCCAGGCGCTCCACGGTGATCTCCTTGCCCAGTCCCTCGGCGCTGATGGGGTAGTTCTGGCAGAAGCAGCACTTGAGGGTGCAGCCGGAGAAAAACACCGTGCCGCTGCCCCGGGTGCCGCTGATGCAGGGCTCCTCCCAGAAGTGCAAGGCAGCGCGGGCCGCTTTCAGGGTGCGGCCCGCCCCGCAGAAGCCCGTCTGCCCGGCGGCCCGGTCGGCTTTGCACTGCCGGGGGCAGAGAGTGCAGGCTTCCGGCACGGCAACAGAAATGGTTTTGGGCATAATATCCAAGTCCTTTGCAAAAGATTTGACAGAATTCCTTTCGTTTATTATACCATTTATGACATGGAATGTGGTATACTATGATAGAATATTATATATCATGCAAAAATACTACATATCAGACGGAGGATGTCATGCGCACCGAAAACGAGGAGATCCGGGATCATTTGAAATATCTCTCCCTGCTGGCACGGGATTACCCCTCGCAGGCGGCCGCCGCCAGTGAGATCATCAGCACCCAGGCCCTGCTCAAGCTGCCCAAGGGCACCGAACATTTTATGAGCGACCTGCACGGTGAAAACGAGGCCTTTGTCCACATCCTGAACTCGGCTTCAGGTGTCATCCGGGAAAAGGTGGACATCGTGCTGGGGGACAGTGTGCCGGAGCAGACCCGTGCCGAGCTGGCAACGCTCATCTATTATCCCAATGAGAAGCTGCCCCAGCTCAAAGCCGAGTGCGCGGATGAAGAAGCGCTTGACCACTGGTACACAGAGACCCTGCTTCAGCTCATTGATATCTGCCGGTTGGTGTCCTCCAAGCATACCCGGCAGCATGTGCGCTCCTGCCTGCCGTCCAGCTGCGGGTATATTCTGGATGAGCTGCTCCATGCCCACTTTGAGGACCACGACAAGGACCTTTATTATGGGCAGATCGTGGGAAGTATCATCGAAAATGGCCGCGCTGACCGGTTCATTGTCCGGCTGTGTGAGCTCATCAAGCGGCTGGCTGTGGACAAGCTTCACATTGTGGGGGACCTGTTTGACCGCGGCCCCCGGCCTGACATCATTCTGGACCGGCTCATGCGCCACCACCATGTGGATATCCAGTGGGGCAACCATGACGTGGTCTGGATGGGTGCCGCCGCCGGAAGTCCCATCTGCGTCTGCACCGTGCTCAAAACGACACTGGCCTACCACAACCATGCCATGCTTGAGGACTGCTACGGCATTAACCTGCGGCATCTGCAGCGGATGGCCGAGCAGTTCTACGGAAATGACGACCTGACCCTCTGGATGCCCCACACCGACGCGGCGCGCGGCCCTTACACCGAGGGCATGCTCCACCGCTGTGCCGTGATGCACAAGGCCGTGACCATTCTGATGCTCAAGATGGAGTGCAAGGTCATCGACCGCAACCCGGATTTCAAGATGCAGGGTCGGGATTTCCTGCAGCACATCGATTGGGAAAAGGGAACAGTGACCCTGAACGGGCAGGCATACCCCCTGCGGGACACCAGCTTCCCCACCGTAGATCCGGCAGACCCCGCCGCCCTGAATGATGATGAGCGGCTGGTGCTTCGCAAGCTGGTGGAATCCTTCCGGCAGAGCGAGCGTTTGCAGCAGCATGTGGAATTTTTGTATGCCAAGGGCAGCGTTTACCACATCGAGAACGGCAACCTGCTCTACCACGGTGTGGTGCCCATGACCAAAAACGGCAGCTTTGCCGTGGAGCGGTTCGAGGGACACAACTACTCGGGCCGCGGTTTGATGGACTACTGTGACGAGCGGGCACGCCGCGGCTACTTTGCCCCCGAGGGCAGCGCTGCCCGGCGGAGCGGTCAGGACTTTTTGTGGTATCTGTGGTGCGGCAAGCTGTCGCCGTTGTTCGGCCGCAGCGCCATGACCACCTTTGAGCGGCTGTATATTGCCGACCCCGCCACCCACGAGGAAGTCAAGGACCCCTATTATACATGGTACAATGAAGAGGCCGCCTGCCGCCGCATCCTGGCGGAATTCGGTCTGCCCGGCACCAGCCACATCGTCAACGGCCATGTGCCGGTGCGGGAGAAGAGCGGCGAGAGCCCCATCAAGGGCGGGGGCCGTCTGGTCGTCATTGACGGCGGGTTCTGCCGCGCCTACCATGAAAAGACCGGCATTGCAGGGTACACGCTGGTGTACTCCAGCCGCACCATGTCCCTGCGGACCCATCAGCCCTTTGTCAGTGCCGAAAAGGCTGTGAACGAAAACATCGACATCGTGTCGCAGAAGAATATACTGGAAACGGAGAACCACCGCATTCTGGTGGAAGAGACGGACGAGGGCGAGAACCTGCGGGAGCGGGTACACGACCTGAAGCAGCTGGTCAAGGCTTATCAGCTGGGCTGGATCAAGGAGACCTGCAGCGAGGATTGCGTCTGGTAAGGGGCGCTGATTGTAAAATTTTTGAAATAAGAAACAAAAATGTCGAATATCTCCGCAGATTCTGGGCAAAACAGAAAATAATCGGGCAGGGGAAAAGGGGGCTTTGCTTTTTGCCCGAAGTTGTGTATAATAAGATAGTTGTATCGTGAGGGTGTGTGCCCAGCGGTGCGCGGAGAGATCAAGCAAGAACCCTGAGTGGCCCTGCCGCTGGCGGGCCTGCGACAAGGAGATTATAAAATTGGAAAAGTTTGTTATTACGGGCGGCAAGCCCCTGCATGGCGAAGTTACCATTTCCGGTGCAAAAAATGCGGCTGTGGGCATTCTGCCTGCCACCATTCTGGCGGCAGATGTCTGTGTGATCGAAAACCTGCCGGACATCAGTGATGTGGCAGTCAGCCTGAAGATCCTGAGCACCCTGGGTGCCAGCATCAAGATGCTGAACCGCAATACCTACGAGATCGACACCACCCACCTGAACAGCACCAACGTCCCGGACGATCTGTCCCGCCAGATGCGTGCCAGCTACTACTTCCTGGGTGCGCTGCTCTCCCGCTTTGGCAAGGCACAGGTGGCCATGCCCGGCGGCTGCAATCTGGGCCCCCGCCCCATCG
>OFPS01001594.1_pt1 | contig 15449 bp, 10 predicted proteins | sample 1542111 | NCBI WGS metagenome assembly OFPS01 (sample SAMN04209233, study PRJEB22552) | human gut metagenome | biome: gut; material: feces | host: Homo sapiens | place: USA: Oklahoma | reverse complement strand
CTGACGAAAAATTTGACAACGCATCTGTCGCACAATCTTTGTGCGGTATTGCCCTTACGCAAACCAACGATTATGTCTGTTTGCCGTCCGCTTTCTTTTTCTTTTCGATTTCCGCCTTTTTGGCTGCAAATTCCTTGTCGTCCAGAATGCCCTGCTGGTGGAGTGCCTCCAGTTTTTCCAGCAGCTTCTCCGGAGAGTCGTCATTTGCCTTGTCCTTGGTACCGGACTTCAGCTTCACACGTTTTTTCGCCTGCTGCTGTTCCCGTTCCTTTTCAGCTTCGATCTCTGCCAGCATTGCAGCATACCGCTTGCGGTCACCGAACCAGAACAGCACGATCAAGATAATGCCGCCTGCCAGTGTGCCCATGCCGATCCACCACCCCGGCGGTGTGTAGGTCATGGTCACGGTATGTTCTCCGGCAGACAGCGGCACACCGATCATGGCATCTACGATTGCCACCTGATCGACCTTCTTGCCGTCCACCTTGACGGTCCAGCCCGGCTGATCCGGAATGGAAGTCATCATGATCTGACCTTCTTCTGCGGTAATGGTACCGGTCAGCTTCCGGTCGTTGCTCTTTTTGGTGTCGATCTGCCACTGATTTTGCTTCAGAATGTCAATATCTTCTTGGAATACGTCCGGATGATAGGTGTAGAACAGGAAGTTCTTGACAATGGTGAACTTTTCCTCATTGGCAATGGTCATACGCAGGGTGATCTTCGTGCCCGGCTCAAAGGTACCCAGACGCAGAGCAATGTAGTTATCGCCCTCGAAGTATTCGCCCATAGACTGGAAGCCGCCGTTGTTCTTGGCGTATTCATCGGCATCTTTCCAAGTGAAGTCGCCGCTGTTGGATTCCTTCCAGCCGTTTTCTGCCTCGCTCCATTCGCTGTCGTTCCATGTGGACATCCACAGGTTGACTTTCTTCTGGAACTCGGTCTTGAAGTAGATGTAGATCGGTTCGTTGGACTCTGCCACCAAATGGAAGTCCACAGTGGGGTCGCCGTCACCGGTCACGTCATACTTGGTCTGTTCGCCGTAGGGGCTTGTGGTGATTGCATCGCTGACGATCGGATTTTCTGCCAGATTCAGCGGTGTGTAGTACTCGTGCCAGCTCTGGAACTGTCCGTTTTCGTCAAATGTGGTCTGTCCGCTCATGGTGCTCATGAAGATGTTCTGGCTGTTGAACGGATTGTCGTTGCCCAGATGATCGATCTTCTGCACGTCCTCGTCTACCATGTAGCCGATAGACAGAGCGTTGGTATTTTCATAAGCAGTAATGGTCTTTGCAGTACCATTTTCGTTGGTATAGTCGTATGCCCAGCGTGCTTCATATGCCGGATTCAGACGGCGGTTCTGATCGCCGCTTTCCCCGCGGTCCAGCACATACTTGATACCCAGCAGAGAGTCCGCAATTTCGGTGTTGCCGTCATAGCGGGTATAGTAGCTGTGCATGCAGTAACCCAAGGTTTCAATGAAATTGATGGCACGGGTGTTCATAACAGAACTGGAGTGCGAGATACCTTTCAGTCCGAATGCCGCATTATCGTTGACACAGCGGAAGAAGGTCTTTTCCGCACGGTAGAAGCCGTCGTCCTTTTCCTCCAGCATCTGTGTTGCCGCACGTCCGTTCTGCACGTAGTTCTGATAGGAGGCACGGGTGGAGTATGCCACTTCCTTGTCGATGTCCTTCATGGAATCTACAGCGTTGTAGGTTGCTTCGCCGCCTACCATGATCAGCATCATAGTGGTCAGGGCAACGCTTACGCCACGCTTGCCCTGCGTGATCTTTCCGCCCAGCATGAAGTACAGCAGAATCAGGTAAATGCCCATGAGTGCCGCAGAGATCCAGACAGCACCCTTTGCCATCTGGTCAAATTTCAGACCGGCAACAATGGCAATGATGACCGCCATTATCACTGCCGATCCGATCAGGTGCTTCTTTTCGATGCCGTCGCGGTTTGCGAATGCAGTTGCCGCCATGGTCAGGAACACAAAGGACAGCAGGAATGCATAACGGAACGGCAGCCAGTTCGGCACCTGTCCGCCGTGCCACATCATGTCTATCGGTGTGATCAGCATGCACATTACCATTACAGCGATCAGCAGAGAATAACCGATCTTCTTTTTCCGGTTGACCTTTTTGTTCAGGTAGAACAGGGGCAGCAGAACCAGTGTCAGCAGACCGCAGTAGATTTCCGGCTTACCCTGTACGTTTACAGAGTCATACTGTGCCGGCAGCAGCTGCGGGAACATGTCCAGCAGGTCGCACAGGAACACCAGCAGTGGTGAATCCTGTGCATTTTCCAGCAGTTTCTTGCTCAGCGGGAACGACTGGAACCGGAAGCTGTAGTCCGGATCTGTGAATTCGAACTTACCCAGTTTCAAAGCGTTGTACACCGGCAGCAGCATGAATGCCGCACATGCCAATGCAATGACGGAAGAATACGCGATCCGTACAAACGCGGTGAAATAGTCATAACCCTTCCGCTTCTTGTCCGAGCCGAAGCACAGATAAAACAGGAAGTACAGGATCACGAAGAAGCAGATCATGTAGCCGATATAGAAGTTTGCCACACACATCAGTGCCAGCGGAATGATGAAATTCAGCCGGCGGCCGTCATCGACCAGATATTCAATGCCCAGCATAATCAGCGGCAGGAATACCAGACCGTCCAGCCACATGGGGTCGATCAGCTGGATCACGCCGTATGCCATCATCGCATACATGGTGGAAAAGAGCAGTGACGGGTACGGCTGTACGCCGCGGCGTTTCTGTAAGAAGTAGTTAAATGTTGCACCGGCTGCACCCAGCTTGCACAGCTGCATGATCAGCAGGCTGCTCAGCATGAATTTCTCCGGCAGGAGCATGACGATCAGCGTGAACGGGCTCGCCAGATAATAGCCGATAATGCCCATAAACTCGCCGGAAAGATTTCGCGACCAGTTGTAGAAGATGCTGCCGTCACCCCAGAACGCATCACGGAGTGCCTCGAAATAATACACATACTGTCCGTTCAGGTCCAGACAGAGCACGGATTCTTCGCCAAAGGGGTAGAGTCCGAAAAGGGCGTATGCCAGATAGGTCAGCACAGCCGGAATGGCAAAGGCGATGAGATAGATCCGGTTCCGGACGATCCATCTGCCAATTGCAGAGATGACACTGCCGGCACTGAAACTGCTGCGTTTTGCAGTCTGTGGGGCAGCTTGGATTTTGGTGGTTGCCATGAAAGTCCTCCTTAAATGATAAGATGATCGCCGGATTCCAGCAACAGAATCCGGAAAGTGTGTTCCGCCGTTCCCCTCCTGCGGACAGAACAACAGATACCAACATTATAGCACAATCTTTCCCGTTTGGCAAGCCCTTTTTATGCAAAAAACACGGAAAAGTACGAAAGCCATATCCCCAAATCCATAAAAGCCACGAAAACCGCCTGCCCTGCAAAATGTCCCTGCAAATGCAAAAATGCCCCGCACAGCACAACGCTGTACGAGGCATTTTCAAGGGGACGCTGTCACAAAGCCGTCAGGCGGACTTCGTGCAGTGCCGCCTTATGCGGTCTGGGCAAATTGTGAATGATACAGATCGGCATAGAAGCCGTTCTTCTCCAGCAGTTCTTCGTGAGTGCCCTGCTCGATGATGTCCCCGTCCTTCATGACCAGAATCATATCGGCATTGCGAATGGTGGACAGCCGGTGGGCAATGATAAAGCTGGTTCTGCCCTCCATGAGGTGATCCATTGCCTTTTGAATCAGAATTTCTGTACGGGTATCCACAGAGGAGGTCGCCTCGTCCAGAATCATGACCCGATTGTCCGCCAGAATGGCACGGGCAATGGTGAGCAGCTGTTTCTGTCCCTGTGAAACGTTGCTGGCATCTTCGTTCAGTTCCATCTGGTAGCCGTCCGGCAGCTGGCGGATAAAGCTGTCCGCATGGGCAGCCTTTGCGGCGGCAATGACTTCTTCATCTGTCGCGTCCAGTCTGCCGTACCGGATATTCTCCATAATGGTACCCTGAAACAGCCATGTGTCCTGCAACACCATGCCGAAAGATTCCCGCAGCTTGTGGCGGTCGAAGTCCCGCACATCATGGCCGTCCAGCAGGATCGCACCGCCGCTGACATCATAGAACCGCATCAGCAGCTTCACCATTGTAGTTTTTCCGGCACCGGTGGGGCCTACAATGGCGATCTTCTGTCCGGACTTTACCTTGGCACTGAAATCGTGGATAACGCACTGCTCCGGCTGGTAACCAAAGGAAACATGCTGAAAATCAACATTGCCCTCCACGTTTGCCAGTTCCAGCGGGTACTCTGCTGTCTGCACTTCTTCCGCTTCTTCGAGGAATTCAAAGACACGTTCGCTTGCCGCAGCCATAGACTGCACCTGATTGAGCACCTGTGCGATCTGCTGCATGGGCTGGGTGAAGTTCTTCACATACTGGATAAACGCCTGAATGTCACCAATGGTGATCGTGCCGCGAATCGCCAGCAGACCGCCGGACAGTGCCACAGCGGCATAACCCAGATTGCCCACGAACATCATGATCGGCTGCATCAAGCCAGACAGAAACTGGGATTTCCATGCGGAGTGGTACAGGGTATCGTTGGTTTCCTGAAACTGCTGTACCATGTCCTTTTCCTTATTATACGCCTGAATCACTGTATGACCGGCGTAGGTTTCTTCCACTTGTCCGTTGATGTGTCCCAGATATTCCTGCTGCTGCTTGAAGTACTTCTGGGATTTTTTCACCACCAGAGAAATCAGAGTTACGGAAATCGGGAGAATTACCACAGCGATCAGAGTCATCAGCGGCGAGATACGAAGCATCATTACCAGTACGCCGACCATAGTCGCCACGGAAGTGATGATTTGGGTGATGCTCTGGTTCAGGCTCTGTCCCAGTGTGTCCACGTCGTTGGTGATGCGGGACAACACTTCGCCGTAGGTACGGCTTTCAAAATATGCCATTGGCATGCGGTCGATTTTTTCCGAAATGTCTTTCCGCATGCGGTAGCAGACTTTCTGTGTGACACCGGTCATCAGCCAGCCCTGCACAAAGCTGAACAGAGTACTCAGCAGATACAGTCCCAGCACAAACAGCAAAATCTGTCCGATCTTGGTGAAATCAATGCTGCCAGTTCCCTGAATCTTCGCCAGCAGTCCGTTGGAAAGTTCCGTGGTCGCCTTACCCAGAATGTCCGGTCCGATCACGCTGAACACGGTGGAGGCAATTGCACACAGAATTACCACGGCCACTGCGGCATGATATTGCTTCATATATGCAAACAGTTTGCCAATAGAGCCTTTAAAGTTCTTCGCCTTTTCTACCGGCATCTGTCCGCGTCCGCCCATACGCCGTCTTTCATTCGCCATCTGTCATCGCTCCTTCCTCCGGTGTTTCCTCCAAGCCCAGTTCCGACGGGGAAAGCTGGGACTTGGCGATCTGCTGATATACCTCACAGTTCTTCAGCAGTTCCTCATGGGTGCCCTTGCCGACAATTTTGCCTTCTTCCAGAACCAGAATCTGGTCAGCATGGAGAATAGTGCTGATTCGCTGTGCCACGATGATCATGGTGCTGTCCTGCACCTGTTCTCCCAGTGCCTTTCGCAGAGCCGCATCGGTTTTCAGATCCAGTGCGGAGAAGCTGTCGTCAAAGACGAACACTTTCGGGTGCTTGGCAATGGCTCTGGCGATAGTCAGACGCTGTTTCTGTCCACCGGAAACATTGGTACCGCCCTGTGCAATGGTACTGTCGAACCGGTCGGGCTTCTCTTGGATAAATTCCATTGCCTGTGCAATTTCCGCCGCCTGCTGTACTTCTGCATCGGAAGCGTCCGGATTGCCGAACCGCAGGTTGCTGGCAATGGTACCGGAGAACAGCACGCCCTTTTGCGGAACAAAACCAATCTGCTGCCGCAGTTCTTCCAGCGGCAGGTCACGCAGTTCCACGCCGTCCAGCGTAATGCTGCCTGCTGTGACATCGTACAGACGGGGGATCAGGTTCACCAGTGTAGACTTGCCGCAGCCGGTGCTGCCGATGATCGCCGTGGTCTGGTTGGGCTTTGCCGTGAAGCAAAGGTCTGTCAGAGCGTTCTCCTCCGCATGCGGATAGCGGAAGCAGACATGATCAAAGGTCAGCACGCCCTTGCTGTCCTGCAAATGTTTCGGCTGTGCTGTTTCCTGTACAGAGGTCTTGGTTTGCAGCACTTCGTCAATACGTTTGGCTGCCACAGAACCACGGGGCAGCATGACGGACATCATGGTCAGCATCAGGAACGACATGACGATCATCATCGCATACGTAATGAATGCAGTCATAGAGCCGACCTGCATAGAGCCGCCGTCAATGCGGTGAGAACCGACCCACACGATCAGAATGGTCAGGCTGTACATGATCAGCATCATCACCGGCATCATGAAGGTCATGACACGGTTGACAAACAGGTTGGTCTTGGTGAGGTCGCGGTTCGCCTTGTCGAAGCGTTCTTCCTCGGTCTTTTCCCGTCCGAACGCCCGAATGACGGACAGTCCGGTCAGGATCTCACGGGAAACCAGATTCACCTTATCCACCAGCACCTGCATTTTCTGGAACTTCGGCATAGCGATCGCCATCAGCACGCCGACGATTCCCAGAATTACCAGCACTGCCAGTACAATGACCCAGCCCATGCCGGCTCCGGTGTGTACCACTTTCAGAACGCCGCCAATGCCCAGAATCGGAGCATACAGCAGCATTCGCAGGAAAATCGCCGTAACCATCTGCACCTGCTGAATATCATTGGTGCTTCGGGTAATCAGTGAAGCAGTGGAAAACTGATCCATTTCCGCACTGGAAAACTGCATGACACGGCTGAACACCTTGCCGCGGAGATCACGTCCGACACCGGCACCCACGCGGGAAGCCACATAACAAACACAAATCGCCGCAGCCATCATGGCAAATGCCATCGCCATCATCTTGCTGCCGGTTCGCCAGAGATAGCTGGTCTGGATCTTGTCTATGTCCAGCCCTGCGTCTTTGTCACACTGCACCGCATAGGCAACGCCCATAGACTGTACCAGCGAATCCCCCATAGTGTCCAGCATATCTTCCAGCTGGGAACGCATCTGGGTGACTGTATCTTCATTGAGCTGTCCGCTCTGCTGCATTGCCGCAAACACGGGGCGGACATCGACACAAGTCACTGTGGACGAGTTGCCGTCGCTGTCCTCCTCTGTCCGCTGAAACGGTTGCAGTTCTACGCCCATGGCAGCACCGAGTTCCTCCACGGTCATCTGTTCCATCTGAGCCGCCGCGTTGGGATCAGTCTGCTGCTGTGCCAGCATCTCCCGAAAGCTGTCCTCACTCATCATGGACATCTGATAGTTCAGCAGCACCGGTACCAGCAGGTCGCTGTCCAGTTCGTCCAGATCTTTGCCCGACAGACTTTCCTTTCTCTGTTCTCCGTCATAGGCATTCTGCCACTTCTGTTTTTCGCTTTCCGTCATGAAAAGCTGGGCGTTTTCGAATTCTTCTGCCGTGATCTGTTCCGGCAGAATGTGTTCCACGCCGCTGTTCTGGATTCCGGTGTCAATAATATCCGAAGTGTACTGCGGCAGGGACAGGTCACAAAATGCCTGTACCACCAGCAGCACCAAGATCAGTAACACGGAACTCCAGTAGGGTTTCAGATTTTTGAAAAGTTTACCCATTGGTCGCTCTCTCTCCTTTCATTTCCTCCAGTTCCTCTGAGGCCGCCGCATAGAGCCGCTGAAGCAGTTCCATCAGTTGGTCGGCTTCTTCCTGTGTAAAGCGTTTCTGAATCCCCCTGTGAAAATCCTCCAACAGCTGATTCGCCCGCTGCACCTCTGCCTCGCCGGCAGCCGTCAGTGTCACATAGGTATTCCGCCGGTCAGTGCGGCATACTTCGCGGCAGATATAACCGTCGTTTTCCAGTCCACGCAGCGTGCGGGAAACTGCCGGCTGGGGCACGTGCATCTTCTGTGTCACCATAGACACCGTGCTGCCCTCCGGATTGGTTTTCCGCTGTCCGGCAATTACAAACATCACCATATACTCCTGTCGGGACAGCGGCAGCAGCGAAAACAGATTCAGACTGCGAAACGCATTTATCACCCCGAAAAATGTTTTTGCATCACACTTCAAGTGTTCCACCTCCTATTTGTATTCAATAACATTGTTATGAAATAACTTTGTTCTATTATAACGCATGCTATTTATTTTGTCAAGGGGATTTTGCAGTTTTCATCTGCCTGACACAAAAAAGTGCATTCCGCCAAAGCACAGCAGAATGCACGAAAAAGTTTTATTCAATTTGTTCAGAACCACAAAAATCCGAACGAGTTCTTAAGGAAACGCTGCATAAAGCTTGTGCGTAAGATGCGTCGTCAGATTTTTCGACAGATTGCATAGAAATTCCGCAGGCATACTTTATGTATGGCAAGGGATTTCTGGGCAATATGACGGAAAATCTGCACGCAGATTGCGTACAAAGCCGTCAGGCGGGCTTTATGCAGTGTTTCCTTACCCCAGCCGCTTTTTCAGATCTTCCCAGACGCGGCGGGAGATCTCTGCGGTATGGTCTGCATCACCGTCCGGCAGGGACAGATTCCGCAGCACGCAAACAGAAATGACCAGATCTGCCAGAAACAAAACGACTACACCAGTCACCAGTTTTCCGGAAACATAGCCGGGGATCCGGTGAAACAGCATCATCAGAAACGGATTGATGCGATAGAGGGCAAATGTGCCCAGCAGTCCGAACGGCAGCATGGTTTCCAGACAGATCCGTCCGTGAATGTTGAACTTCATATCGTGATAATCCCACCAGCGTGTGTGGAACACTCGTTCCATGAGGGCACTGACTGCGTATTCCAGCAGACTGCACAGCAGAATGATCGAGAAGAACACGTGCCAATAGCCGTAGTGGCTGCCCTGAAACAGCAGGGTAATGCCCAGCATGCCGGCTCCATAAATCGGACAGCAGGGCCCCAGCAGAAAACCGCGGTTGGTGAGATGCCGTTCCCGCACGCCCATGTACAAGACTTCCATAAACCAGCCCATGGCGGCATAGGCGAAGAAAAGGGCAGCACATTCTGTTAAATTGTATACCATCTGTCAGGCCCTCCTTTTCCGGAACAGAGCTGCCGCTGCATGAACCATGCCCGCTACCGTTTCCAGCGTGGAGCAGTACTTGTCCGCAAGGCAGACGATCACCGCTTCTCTGGAACGGGGCACGAACCGCAGCGTCAAGGGCCACATGTGTGTGGTGATGATATGCTGCACCTCTGCATTGACATGAAATCGCATTGCCGCATTTTTGCAGGCAATGTGCGGGTGTGCAAAGCCGTGGAGCACACCCTCGTCCACATGGTTGTGCCAGTCGTACAAGTAGAAATCATGGAGCAGTGCCCCGAGGATCAGATTTTCATAATTTACATGGATATGCAGACCAACGGCAATGGCACAGCTGATCCGCACTACCGAAAGGCAGTGCTGCAATGTGCTGGTCATTCCGTGCTGAACATACTCGTCCATGGAGCAGACCGCATTGTCCTGCAAATATTCCTGCATTTTTGCCTGTGCCAGTTCCAGTGTTTCTTTTTCCTGTAAAGACATAAATTCCTCCTGCCGCAAAGATCGCAGCAATTTTCTCCGGTGCGTTCTCCCACCGGTATCCCCCTGTTTTCCTCAATCTTATCCTATTACTTCCGTTCTCCTACATTATAGCGGATTTTTGCCGTATTGTCAACAAAGTCTGCGTTATTTTTTTCGACAATTCCGCCAAAGAACAAGCCGGTTTTCGCCGTTCCCTCGTAATTTTGACGAAATCTCGATTTTTCCGTTGCATGCAGCAGCACTTTATCGTACAAATATGCTAAAAAGCACTTGCAATTCCGCAAAAAGCATGGTAAAATAGATAACGAACGCAAAATCCAATTTTTTCAAGGAGGTTTATCTTGCAACATTTTCCATTCTGGCTGGCACTTGCCGCGGGGCTGGGGACTGCCTGTCTGCTGGGCGGTGTTTCCGCAGCGGCGGAGGACTTCCCTGCCGTACCGGTGGCAACCGCAACCACCCAAGGCACATGGGAAACCCGCGGGGACGGCAGCCGCTGCTATTACGATGCCGACGGGACACCGGTCACCGGCGAAGTCACTATAGACGGCACCGCCTATCTGTTCGACTACACCGGCACCCAGAAAACCGGCTGGCGGACAGTTGACGGAGAACGCCGGTACTACGATCCGGAAACCGGCGAACTGGTTCTGGGCTGGGTGGAGTCCGGCGGCTACCGCTATTACACCGACGACAGCGGACTGAAAGAAACCGGCGAACAGGAAATCGACGGACACCGCTACAGCTTCTCGGAAACATACGGCATGCAGGACACAGGGATACACGCCTTTTCTGACGGCAGCCTTTCTTATTATAATGTAGAGGGCGAGATACAGACCGGCTGGCAGACGGACGGCAGCAGCAGCTACTACTTCAGCGAGGACACCGAAACCGCCCTGCTGGGGCTGCAAGAGATCGACGGAGGGTTGTATTATTTCGGCGAGGACGGCAAGCTGGTTCGCAGCCGCACCGTGACGCTGGACGGCGTGGTCTACCGTGCCGATGCCAGCGGCAAGCTGACCACCGAACTCACGCCGATCACCGGCACGGCACAGGCGACTGCCGCACAGATGACCGCCTATCTCCGTGCAGTGAATCCCAATGTGGCACAGAGCGTACTGGACATGATCCCCTGCTACCTGAGCGAGGGGGCTGCCGAAGGAATCCGCGGGGACATTGCCTTTGCACAGTCCTGTCTGGAAACAGGGAACTTCACCTTTCGTGGCTCGGCGGTGACGCTGGAGCAGAACAATTTCTGCGGCATGGGCGTGACCAGCAATGGGATAAAAGGCAATTCCTTTGCCACGCCGCAGCTGGGAATCCGTGCACAGATCCAGCACCTGAAAGCCTATGCCAGCACGGCAGCCTTGCAGCAGGCCTGCGTGGACGACCGCTTCCGGTATGTGCAGCGGGGCTGTGCCCCTTATGTGGAGTGGCTGGGGATTCCGGAGAATCCCCACGGCAGGGGCTGGGCAGGCGGTGCCGGCTACGGGGCAAAGATTCTGCGAATCCTGACGGCGATTCTGCAAACGTAAGAAAATCAAAAACCGGCTCTTGCATGGGAAATGCGGGAGCCGGTTTTTGGGTTATTGCAATAGAATTATGCTGTATAAGGCAGCTTCTGTACGATCTGCACCAAGAATTGCAGCAGAGCTACAGCATCGTTTCCGGTTATATCGCCGTCGCCGTCACAGTCACTGTTCAGCTTGGCAGCATCGTTCAGGATCACCGCACCAGAACAGAACTTGTTCAGCAAAACAGCATCAGTAATATCTACACGTCCGTCAAGGGTAATGTCGCCATAAATGACGGTAGGTGTTTCGGAATCTTGTTTGGTGGTGGTGGTAGCTTCTGTGGTAATTGTTGTTGTCGTTGTCGTTTTAGTTGTAACCGTTGTTTCTGTAGTGTCTGTTTCCATAGCCGTCGTTGCTTTCGTTGCAGCTGTTGTTTTTGTAGTGCCTGTTTCCGTAGTTGTTGTCGCTTGAGTTGTAGATGTTGCTTCTGTAGTGTCTGTTTCTGTAGTTGTTGTTACTTTCGTTGTAGATGTCGCTTCTGTAGTGACTGTTTCCGTAGTCGTTGTCGCTTTCGTTGTAACTGTTGTTTCTATAGTGGTGGTAGTGGTTTCAGTTGTTGTGATATTGTTCAGAGAAACAAAAGGAATGTCATTTTTCTTGGCATAGGTTTCTGCATAAGAACCTGTATATCCGTAGATTGTCAGATTGGTACAGTCGTAAAAAGCACCGTCTCCAATTTCAGTCACGCTGTCCGGTATTGTGATTTCTGTTAAACTAGTACAACCAGAAAAAGCATACTTTCTAATACTCGTCACGCCATTCAATATCGTGATTGCTGCCAAATTGGTACAGATTCTAAAAGCATTCTCTCCAATACTTGTCACACTATCCGGTATCGTAATTTCTGTCAAATTGGTGCAGTAGCAAAAAGCACCATCTCCAATTTTAGTCACGCTGTCCGGTATCATAATTTCTGTCAAACTGGTACAGTTGTAAAAGGTTTCTTGTTCAATGCTTGTCACACTATCCGGTATCGTAATTGATGTCAAACTAGTACAGTTATCAAAAGCATCATCTCCAATACTTGTCACGCTGTCCGGTATTGTAATTTCTGTCAAATTGGTACAGTCGTAAAAAGCATGCTCTCCAATTTCCGTCACGATGTCTGGTATCATGATTGCTGTCAAACTGGTACAGCCGTCAAAAGCATAATCTCCAATACTTATCACGCTGTCCGGTATCGTAATTTCTGTTGCCAACTCTCTGTTTACATAAAGATTGGCACCACAGCACAATGGATTGGAAGTAAAACCGCCGAAATTAATCTTACACCAAGATTCCAAATCAGAAATATAAACATTTTTCAAATTGGTGCATCCGAAAAAAGTACCTTCTTCAATTTCCGTCACGCTGTCTGGTATCGTGATTGATGTCAAACTAGTACAGTTGTAAAAAGCACTCCATCCAATACTTATCACACTGTCCGGTATCGTGATTGCTGTCAAACTGGTACAGTCGGAAAAAACATTCCATCCAATACTTGTCACGCCATCCGGTATCGTGACTGCTGTCAAACTGGTACAGCCGTAAAAAACATACCTCCCGATACTCGTCACGCTGTCCGGTATCGTGATCTCTGTCAAACTGGTACAGTCACGAAAAGCAGTATCTCCAATACTCGTCACACATTTCCCGTCAATTTCTGCCGGAATCTCCACAATTTCTGCATCTGATCTGCAATCTGTAATTACAATATTACCTGTATCTGTTACATCATAGGACAAATCACCATAAGTGTCTGCACTCGCCGACAACACCGTCCCCACAGATTCCAACGTGTTCTGCAATCCAGTCACGCCAGCACTTCCCAAGCAAAGCACACCGGCAGTTGCCGCAGCCAGAACCTTTTTCCACAACCGCATCTTCTCATTCCTCCATTCCTTTTTTATGCAAATTGTTTGCACTTTTATTGTAGCACATATTTTGTAAAAAGTCAATTATTTTTAGTGCTTTTTCAAAATGGAGTTTCACAACAAAAAACCGGCTTCTACCCCCAGAAACCGGTTTTACAAATTGATTCAAGACATATCCTGCATTTCTGTCCGAGCCAGCGTTTCCACGATTTTCCGTGCCTTTGCCTCCGGCAGAGCCGTCAGCTTGAACCGCTGCTGGCGGGGCCCGTTACAGGTGATATACAGATGACAAACGCCGTACATCTTCTGTGCGGGTGTCTGCATCAGATCCGTGCGGACAATGCGGGCGTGGTTCACCGTAATGGTGTGGAACGTGAACCAACTGCAAAAATGCATCTGCAAATGCTGGTCGTCCATGGTGACCGATTCTGTGAACATCGCCACAATGCGGATACACAGCAGCCACACCAGCGGAATAATCAGCATCACGGAACAGAACCGAATGATCGCCCCCAGATTCGGCAGCAGCCACAGCAGAATAAACCGTGCCGGCAGAATCGCACAAAGCCCGATCACCGGCGGCCACACAAAGGACCAGAAAAACCGGATATTGGAGCGTGCATGAAGTTTCGGGTGCTCCATGACCGGCACCGTGTGCAGCTTTTCCAATAGTGCCTGTGAGCCTTTTTTCCGAATCAGCGGAATCAGCACCGGCAGCGTATCCCGCCGGCTGCCGTAGCCGGGGCAGCGAATGTGGAGGGATACCATGCCGAATATCTTCATCAGCAGATTCTGCCGCAGGTCGGGGAAAATAATGGCGTTGTCCCGCAGATGATACCGCCGGCGGGTGAGGATTCCCGTATGCACCGAGATGAACTCCTCCCCGAACCGCATGCGGAATCTGCCGTACCGCAGCAGGTTCCGTCCGAACGAGATCAGCCACAACGCCAGAATCACAATGCCGATCGTAATGGCGATTCGCGGCACGCCGTGGAACGCTGTCGATGCTTTGTCGGTGGCATCTTCCAGAATTTGCTGTGCCTGAAACTGCTTTACCAGATCGGAAGTGATGCGTCCGCCCTGAAAGCAGATGGTGGCAATGTATATCGCACCGGAAAAGCTGCTGGAGAACAACGCCGAGAACAACAGCATTCGCCACGCCGGCGTGTGATACGCCACCGCACCGGTGCTGCCATTTTGCAGCACGGGAATATGCTGCCGCAGCCGGTGCAGATCCCGCAGATACAAGGTCAGGTGCATATCCGCTTCCGGCACAGCACCGGCTGCGGTGCTGATCTGCAAACAGGCTGCCCGCAGAGGGCGGAGGTAAAACGGGTGTTCCTCCATCGTGGAGGCAATACGTTCCAGCGGGATCTCCGTCCCCCGCCGCAGGAGGATCCCGCTTTGGGAACGAATGGAAACTTCGTCGAAATAATATGTGCAGGCATGCCAGCGAAGCGTACCGATGCCCAGAATCAGCAGGGCAACCAGCAGGTCAAACCACGCACCGGCTCCCCAGTCGATAAGTTTCTGAAGTGAGAACGGATAGAACCGCAGGCTTCGCAGCAGCGGGAAAATCAACAGCCACAGGTTCTTGGCACTGTAGCGTAAAATCTTGATCGGGTGTTCCCGATACACTGCCTCACCGGCAGTCCCAAGCCGCATCATGGGCTGCTCCTTTCCGGCGGATCTTCCGCATTGCTGCCAGTTCCTGCCGGCGGCTGCACCGCACTTTCAAACGCATCGAACTGCGGCTCCTGCGGAATGTCTGCGGGATTTCCGGCGACAGGCACTTCCAGTGTCCGCTGGCTGTGGCTGTAGACCGTCTTTTGCAGAAACGCCTGTATCTCCGCCGCGTCAGAACTGCTCAAAAACGACAGAATGACCGTGCCGCCATAGGCATGCAGCGGGATAAAATTCATGCCGGTGGCATCGGCAAAGGGTGCCTGAAAAATGCTGCTGAACTGCAACGCCTGTGTCCGCATGACTTGCTCCTGTATGAAAAAAATGCCGCATTTTCGGGTGATATGGGTCGCCGATACACAATAGGTCACAGTGCAGAACCACATAGGCAGCAGCAGTGTGGACAGCAGGATCGCCGCCGCCGCCAGCACTGCCGTCAGTGTCCACAGCAGCCAATGGGGCAGCACTGCCAGAAAGTACCATACCAAACCGATCAGCACCGCCGTCACCATCGGTGTTGCAATTTGCAGCGTATATTGTGCATGTTTATCCGCAGTATACTGCTTCATGGATTCCTCCTACAGACATAATCGGGGTTCCTACATTCATATACATTAGGGTGTGTTGACACTAAGCCTGACACGTGTCTTTTGGGGTGATTTTTCCCCGTTCGTCGTTAAAAATCCTTGCCGTGCGAAAGCACGCCTGCGAATTT
>OFPS01001588.1_pt1 | contig 15468 bp, 16 predicted proteins | sample 1542111 | NCBI WGS metagenome assembly OFPS01 (sample SAMN04209233, study PRJEB22552) | human gut metagenome | biome: gut; material: feces | host: Homo sapiens | place: USA: Oklahoma | reverse complement strand
CAAAGTCTTCATCTTCAACTTCTATTTGTTTTAATATTTCTTCGGTAGTTGTGAAACCTGCGATTACTTTGAATAATCCATCTTGAAGCATAGTAATAACATCTTTGTTATATACTAGATGCCTCAACTGTTCTTTTCGCATTCCGGCACTTATGGCATCTCTTATGTCTTGATTGATAAGTAGTACTTCTTGAAGGGCTATTCTTCCTTTATAACCATGACTACAATGAGGACAACCTGAAGTATTCGCTTCATATACTTCGTTTATATCAAGACCTAATACTGTTTTAAAGAGATTCTTTTCAGTAATTGTTACTGGTCTTTTCTTTTTACAATTATCACATAGTCTTCTAGCTAACTTTTGGGATACTATTCCTGTTAGTGCTGAGGCAAGTAGGTATCTTTCAACATCCATATCTAGTAATCTTTCGATAGTATTTAATGAATTGTTTGTGTGTATTGTAGATAGTACTAAGTGTCCTGTGATTGAGGCTCTTACCGCTATTTGGGCTGTTTCAGAATCTCTTATCTCTCCAATCATAATGATATTAGGGTCTTGTCTTAAGATACTTCTTAAAACTGTTGCAAAGTCTAGCCCGATATCACTATTTACTTGAACTTGATTAACTCCTTTTATATCCATTTCTACGGGGTCCTCTACTGTTATTAGGTTAGAACCTTCAACATTTAGTTTTTGTAAGAATGAATATAGGGTAGTTGATTTACCTGTACCAGTAGCACCAGTTACTAGTATTATTCCATTTGGAAAGCCAAGCATTTTTATTACTTTGTTATAGTTTGTTTCACTAAAGCATAAGTATTCAATACCTTTTAAACTCATGGAATAGTCCATAATTCTTATAACTATTTTTTCGCCTCTTTTAGTAGGTAATGAAGATACTCTGAGGTCTAGTTCTCTTCCTTTTATGGTATCTTTTATACCACCATCTTGAGGTAATCTTGTTTCGGTTATATTCATACCAGCCATTATTTTTATTCTGGTAGTAACATTTTGTTTTATTTCTTTTGGTAAGAAAAATTGATCTCTTAAAATACCATCTATTCTAATTCTTACTGTTATACCTTCATCAGTAGGATCAAAGTGAATATCTGATGCTCCTAGATCAACTGCTGTTATGATAATCATATTAACAGCATCAACTACTGGTATTTTAGTAAAGTCGATGTTTCTACTATTGGCTAGATTTAATTGAGTATTCATATTAGGCTGTTTAGTCTGCATATTTGGAATACTATTCATATTAGACTGTTTAGTCTGCATATTTGGAATACTATTCATATTAGGACTAGTTTTTTGATTATTTGTCATCATATTTTTATTTTGCTGAATAGGTGTTCCAGCATTTGGCATGCTATTTGGAACTGCATTCATATTGTTTGGTTTATTACTAATATTAGACTGCATAGTACTGTTATTATTCATAGTATTCCTCTCCCTTTTTATTCTTTTCTTTTTAAAAAGACTAGATTTTATTCTATAATTATTATATAATAAACTTAAGTAAATATCAATAGTAAATGGGTGATAAAATGAAATTAAATAGAAAGGGTTTTATGTTAGCGGAAGTTGTTGTATCTGCTTCAGTAGTAGCTGTTGTTCTTGTTACTATGTATATTGGTATTAATAGAATGACAGCGGCTTATGATAAGAGAAATAAATATTATGATTTAGATGCTCAGCAGGTGGCTATGGTGGTTAATGATACTATAAGGAATAATGGTAGTGATGTTACTTTTGATAATAGTGGTATTTTACTATCTGAACAGATTAGTTCAAATTATTCAGAAACAAAAGAATTGTTTGACTTATATAAAAATAATTTAAAATATAATAATAATGTTTATATTGTTAAAGATAAAAATGGATTTAATAAATTAAAGGATTCTGGCATAAATCAGTCATTTAAAGATTATATTGATTATTTCATTAATAAAACAGATTTTAATGAAAATTATTCTTATTTTATAGTGGTAGAGTTAGAAAAGGGTAGTGACTACTACTACTACACATTGAAGGTGAAATAATATGAAGAAGTTAAATAGAAAAGGGTATATGACCGTAGAAATTATTATTGCTTCAGTAATTGCTTTTTCAATAGCGTTCTTTTTGATGGAAATAACTATGAAACTAGTGGATGTTACTGATAATGAATATGCAGATACGAACTTTATGACTGATAAAGCACTTGTTATGACTAATGTTAAAAAGTATGTTAAAGAATATTTAGATGATGTAAAACGTGATGGTGATCCTAGAGTAAATTTTACGTGTAGTAGAAATAAATGCACTGCTCAGTCTGAAAGTAATGCTTATCTTGGCTTGTATATACAAAATAATATTATCATAGTTGAAAATAATGATGGTAATTTATATTCAAAAGAAATTGACAGTAGAGTTAAAATAAATTCTTTGACTGGTGGTAATAAGGGAAATTATATTTATTTTCAGATAAAATGCACTAATATTTTTGGTGATGAAGATTATAATATAAATATTGTTATTTATAATGGATAATTCGACAAAATATTTAATTAAATAGGTATAAAATATTTTTGGTGATAAAATGAAAAAGTTATTGAAGAAAATATTTTTACCTATTTTTTTGTCGGTGTTATGTGGATTTTTATGTGGTAAGTTAATGTTTAGTATTTATGAAGATAAAGAGAAGAATATACTTACTTCGAATGTTATTTATTTACTTGAAGATACTTCTTATAATGATTATAATACGATGAAGAGTAGTTTTGTTAGTAATAATTATATTTATTATGAAGAGAATGGTAAATATAATACAGTTATAGCTATGACTAAGAATAGGGATAATATTGATAAGATAGAGAAGGCTTATAATAAAGATTTTAAGATAGTAGAGTATTTACTTAGTGAAGATGAAATTAATAATAAACTTGATGAATATGATAAAAAGATAGGTAATACTAGTGATAATAATGAGATAAAACTACTAGTGGAAGAGTTAAATGGTATTTATAAGGGGAGGGATGATATAAAAATGGTTAAAATTAGTTGACAATTTTATAAAATTAATATAAAATTATATTTAGCAACGGAGTAGTACTCAAGAGGCTGAAGAGGCGCCCCTGCTAAGGGTGTAGAGTGGGAAACTGCTGCGAGAGTTCAAATCTCTCCTACTCCGCCATTATGAATATAAAGTCCGTAAAGGGCTTTTTTCTTATATAGAGAGGTGATAATATGTTTAAGAAAGAACTTTCTTTAGTACCACATTTACCAGGTTGTTATCTTATGAGAAATAAGGATAATATTGTTATATATGTTGGTAAGAGTAAGAATTTGAAGAATAGACTTAGTTCATACTTTCAAAGAGAGCATACGGGTAAGACTATGATGTTAGTTAGAGAGATAGATCATTTTGAATATATTATTACTAATACTGAGATGGAAAGTCTACTACTGGAAATTAATCTTATTAAGAAATATAATCCTAAGTATAATATTTTATATAGAGATGATAAGTCTTATCCATATATTGAACTTACTGATGAGAAAGTACCCACTCTTAAAATTACTAGGAGAATTAATGCTAAGAAGATTAAGAATAATTTATTTGGTCCTTATCCTAATGTAGGGGCGGCTAAAAGAGTAGTAGAAATACTTAATAGAATATATCCTCTTAGAAAATGTAGAACTTATGAGAAGAGAGAGTGCTTATATTATCATATAGGAGAGTGTCTTGGGTACTGCGTGCATAATGTAGATGAAGATAAGATTAAAGAGATGAAGAGTGAGATTGTTTCTTTTTTGAATGGTAATACTAAAATATTAACTGATAGGCTTAAGGAGAAGATGTATAGTTATTCTGAGAAGATGGATTATGAGAAGGCTATGGAATATAAAGAACTTCTTGATTATATTAATATTACTACTGAGAAACAAAAGGTTGATTTGGATAGTAAGGTTAATACTGATATAGTTGGTTACTATACTAAGGATAATTATATTAGTATTCAGATTCTTTTTGTTAGAGGAGGTAAACTTCTTGATAGAAATAGGGTTATATTTCCTATGGTAACTACTGAAGAAGAGGAATTATCTAATTATTTACTTGATTTTTATAGTAAGAATGTATCGATACCTAAAGAGGTATTAACTCCTGATAATGTGGATAATGAAGCTTTTAGTGAGATATTTAATATTAAGTTTATTACTCCTGTTAAGGGAGATAAGAAAAGAATATTAGAACTTGCTTATGATAATGCTAGAATATATTATGAAGAACAAATGACTTATATTAAGAGAGATGAAGATAAGATCGAGGATGCTCTTAATGAACTTAAGAGTAAACTTAAATTAGATAAAGTAGATAGAATTGAATTATTTGATAATTCTAATTTATTTGGTAGTTTTAATGTATCTGGTATGGTAGTGTTTATTATGGGTAAACCTTCTAAAAATGATTATCGTAAGTTTAAGATTACTAATGATAAGAATGATGATTATGGGACAATGAGAGAGGTTATTTATAGGAGATATTTTAGAGTACTTAAAGATAATCTTGAAAAACCTGATTTGATTATTGTAGATGGTGGTGTTGGTCAGATACATGTAGCTAGAGAAGTTATAGAGAGTCTTGGTCTTGGTATTCCAGTCGCAGGTCTTAAGAAAGATGATACGCATAGTACTAATATGTTATTAGGACTTGAACCTCTTACGGAGATTATGATTGATAAGAGAAGTAATTTGTTTATGTTACTTACTAGGATGCAAGATGAGGTACATAATTTTACTATTAGTTATCATAAGAATATTAGAAGTAAGGGAGCGCTATCTAGTATACTTGATAATATTGATGGAATAGGAGAAGTTAGAAAGAATAAACTTCTTAAGAAATATAAAACTATTACTAAGATGAAAGAAGCTAGTACTGAAGAGTTAGAGGAGATACTTCCTCGTGATACTGCGGTTAAGTTTAAAGAGTTTTTGGATAGTTATGTGTAATCACTCTAAGCCGATGTCTTAGAGTGTCATTTATAGCCTATAGTCTATAAATGATATATCTACATATCTATTATATATAAGCTATATGTATATATTTAGAATTAAAAAGATATATAAAGTTAGTTTTTGGGAAGAAAATGAGAAAAAATCTCTTAAATTATTGACAAAAGCATAAAATAATAGTAAAATCATAATCGGTACATTTTGTTGGAGGGTATTAGGTATTGGGAACACTTAAGACCTGAAGATAACTTTTAAAAATATGAAGGAGAATAGAAATGAAAAGCACATTTATGCAAAGTAAAGAAACAGTTAACAGAACTTGGTATGTTATTGATGCTAAAGATATTCCTCTAGGAAGAGTTGCTAGTAAAGCTGCTGTTATATTAAGAGGAAAACACAAAGTAACATACACTCCTCATGTTGACTGTGGTGACTATGTTATCATTGTTAATGCTGATAAAGTAGCTTTAACTGGTAACAAATTAGAGGATAAAATTTATTATGATCACTCTAGATATGTTGGTGGTCTAAGAGAAAGAACTGCTAAAGAAATGAGAGCTAACTATCCAGTAGAGATGGTTGAAAGAGCAGTAAAAGGAATGCTTCCACATAATAGACTTGGAAGAGAAATGTATAAGAAATTATTTGTGTATGCTGGTGAAGATCACAAACATGCTGCACAACAACCTAAAGTATTAGAAATGGGAGGTAACAAATAATGGCTAAAGAAAAGAGAAGTTTCTATGGAACTGGTAGAAGAAAAGGATCTGTAGCTAGAGTTACTTTAACTCCTGGTACTGGTAAGATTACTGTTAATGGTAGAGATGTTCAAGAATATATGCCTTATGAGGTATTAGTAATGGATTTAAAACAACCATTAGTAGTAACTGGTAATGAAAATACTTTTGATGTTAACGCTGATGTTACTGGTGGTGGATTCTCAGGTCAAACTGGTGCTATCAGACTTGGTATTACTAGAGCATTACTTGTTTATGATGCTGGAAATGAAACTAATGAAGATTCATATAGAAAAGTTCTTAAAGCTAATGGATTTATAACTAGAGATCCAAGAGTTAAAGAAAGAAAGAAATATGGTCTTAAAGGTGCTAGAAGAGCTCCACAATTTAGTAAGAGATAATTTGAAAGAGGTTACATTTATTGTAACTTCTTTTTGTATATAATTTTGGCTTATATATGATAGATATGTAGATATACTATTTATAGACTTTAGGCTATAAATAGCACTGGAAGACTATAGGCTGAAAGTGAATAAAAAAAGATGTAAATAATAAGTAAATTAAAGGTAATATTATTGCCTTTTTATTTTTATTTTGTTATTATATTAAGGTGAGGTGAAAGATAAATGACAAAATATGTTTATTTGTTTACAGAAGGTAATGCAGATATGAGAAACCTTCTTGGTGGTAAAGGTGCTAACTTAGCGGAAATGACAAATATTGGTTTGCCTGTTCCACAGGGATTTACTATTACTACTGAAGCTTGTACTAAGTACTATGAAGATGGACGTACAATTAATGATGAAATTCAAAGTCAAATTAATGAATACATTATTAAGATGGAAGAAATTACAGGAAAGAAATTTGGAGATAAAGAAAATCCATTATTAGTTTCTGTTAGAAGTGGTGCTAGAGCTAGTATGCCTGGTATGATGGATACTATTCTTAATTTAGGATTAAATGAGGAAGTAGTTAATGTTCTAGCAGAAAAATCTAATAATCCTAGATGGGCTTGGGATTGTTATCGTAGATTTATTCAAATGTATTCTGATGTTGTTATGGAAGTTGGTAAGAAATACTTTGAGCAACTAATTGATAAGATGAAGGAAGAAAAGAATGTTAAATTAGATGTTGAACTTACTGCTGATGATTTAAAAGAATTGGCTAGAGAGTTTAAAGAAGAATATAAGTCTAAGATTGGAGAAGATTTCCCAGATGATCCAAAAGAACAATTAATGGGAGCTATTAAGGCTGTATTTAGATCTTGGGATAATCCTAGAGCTAATGTTTATCGAAGAGATAATGATATTCCATATTCTTGGGGAACTGCTGTTAATGTTCAATCAATGGCATTTGGTAATATGGGAGATGATTGTGGTACAGGTGTTGCTTTTACAAGAGATCCTGCTACTGGAGAAAAAGGTTTATTTGGTGAATTCTTAACTAATGCACAAGGTGAAGATGTTGTTGCGGGTGTTAGAACTCCGATGAAGATTACTGAGATGGCTGATAAGTTCCCAGAGGCATTTGAGGAATTTAAGAGAGTATGTGCTACTTTGGAAGAACATTACCGTGATATGCAAGATATGGAGTTTACTGTAGAACATGGTAAATTATATATGTTACAAACAAGAAATGGTAAGAGAACGGCGCAGGCTGCTTTAAAGATTGCTTGTGATTTAGTTGATGAGGGAATGAGAACTGAAGAAGAGGCTGTATTAATGATTGATCCTAGAAACTTAGATACATTATTACATCCACAGTTTGACAGTAAGGCAATAAAAGCTGCTACTCCAGTTGGAAAAGGACTTGGTGCTTCTCCTGGTGCTGCTTGTGGTAAGATTGTATTTACTGCTGAAGATGCTGCTACTTATGGTATAGGTGGTAAGGGAGAAAAAGTTGTACTTGTTAGACTTGAGACTTCTCCAGAAGATATTACTGGTATGAAGGCTGCTCAAGGTATCTTGACAGTACGTGGTGGTATGACAAGTCATGCTGCAGTTGTTGCTCGTGGTATGGGTACTTGCTGTGTATCTGGATGTGGTGATATTATCATGAATGAAGCTAAGAAAGAATTTACTTTAGCTGGTAAAGTATACCATGAAGGAGATGTTATCTCTATTGATGGTACTACTGGTAATATTTATGATGGAGCTATTCCAACAGTTGATGCTACTATTGCGGGTGAATTTGGCCGTGTTATGGCATGGGCTGATAAGTATCGTAAGCTTGGTGTTAGAACTAATGCTGATACTCCTAAAGATACTAGAAAAGCAATTGAACTTGGTGCTGAAGGTATTGGACTATGTCGTACTGAGCATATGTTCTTTGATGAAGAGAGAATATTTAACTTAAGAAGAATGATTTTATCTGAAACAGTTGAAGATAGAGAGAAATATTTAAGTTTATTAATTCCTTATCAAAAAGGTGACTTTAAAGAAATGTATAAGGAATTAAAGGGTCTACCTATGACTGTTCGTTATATTGATCCACCTCTTCATGAATTTATTCCTAAGACTGAGGCTGAAATGAAAGAACTTGCTGAGGCTATGGGAATAACTGTAGAACATATTATTGATGTATGTAATGAATTACATGAATTTAATCCAATGATGGGTCATAGAGGATGTCGTTTAGCAGTTACTTATCCAGAAATTGCTAGAATGCAAACTCGTGCTTTAATGGAAGCTGCTATTGAGGTTCATGAAGAAGAAGGATATGATATTGTTCCTGAGATTATGATTCCACTTGTTGGTGAAGTTAAAGAATTAAAATATGTTAAGGATATAGTAGTAGAAACTGCTGAACTTGTTAAGAAAGAAAAAGGTTCTGATATGGAATATCATATTGGTACTATGATTGAAATACCAAGAGCTGCTCTTACTGCTGATGCAATTGCTACTGAAGCTGAATTCTTCTCATTTGGTACTAATGATTTAACACAAATGACATTTGGTTTCTCTAGAGATGATGCTGGTAAGTTTTTAGGAGCCTACTATGAAAAGAAGATTTATGAACAAGATCCATTTGCTAGATTAGATCAAGTAGGTGTTGGACAACTAGTTAAAATGGCTGCTGAAAAAGGTAGAGCTACAAGACCTAATATTAAACTTGGTATTTGTGGTGAACATGGTGGGGATCCATCTAGTGTTGAATTCTGTCATAATATTGGATTAACATATGTTTCTTGCTCACCATATAGAGTTCCTATTGCTAGACTTGCTGCTGCTCAAGCTGCTATTAAAGCTAGTAAATAATTATATTAAAAGAACTTAGATATAATAGTTATCTTAGTTCTTTTTCTTTATGCACTTTGAGCTTGTAATCTCAAAGTGTTAGTTTAAGCCTTATGCAAGATAAGTCTTAAACTAATGTATTTATGTTTATCTATATGGTAATTAGATGAATAAAAAAATACTATTATTTTAATAGAATTTTCTTTGTGTTATGATATAATTGATATGTAAGAAAGTGAGGGTTAATATAATGAATATGAAAGAAATACAAAAAGAAATATGGGATAATAAAGTTAATAAAGGATTTAATATAGCAGATGTTAATAAAGAGTTTTGCTTATTATATGGTGAAGTAGCTGAAGCATATGATGCTTATAGAAAGAAAAAAGATGATTTAGGAGAAGAACTTGCAGATGTTGCTATATATTTAATGGGGCTTTCTGAAATGTTAGGCTTTGACTTAGAGGAACAAATATTAAATAAAGTATCTAAAAATAAAAAGAGAGTTTATAAAGATATAAATGGGGTAAATGTAAGAATAAAAGATTAGTTATTTGGAGGTAAGATGAAGAAATATAATGTGATTGTTGTTTTTGATAAGGACCTAAATAAAACATTAATGTGTAAAAGAACTAAAGAACCATATAAGGGTATGTTTAATTTAGTTGGTGGAAAAATTGAAAGAGAAAATGATGGTCTTAATGAAGCGTATAGAGAATTAAATGAAGAGACTAATATAACTAGTGAAGATATTTCTTTGATACATTTTATGAATATTGAATATGTTGTGTTTGATAAGTTGATTGAAGTTTATTATGGTATATTAAATAAAGCGGTTAATTTAATAGAGGAAGTTAATAAACTTGAATGGGTTAGTATAAATGATAACTTTTTTGATATGAATAAATATGCTGGTGAAGGAAATATTGGTCATATAATTGAGGAAATTAAAATAAGTATGAATATGCATTAATTTACATATTCTTTTTAATAGTATTATTGATTATGTCACTAACTTTTTCTAGAGTATCTTTTGTTACTGGAGTATTTCCATTATTTATATGGGACTTCCATTCCCTATTAAAGGTGTAGCTTCCATTGGTACATAGAGTTTGGGCTATTAGCATTATCCAGTTACCAACAGCGTTCTGCTCGGTACTTGTTAAATTATCTATTAGAGCTAATCCTATGATAAAGGCTAGGGCAGTTAATGATTTATCTTCGATCTTTTGGTTATTCATAGTAAATTTTATTCTTTTTTGCATAAATTAGTATTGAAAGTATAAAAAAATATTGTTTTAATGGTTGACACTAATCTTTAAAAATGGTATACTTATTTTGTTATTCAGAGAGCGGATGCTCTAACAACTGAATATGTACTATTTATGCTGATGGACCCTTAGCTCAGTTGGTTAGAGCATCCGGCTCATAACCGGGCGGTCGCAGGTTCGAGTCCTGCAGGGTCCACCATAATGTGCGGGTGTGGCGAAATTGGCAGACGCGCTAGACTTAGGATCTAGTGGTTTATCCGTGGGGGTTCAAGTCCCTTCACCCGCACCAAATAGTACTTAAAAGAGTTTGAAACAAAAACAAGCTCTTTTTTTGTACTATTTTACTCGAACTTGCTTAACTGCCAGTTATGAGTTTATAGTACTAAGAATATATTATAAAACTAAAAAAGACAGATATAAAATTATTTAAAATTATATTTGTCTTTTTCTATTATTTCAATAAGTTTTTTAGTACTAAAACTAGGTAAGTGATTTTTTGATAGAGCGATACCTATATATCTACTAGGAATCTTTTCTTTGATATTTAATTCATATAGTTCTTTATTCTTTAATTCTTTTTGTATATATTTCTTAGTTACATATCCAATACCTAGTCCTATTTTAGAAAATTCTACAACTAGAGAATAACTTGCTAGTTCTATATTAGGTTTTAGAATAACATCGTTTTCCTTAGCAATATTATCTAAAAAATCCCTAGTATTAGAACCTTTCTTTTGCAATATTAAAGGATAATTGTTTATATCTTTTAGTGATATTTCTTTATTAATTAATTCTTTGAATTTACTATTTACTACAAAACAATCATTTATCTTCTGGCATTTAATTATTTCAATATCATTACCGTAATCTTTATTGTTAATATTTAATATTACTATATCAATTAATCCATTTTTTAATTTAGATATTAATTCTGTAGTAAGTCCTGTTATAATTTGAATATCTATTTTAGGATATAAAGAGTGAAATTCTTCTAGAAAGGGTAGTAAGAATTCTTTTGTTAAAGTAGTATTAATTCCAATTTTTATACATCCTGTTTCTAAGTTAATAAGATTGGTAAACTTCTTTTCAGCATTATTAATATATTCCATAGCTTGTTTAATATAGTTATAGAATTCTTTTCCTTCTTCTGTTAATATAACCCCTCTTTTAGTTCTTATAAAGAGGTTTCCTCCTAATTGATCTTCAAGATTCTTAATAGATTTACTAATAGCAGGCTGTGATATATTTAATTCTTCACTTGCTTTAGTAATATTACTATGATTAGCAACTACATAAAATATTCTATATAATTCAAAATTTATATTCATAATAACCTCCAGTTATGATAAACATAACAAATATGTATTTTAATTATATCACAAAAAGTATTATAATACAAGTAAAGAAAGGAAAAAGGTTTAATTTACATAAGGTGGTGAAGATATTATGACAAGAGTTTTATATCCGGGAAGCTTTGATCCTATAACAAAGGGACATATGGACATTATATGGCAAGCAAGTAATTTATTTGATGAGGTCGTAGTGGCAGTTATGCAAAATTATTCAAAAAAAATTTCATTCTTTTCTATAGAAGAAAGACTAGAAATGATTAAATATTTATATCGAGATATGAGTAATATAAAAGTTATATCTGGTAGTGGGGCGACAGTAGATGTTGCAATTCAAAATGAATGTAAGGCTATCATTCGTGGACTTAGAAGTTTAAGTGATTATGATTATGAAGTTACTATGCAAGAAATAAATAGAGAAATATCTAATAATATGATAAATACTATTTGCTTATTTGCAGATACTAAATATCAATCAGTCTCTTCTAGTATGGTAAAAGAACTATTTAATCTTGATAAAGATATTATAAGGTATGTAGAACCTACTATTAAAGAAAAAATGTTAATAAAGAAGAGGAGTATAGTAAAATGAGTGAGATAACAATTACACCCCTTGGAACTATTTCTCCATATACTAAAGGTAATATGAATTGCCCAGGGGTTTTAATAAATTATAATAATAAAAAAATACTATTAGATTGTGGCAGTGGAATAACTAGACTATTAAAATTCCCTGATACTTTAGAAGATTTAAATGTGATAATTACTCATTATCATAGAGATCATTTCGGAGATATCGGAAGTATCTGCTACGCATCTTATGTCTATCATAATTTAGGATTACTTAATAACAAGATAAATATATTTTTACCCAAAAACGATTATGACTTCAATAAGAAATCTATAGTATCTAGTAAAGAGAGTTATGCCAAGTATTTTGATATAACTGATAGTTATTCATTTTTTATAGATGATTTAAAAATAACTTTTCATGATAATAAATCTCATACCATAGAAGCATTTATGGTAAAATTACAAAATAAAGATTTTAAGATTATATATACTTCTGATATTGGTACTTCTAATCTTACTGATTTAATAAGTTTTTGTAAGGATGCAGATTTAATTATTTGTGAGAGTTCACTATTAAGAAGATATAATTCTAATAGTAGTACACATATGACAGCCTATGATGCTGGGTTATTGGCAAATAATTCTAATGCTAAAAAATTGTTGTTAATACACTTTTGGCCAGAAGAAGATAAAAAAATATATTTAGAAGAATCAAAAGAAGTATTTAATGATGTAGAAGTGGCCGAAGAAAATAAAACTTTAATTCTAAAAAAATAAGAAAGTGGTAAATAAAAATTACTGCTTTTTAAATTTTATATATGCCAAAATAAAAAAATATGATAAAATAATATATGTAGATATTTTATACATAGGAAGTGGTAGTATGGATCAAAAAAGAATAGGTAACTTAATAAAAGAACTTCGTAAAAAGAATAATTTAACACAGGAAAAGTTTGCAGAAAAATATGGTGTAACATATCAAGCAGTTAGTAAGTGGGAGAATGGTAAAAATATTCCTGATATATCTTTACTTAAACAAATATGTGATGACTACAATATTAATATCAATGATTTACTAGAAGGTAAAAATAGTGAGAATAATCAAAGTAAAAAAGTAAATAAGAAAAAAATAATATATATTTCATTAGGAGTATTATTACTTATAATAATAATTTTATTTATAGTATTTCATGATGATTCTTTTACTTTTAAAACAGTATCTTCAAATTGTTCTAATTTTGAAATATCAGGTAGTATTGCTTATAATAAGAATAAGTCATATTTATATATATCTAATATAGATTACTGTGGTGGTACTGATAATAATTTATATAAGAAAATAGAATGTTTATTATATGAAGAACATGGTATGGTTAAAAAACAAATAGGTAGTTATACTTATGAAAAAGATAGTAGTATTAAGTTAAATGATTTTTTAAAAGATGTAAATTTTAGTATAGATAATTTTGCTAAGGAATGTAAGAATATTGAAAAAAGTAACATAACACTAGAAATAACTGCTACTGATGAAGAAGATAAAACTACTATTTACAAGGTTCCATTGTCAATGAATAAGAGCTGTAATTAAACTCAACCTAGAGTTTAGTTAATTCAACTTAAGTTATATAGAAAAATAATAATAAATAATTTATACTGAGTATGAGGTGAGAAAGTGAAAAAGAAAATAATAATTGTAATAGGAGTAGTTTTAGTTATAGCGTTAGGAGTTTTAGGATATCTTTACTTAAATAAAGAAAAAAATACTAATATTGATGGTAAGAAATTTGCTGAAGAGTATACTAGTGTTACCAAGGATAATGTCTTTGTTTATAGAAGTGCTGAAGAAATAATTAATATATTAGAACATGGAACAGGAGTAGTATATCTAGGTTTTCCAGAGTGTCCATGGTGTACTGCTTATGTACCATATTTAAATGAAGTAGCTAAAGCAAATGATGTAGATAAAGTTTATTATTATAATATTTTAAATGATAGAAAAAATAATACAGATAATTATAAAAAAATGGTAGATATTCTTAAAGATTATTTAAAATTTGATGAAGAAGGAAATAAGAGAATATATGCTCCTTCTGTAATAGCAGTAAAAGATGGTGAAATATTAGATTTTGATGATGAAACAGCTTGGGATACTAAAGGCTATAAGACTCCAGAAGAATATTGGAAAAACGAAGACTTAGAGGGTCTTAAAGAAAAACTTGCCAAGATGTTTGAAGAAACTAAAACCAATATCTGTACAAGTGACTGTAATAAATAAAAAAAGACAAGTAACAATACTTGTTTTTTTTAACCTAAAGCAACATCTAGAATCATCATAATAGAAAATCCTATTAAAGTAAATAGAGCCATTAATTCTTTTCTTTTATTAGTCTGTGATTCTGGTATTAATTCTTCTACTACTACATAAATCATAGCACCAGCGGCAAAGGCAAGTAGAAAGGGAAGAAGTGTTCTTACTTTTAATACAAGTAGGGCCCCAAGTACTCCAGATATTGGTTCAACAAGTCCACTTAGTTGTCCGAAGAAAAAGGCTTTTTTTCTACTTAGTTCTTCACGTCTTAATGGAACACTAACAGCGGTTCCTTCAGGAAAGTTTTGAATACCAATACCAAGAGCTATCATCAAAGCTGAACTTAAAGTAGCTCCTTCAATACCATAAGCAATACCACCAAATGCAACTCCTACTGCTAAACCTTCAGGAATATTATGAAGAGTAATAGAAAGAATTAACATAATACATCTTTTTAAACTTTTTGTTTTATTATTTTCATCTTTATTCTTAGATATTTTTTTATCAATCTTAGTAAATATTCTATCACCAATAAATAAAAGTAAGCCACCAAATATAAACCCAATAGTGGTAACTACCCAAGGTATCATCTTAAGGCTTTCAGCCATTTTTAAAGATGGTTCAAGTAGTGAAAAGAATGATGCCGCAATCATAATACCAGCAGCAAAGCCAAGCATAGCATCCATGATATTTTTTTTAACTTTTTTAAATAGAAACACAATAGAGGCTCCAATTAAAGTAACACTATAAGTAAATAAAGTAGCTAGAAAAGCAAGAAGTATAGGATTTTGTTCTTCTAAAAATGTTAACATTATAATCAACTCCACATTAATATGTTATGTAATATAATATATAATGTATGGGCATATATAACAAAAGAAGAGACATTAGTAGTCTCTATATCTAAACAGTAATTAATCTTACTGTATTATTATTATATTCTAGTTTTTCTTTTTTATACCTTTTTTTATTATAATTGTTATAAACATTATTAT
>OFPS01001527.1_pt1 | contig 16059 bp, 10 predicted proteins | sample 1542111 | NCBI WGS metagenome assembly OFPS01 (sample SAMN04209233, study PRJEB22552) | human gut metagenome | biome: gut; material: feces | host: Homo sapiens | place: USA: Oklahoma | reverse complement strand
GCCGGTTCTGTTGTTTAACTTTTAATCTTTCGGTAAAAATTTACCGAAGTATTGTATATAGTCAAGTTGGTATATATTAAAGGCAGATATATCTTATATATAAATAAAGCCGTTAGAAAGTTCTTGCTACACAGAAGTGCAGTTCATACTTTCTGGCGGCTTTATTTTTTCCCATTGATAGCATCCGTTTGATGTGCTCTTCTTTGTCATTTCTATCAGTCTGAGTATTAGGTATCATATCACAATAATAAGATCAATTTATCAAATTGAGAAAGTTGGAATAGTATTTTGTATCTGGTTGTATTTATTTAATGTGTTAATATACAGATTGTTATGTAAGCTGTTTTTCCTTTGGCATACCAGTTGTATTGCTAAGAATGAATTTTAAACATAAAAAATGATGGAACTATTTACAATTGGTTTTGCAGTCTGTATGCTAATTGGTATTGGCTGCTTTTGGTTATTTGGGAAATGTATTGATTGGTTTGAAAACATTTAAAGTAAAAAGGAGGAAAGATTTATGTATACGGTATTATTTATTGTAAGCCTTATTATGTTTGGCTATTTAATGTATGTTTTAGTTAAACCGGAAAAATTTTAAATAGAGCAGGAAGAATATTATAATAAGGCTGTCGAATAAAAAATAGTAAAAATATGAATACAGAAATATTAGGTGTAATAGCGCAAATTATTCTAATGGTAGTATTAAGTTATCCATTAGGAAAATATATTGCAAAAGTTTATAAAGGTAGCAAGGTTTGGAGTGATTTCATGAAGCCTGTAGAAAATTTAATTTTCCGGCTTTCAGGAATCAATCCAGAAGAAGAGATGAACTGGAAACAGTTTTTAAGAGCTTTGCTTGTAGTAAATGCTTTCTGGTTTGTATGGGGAATGATTTTGCTTGTTGTGCAAGGCTATTTACCACTAAATCCGGATGGAAATATTGGTCAGACGGCACATCAGGCTTTCAATACTTGTATCTCTTTTATGGTAAACTGTAATGAACAGCATTATAGTGGTGAAACCAACCTTACATATTTCACACAGCTGTTTGTAATTATGTTATTCCAGTTTATAACTGCAGCTACAGGTATGGCTGCTATGGCGGGTATCATGAAAGCTCTTGGTGAAAAGACCACAAAAACTATTGGTAATTTCTGGAAATATCTTGTATTAAGTTGTACCCGTATCCTTCTTCCGTTATCACTTGTAGTTGGTTTTATACTAATTATACAAGGGACTCCAATGGGATTTGATGGAAAGATGGAGATAACAACACTTGAGGGAAATACCCAAAGTATATCACAAGGCCCGGCAGCGGCAATTGTTCCTATCAAACAGTTGGGTACTAATGGCGGAGGTTACTATGGTGTGAACTCTTCACATCCATTGGAAAACCCTACCTATTTGTCTAACATGATAGAATGTTGCTCCATTCTTATTATTCCAATGGCCATGGTATTTGCTTTTGGCTTCTATGTAAACCGTAAAAGATTAGGTTACAGTATTTATGGTGTAATGCTTGTTGCATTCCTAATAGGTGTATGCATCAATGTATCTCAGGAAATGGGGGGTAATCCAAGAATTGATGCAATGGGTATAGCGCAGGACGGTGGAGCTATGGAAGGTAAAGAGATTCGTCTTGGTGCCGGTGCAACAGGTCTTTGGAGTGTCGTTACGACTGTTACATCTAATGGCTCTGTAAACGGTATGCACGATTCTACAATGCCGCTGTCTGGTATGATTGAAATGCTTAATATGCAAATTAATACATGGTTTGGTGGGGTAGGAGTAGGTTGGATGAACTATTTTACATTCATTATCATAGCAGTATTCATAAGTGGATTGATGGTAGGACGTACTCCGGAGTTTATGTGTCATAAAGTTGAAGCAAAAGAAATGAAAATAGCTTCGATAGTAGCACTTCTTCATCCTTTTGTGATACTTGTAGGAACTGCTCTTGCTGCATATCTTTATGTTCATGCTCCTGCATTTGTGGAAAGTGAAGGAGGATGGTTGAATAATCCTGGCTTTCACGGACTTGGAGAAATGTTATATGAGTTTACTTCTTGTGCCGCAAATAATGGTTCAGGCTTTGAGGGGCTTGGTGACAATACCTGGTTCTGGAATGTATCATGTGGTATTGTATTAATATTGAGTAGGTTTATACCTATTATCGGTCAGGTAGCTATAGCAGGTCTTTTGGCACAAAAGAAGTATATACCGGAAAGCGCCGGAACTCTTAAAACAGATACAGTAACTTTCGGAGTGATGACATTTGCTGTTATTTTCATAGTTGCAGCGTTGTCATTCTTCCCTGCACAGGCATTAAGTACAATTGCTGAACATTTTTCATTGTGATTTAAGATAATTAAGTTGAAGTTGACAAGCAGTACAGTTTTATATTAAAGATAACTGATACCCTTGTCAACTTATAAACAAAAAAATTAAGATATGAATTCAAAGAATCAAAATACATCACTGTTTCAAAAGGATCAGGTTATAGAAAGTCTGAAACAGTCATTTGTAAAGCTGAATCCGAAAATAATGATTAAGAACCCGATCATGTTCACTGTAGAAGTTTCAACATTGATTATGTTGTTCGTAACTATATATTCTGCATTCAGCACATCACAAGGTTCATTTGTTTATAACCTATGGGTATTTATAATACTTTTTCTGACATTGTTGTTCGCCAACTTTGCTGAAGCTATAGCTGAAGCTCGTGGTAAGGCTCAGGCTGACAGCTTGCGTAAGACTCGTGAAGAAACACCTGCTAAACTTATTATAAATGGTAATGTGAAGACTGTAAGCAGTTCACAGCTTAAGAAGGGGGATATATTTGAATGTGAGGCAGGTGATGTCATTCCGGCTGATGGTGAAATTATTGAGGGGCTTGCATCAATAGATGAAAGTGCCATTACAGGTGAGTCTGCTCCTGTTATTCGTGAAGCGGGTGGAGACAAGAGTTCTGTAACAGGCGGTACAAAAGTCCTTTCAGATCATATTAAGGTAGTTGTAACAACTCAACCGGGTGAAAGTTTCCTGGATAAGATGATTGCATTGGTAGAAGGGGCAAGCCGTCAGAAGACACCTAATGAAATCGCTCTTACAATTCTTCTTGCTGTATTTACTTTGGTGTTCCTTGTAGTATGTATCACTCTTAAGCCAATGGCAGACTACTCTAATACCGTAATTACCATTGCAGCATTCCTTTCACTTTTTGTTTGTTTGATACCTACTACAATCGGTGGTTTGCTTTCTGCAATTGGTATTGCCGGAATGGACCGTGCACTACGCGCAAATGTAATCACTAAATCAGGTAAAGCTGTTGAAACGGCCGGTGATATAGATACACTTCTTCTTGACAAAACTGGAACCATAACAATCGGTAACCGTAAAGCTACTGATTTTTATCCGGTAGCAGGTCTTGACAAACGTAGTTTTATAGAAGCATGTATGTTGTCTTCTGCCTCTGATGATACACCGGAAGGAAAATCTATTATAGAGTTAGGACGTGAACAAGGGTTACGTATGCGTAATTTGAACACAGAAGGAGCTCATATGATCAAGTTTACGGCTGAGACAAAATGCTCAGGTATAAACTTAAAGGATGGAACTCAAATCAGAAAAGGAGCATTTGATGCAATACGCAGAATCGTAAACGAAGCGGGCAACAAATTCCCTAAAGAAACTGAAGATATAATTAAGATAATTACAAGTAATGGTGGTACTCCGTTAGTTGTTTGTGTCAATAAGGAAATAGCTGGTGTAATTGAGCTGCAAGATATTATCAAACCAGGCATAGAGGAACGTTTTGAACGTCTGCGTAAGATGGGTGTGAAAACGGTAATGGTTACAGGTGATAATCCTCTGACCGCAAAGTATATTGCTGAGAAAGCCGGTGTCGATGATTTTATAGCGGAAGCCAAACCGGAAGATAAGATGAATTATATAAAAAAGGAACAGGCTGCCGGTAAATTAGTTGCTATGATGGGTGACGGAACAAACGATGCTCCGGCTCTTGCACAGGCGAATGTAGGTGTAGCAATGAACAGTGGAACTCAGGCGGCAAAAGAGGCCGGCAATATGGTTGACCTGGATAATGATCCGACAAAACTTATTGAAATTGTTGAGATAGGTAAACAGTTACTTATGACTCGTGGTACTCTTACTACATTCTCTATTGCAAATGATGTAGCCAAATACTTTGCTATCATTCCTGCATTGTTTATGATTTCTGTTCCACAACTGGGAGCACTTAATATAATGGGATTACATAGTCCTGAAAGTGCTATTCTTTCTGCTATCATATTTAATGCAATCATAATACCAATCCTAATACCTTTGGCTCTTAAAGGTGTTGAATACAAACCTATAGGGGCAAGCGCCTTACTCCGTCGTAACCTGCTTATATATGGTGTAGGTGGTATTATTGCTCCATTTGTTGGTATTAAATTAATAGACTTATTTGTTGGATTATTCTTCTAATAAAATCAAAAAAAACAGTTATGAAAAATTTAATGAAATCTATCCGAGTCACATTGGTGTTTTGTGCGTTTTTTTCGGTATGTTATATATTAGTATTATGGATTTTTGCACAGTTTGCAGCACCCGGCGAGGGAGGTAATGCTGAAACTGTAAATCTTAATGGTAAAGTTGTAGGAGTGGCAAACGTAGGACAAGTCTTTACTAAAGATGTATTCTTTTGGGGCAGACCTTCATGTGCCGGCGATGGATACGATGGTACAAGTTCAGCGGGCAGTAACAAAGGGGTGACCAATGAAGAATATCTTGCAGAGGTAGAAGCACGAATTGATACATTTCTGATTCATCATCCCTATTTGAAGCGTGAGGATGTTCCTGCAGAAATGGTTACAGCAAGTGCTTCTGGTCTTGATCCTAATATTACTCCTGAATGTGCATATGTACAGGTTAAACGCGTTGCTGATGCAAGGGGAATGAATGAATCAGATGTTAAAGCTATCGTTGATAAAATGATAGAAAAGCCACTGCTTGGATTGTTCGGTCCTGCAAAAATTAATGTGTTGAAACTGAACGTAGCTTTGGAAGAGATAAATCCAACAGTTAACAGATAATCAGTAAATATCTATAAATCTATAACTGTCTTTTCTCCTGACATGTGTTTCTGTGTCTGCAAGAGATTGTAGATGCAGAAATGCGGGAGAAGGATTAGTTGTAAAAACAACTTATACGTTGTAGTTCAAAAATAAAACAAGAATATATTTAAGCAAAATTTTATTTCAATAGATTATGAGAAAGATTATAAAAACATTAGCAGTCGCTATGGGCACAGCTATATTATTATTCCCAACTAAGACTTATGCTCAGGACAAATTTACAGTTAACGGTAAGGCTGATTTTGTTTCTGATTATATATGGCGTGGAGCAGATCAGAACTCAGGCTTTTCAGTACAGCCATCTTTAACCTTGGGATATGCAGGCTTTAGTATAAATGTATGGGGTAGTCAAACATTAAGTAGATGGAATGTTGAAACACCAGCCAAAGAGTTTGATATAAATTTGAGTTATTCATTAAATAATTTCTCTGTGACAGTATCGGATTATTGGTGGTCTGGAGTGAATCAGCCCTATGGTCATTATAAAGATTCTCATTTTTTTGAAGGAACCTTGGCTTATTGCTTTGGAGAGTCTTTTCCTTTAACTCTTTCATGGAGTACAATGTTTGCCGGAGCTGATAAAAACGAAGAAGGAAAACTTCAAGGTTCTACCTATATCAATGCTTCGTATCCAATCTCATTACCAGCGGATATCACTCTTACTCCTGCAATAGGTTTTACACCTTGGAAAGGATATTATCATAATAAAGCTGCTTTTACAGACATATCGTTAAAGGCTAATAAGGACATAAAAGTAACAGACAATTTCTCTATTCCTGTATTTGTACAAGCGATAGTGGCTCCAGTCTATGATAGAACATATCTTGTAGCAGGATTTAGCTTGGGATTTTAAATTAATATAGACGATTACAGTCCTTTATACAAATAATAACAATCGATGTCACCCTTCTCATTATGGGAAAGTATATATCTCATAATGAAAAGGGTGATATGGTTTTATATACAGTGTAAATTTATAACATCTTATTAATTAGTAGATTATAAACCTTACAATTTCTGTGGCATATATTTTGCTTGTAAGTTTATAAAAGATGTTATATATGGAAGATACATTTCAAACAAATTCGTTTTTATTCAGAAACATGAAAGATGGGCTAATTAATTTTAGAAAAGTTTCTTATATTTTAGGTATACTGGTTTTGGTTGAAGCCGGACTATTTGCTATTTGTGCTGGTATATCAGCGATTTATCATGAAAACAGCTATATCTATTTTATATGGACAATGCTGATAAATATTGGTATTGGCGGGATAATGGTACTTGCTGGCAATCGTAAAAGCAACAATATTTCCAGGCGTGATGGATATTGTATTGTAAGTATTTCCTGGATATTATTTACACTTCTTGGTATGTTACCATTCTATTTAAGTGGATATATACCATCAATAACTGATGCTTTTTTCGAAACGATGTCAGGATTCACAACAACAGGAGCTACTATATTAAATAATATAGAATCATTACCACATGGGCTACTATTTTGGCGCAGCTTTACACAATGGATAGGAGGTCTTGGTATAGTTCTTTTTACTATAGCATTACTTCCATTATTCAGTGGCAGCAGTCAGCAGTTATTCTTATCAGAAGCAACCGGGGTAACACATGATAAGATCCACCCTAAGATTAAGGTTATGGCACGTTATCTGTGGCTTATTTATATAGGACTTACTTTACTGGAAACCATATTATTGATGTTTGGTGGAATGAATTTGTTTGACGCTTTATGTCAGTCTTTTTCTACAACTGCAACAGGTGGTTTTTCTACAAAACAGGACAGTATAACTTATTGGAACTCACCTTACATTGAATATATTGTGTCCATTTTTATGATTTTATCAGGAGTCAATTTCTCTTTGTATTATTTTGCCTTAAATGGGAAATACAAGAAATTATTAAAGGATGGAGAATTACACTGGTTCCTTACATCAATAACAGTTCTGACTCTAATAATAGCATTTGCCCTATTTATAACAGACTATTATGATGTTGAGACTGCATTTCGCAAAGCCTTATTCCAAGTAGCTACCACCCATACATCATGTGGATTTGCTACAGACGATTATAATTTATGGCCTTCATTTACATGGATGCTACTCATTTTTGCCATGATATCTGGTGGTTGTACAGGTTCAACTAGTGGAGGTGTTAAAAATTTACGTTTATTAATCATGTTTCAGAATATAAGGAACCAGTTCAGGCAAATGTTGCATTCGAGAGCTGTTCTGCCAGTTCATATTAATAACGGTCAAGTTCCAGTACAAACATCGGCATTAGTATATACATTTTTTGTTACATACTTAATATGCATATTTATAGGCTGGACATTGCTGATGTGCTTTGGAGTTGGTTTAACAGAATCTTTCAGTACAGTTATATCTGCAATAGGTAATGTTGGACCGGGGTTAGGCGCTTTCGGACCGGCTTTTTCATGGGCCTCTCTGCCTGATGCCGCAAAATGGATTCTTTCTGCTCTAATGCTTATTGGACGACTTGAGATTTTTGGTCTGCTCCTTTTATTTAATCGTCATTTTTGGAAAGACTATTAATATTTAGAATTTATATGAAACTGTATATTATATCAAATCGTTTACCTGTCAAAGTAAATAAAGATAATAACGGACAATTGATCTTTTTTCGTAGTGAAGGTGGATTAGCTACCGGATTGAATTCTTTGGAAATATCCTGTGAGAAGCATTGGATTGGATGGCCTGGAATATGTACTGATAATGACGAAGAGAAAAAAGAGATTCGCTCTCAGCTTGAGGAAATGATGTTTCATCCGATTTTCCTATCTGAAGAACAATATGAAAATTACTATGAAGGGTATAGTAATAGCACCATATGGCCTTTGTGCCATTATTTCTATGCATATACACAATACAAACAGGATTATTGGTCTTCATATCAGGAAGTAAACAGGTTGTTCTGTGAAGAGACCATTAAAATAATACAGCCAGATGACTGGGTATGGATACAGGACTATCACATGATGCTATTACCTGGGTTGTTACGAGAAAAATGTCCTTATCTTCATATAGGGTATTTTCATCACATACCATTTCCATCCTATGAACTATTTCGAATTTTACCAGAAAGAGGAGAACTTATTAAAGGATTATTAGGATCTGATTTTATAGGATTTCATACACATGACTATGTACGTCATTTTATAAGTACATCAGAAAGAGTACTTAATATTGAATTTAATTTGGAAGAAGCTCGCATATCCAATAGAATAATTAGAGTTGATGCTCTCCCTATGGGAATAAATTATGAACTTTATCATAATTCATCACTAAATGATAAAGTGCATGAAAAGATAGATCATTTACATGAAAAATATGGAAACATAAAATTAATCCTTTCTGTAGATCGTCTTGATTATAGTAAAGGCATATTGCATAGATTAAATGGCTTTTCAAATTTCTTGGAACATCATCCTGAATATAGAGGCAAAGTTACATTGGTAATGGTACTTGTACCTTCCAGAGATAATGTAAATAGTTATGCTGAACTGAAGACTAATATAGATAAGGAAATAGGTTACATTAATGGGCGTTATTCTTCAGTAGATTGGATGCCTGTGAATTATTTCTATCATGGATTTTCCTTTGAAGAATTATCGGCTTTGTATTATATTGCAGATATAGCTTTGGTAACTCCACTGCGTGATGGAATGAATTTAGTCGCTAAAGAATATGTAGCGACTAAACGTAATAACACTGGAGTATTAATTTTAAGTGAGATGGCTGGTGCTTCTGTTGAATTGCATGATGCCTTGACGGTTAACCCTAATGATATTCATCAAATTGAAGATGCTATTTATAATGCATTGTCAATGACAGAAAGCAAAAGGAAAGAACATATTGATAATATGCAGAATATCATCTCAAAACAAACGGTTAACAAATGGGCTAAAGATTTTATGGATGAATGGAAGCAAACGGTTTACAAAAACAAGAAACTGATTGAAAAAAAAATAACTCCCAAAATAACCGAGCAGATCTTGCAGGCCTATAATTTATCCCATAAACGTCTTATTATTTTAGATTATGATGGAACCTTGGTAGGCTTTAAAGATAGGCCGGAGGATGCATCTCCAACCCAGGAACTTATATGTTTATTGACAACATTGACTGAAGATCCATGCAATCATGTAGTTATTAACAGTGGACGTGATCATTTAACTTTAGAGAAATGGTTGGGTAAAATACCTCTTTCCTTTGCAGCTGAGCATGGTGCTTTTTATAAGGAGAATGGTGCATGGCATAAAAATATAAATGAAACAACCTGGAGTGAGGGTATATTATCTATCTTGAGACTATTTGTCAATAAAACCCCTAAGTCAAGGCTGGAATATAAGAATACATCATTGGTATGGCATTATAGGGAGGTTGACAATTGGTTAGGAGAACTTAGATCAAAACAACTTGTCAACTCTCTTGTAGATATTTGCATAAAACAGAGACTACAAATTATGCAAGGTAATAAAGTTGTAGAAATCAAACATGCTGATTGTACTAAAGGAACAGAAATAAATCGTCTTTTACAAGATGAAAGATATGATTTCATTTTAGCAATGGGTGATGATGTAACAGACGAAGATATGTTTACAGCTCTACCATATAGCAGTTATACGATTAAAGTAGGGAATGTTTCAGACAATGCACGCTTTAATATACTATCCCAAACTGAAGTTCTACCTTTTCTTTCGTCTTTGGCGACTTATAAATGTAATGAGCATAATAATACTCCATTTAATTTAAATGTAAGGATAAAATCCGTATTAAATAAAATAAGAAGAATTGTTGATAAATAAGAAGTATATGCAGAATGGTTTAAATTATGGTGTAATAGGAAATTGCACTACAGCAGCTCTTGTATCAGAAAAAGGTTATATTGAATGGCTTTGCTTTCCATATTTTGATTCACCTTCTGTTTTTGCTGCAATTTTAGACAAAAATAAAGGTGGCTGTTTTGGATTTGAAGTATCGAATGATTATAAAATTACCCAATCATACGTACCTCAAACAAATATCCTTTCCACAGAATATGATGCGGGTAGTGATGCTTTTGCTGTCGTTGATTTTATGCCATGTTACCATCTAAACGACAACAAAGAGAGTTATAGACCAGCTGAAGTATATAGGTATATACGTTGGATTAAAGGTAAGCCTAAATTTAAGATTATCTACAATCCGGCTCCAGACTATGCACGTGGAAACGTTATTATTAATCAGACCCCTACATTTATAGAATCATACTCAGTTACAGCAAATAAATACAGGCAATATCTTTATTCCTCGTTACCATTATCGGAAGTTATTTCCGGTAAATCAATAACACTAGAGAAAGATGAATTCTTTTTATTATCAAGTAATGAAAAGGTTGTTCCGGTAGATATAGAAAGAGAAAAACTGGAATATTGCCGTACTTTAGTTTATTGGTTAAACTGGACCAATCAAACTAAAAAATATAATTTATATAATGATGTTATAGAACGAAGTATGTTAGCTCTAAAATTAATGACATTCAACAATGGGGCTGTATTGGCTGCATTAACAACAAGTCTTCCGGAAGAAGCAGGAGGAATCCGTAATTGGGATTATCGCTTTTGTTGGCTTCGGGATGCATCCATGTCAATAGAAACGTTATTTAAGACGGGACATGCTAATGCGGCACGCAAATTCATGAAATTTATTCAGAGTTGTTTTGTTTCAGAGCATAATAGTTTCCAAATAATGTATGGTATTCACGGAGAACGTAAGTTGACAGAGATAATATTAGATCATTTGTCTGGCTATAAGGAATCCAGACCTGTCAGAGTGGGAAATGATGCTTATCATCAAAGACAAAATGATTCTTTCGGGTATCTTATGGATTTAATATATCAGTATTATAGACTTATGGCAGGTTCTTTAAGTGAAATAGAAGATATGTGGGAAATGGTAAGATGTATCATGACTACAGTAACGGAAGACTGGCATAAGCCTGATAAAGGAATATGGGAAATCAGAGGTAAAGAGAAGCATTTTGTTTCCTCTAAAGTCATGTGTTGGGTGGCAATGGATAGAGGATGCAAAATAGCGGAGATGCTTGGAAAATACAGTTATGCACAAAAGTGGAAGGAAGAAGCTGAGAATATTTATAATGATGTAATGATAAATGGCTGGAAAGAAGAAATACAAAGTTTTTCACAGGCATATGAGAACTTTGATTTAGATTCTTCTCTACTGCTTATGGAAATGTATGGATTCATAAAAGCTGATGATATACGTTATCATAAAACAGTCAAAGCTATACGCAAAGAACTTTTGCATAACGGATTGATGTATAGATATAATACACATGATGATTTCGGGTATCCTTCATCGGCTTTTACAATATGTACTTTTTGGCTTATACGGGCTCTTTTCGTCATTGGAGAGAAAGATGAAGCAAGATCACTTTTTGATCGGGTCTTAAAATATACGAATCATGTAGGACTGCTCAGTGAGGATATAAATTTTGAGACAAAAGAGTTATTAGGAAATTTCCCTCAAGCCTATTCTCATTTGGCAATAATAAATACAGCCATACTATTTTCTCAAGAGTGTAAACAATTGGCTTTTTAAATTTAAAATAATAAATTCGCACTTACTTATAGAATTAATTTAATGGATAATAGAGAAGAAAGTGTACGTCATTTCTTAAATCTGATAAAGCGCTCTCAAAGAGGTGTATTTAAAATCTATATTGGAATGATCGCCGGTGTAGGTAAAACATACAGAATGCTGCAGGAGGCGCATGAAATGTTGGACAATGGAATTGATGTACAGATTGGTTATGTTGAGACACATGGTCGTCCTGGCACCGTAGCACAGTTGGAAGGGTTGCCTGTTATACCTCGTAAGAAAATATTCTACAAAGGTAAAGAGCTTGAAGAGATGGATTTAGATGCTATCCTTCAGTTGCATCCAGAACTTGTTATAGTTGATGAACTTGCACATACCAATGTTGATGGTAGCCGGAATGAAAAGCGTTGGCAAGATGTAATGGATCTTTTAGAGGCTGGCATTAATGTTATATCTGCTGTTAATATTCAACATATTGAGAGCCTGAATGAGGATATTAAAGGTATAGCCGGAATTGAAGTAAAGGAACGTATTCCTGATAAGGTTTTAGAGGAAGCGGATGAGGTTGTCAATATTGACTTGACAGCTGAGGAACTTATCAATCGCTTAAAAGCCGGGAAAATATATAAGACGGAGAAAATACAAACCGCTCTTAGTAATTTTTTCAAGACAGAAAATATTCTTCAATTACGAGAATTAGCTCTTAAGGAGGTTGCATTCAGGGTTGAGAAGAAAGTTGAAACAGAAGTAATTCCGGAAGAAAAAGCGATTCATAGGGAATTGTACCTTGCATGTATAAGCAGTAACGAGAAAACGCCGAGACATATCATACGTCGTACCGCAAGGCTCGCATCCCGGTACAATACCGATTTTATAGCTTTATATGTTCAAACGCCTTCTGAAAGTCCGGACAGGATAAATTTGTCTGTTCAGAGGCATTTACTAAACCATTTTAAACTAGTAACCGAACTGGGGGGTGAATTGGTACAAGTTGCATCACCCGATATTATACAGGCTATTATTGATGTATGTCATGAACGCCATATTACAACAGTTTGCATGGGACAGCCGACTTTAACTTGGAGTAAGATCTTTAAGATGCATCGTTATGGATATTTTCTTAGAAATCTTTCAGAAATGGATATAAAATTGATTATCTTTCCGCAATAAAAAATGTGTTATGAATATTAAGACAAAATTGACACTGGTAATAGGAGCACTGGTTGCTATGATTGTGCTTCTGGTTTCACTTTCTATTGTAAACTTGCAAATCTTAACGGCTACAGAGCCCAATAGTCCTGCTGCAGGTCCCGGGTTGCAACGTGCATTACTTTGGATTTCGACTATTGGAGGTTTTTGTATTGTAATCGGTATTTTCATGCTGGCAGTTCTTCCTTCTTATTTCAATAAACCGATCAAAAAGATTATCGACGGAATAAAAGATATAGCCAATCATAATTATGATTGCAGACTAAATCTGGAAAGTCATGAATTTAAGGAAGTTTCTGAGAATTTCAATCGAATGGCAAAGCGATTGTCCGATTACCATTCGAGTACCCTGGTGCAAATAAAGGCTGCAAAAAATTATATGGAAGCCATTATTAATAGTGTAAAAGAACCTATTATAGGCTTGAATAATGAACTGACTATTTTGTTTATAAATGATGAGGCCTTGAATGTCCTGAATCTAAAGCGTGAAGAAGTTTTACAAAAATCGGCTCAGGATATTTCCTTGAGAAATGATTTGTTGAGAAGACTCATACGTGAGCTTATGGATTCACAAAAAGAAAACAAAGTTGGCAAAACGGAGCCTTTAAAAATATATGCCGACAACAAGGAAAGCTATTTTCAGATGAAATATATGCAAATTAATAAACCAGGAAACAATAATTCCGGCTCTATAAACGAGGGATACGTTATTATGCTTAAAAATATCACAGAGTTTAAGGAGCTGGATTCTGCCAAGACCACTTTCATTTCGACAATATCACACGAGCTGAAGACACCTATTTCGGCAATTATGATGAGTTTGCAATTGCTCGAAGACAGTAGGGTAGGTGATTTGAATGATGAGCAAAAAGAATTGGCGCAAAGCATTCAGGACAACAGTGAACGTTTGCTTAATATTACTGGTGAACTGCTTAATATGACGCAAGTTGAGTCTGGAAAGTTACAGCTCAAGCCCCGTATAACAAAACCAATAGAATTGATAGAATATGCCATAAAAGCCAATCGGGTGCAAGCTGAAAAGTTCAACATACAAATAGAAGTACAATATCCGGAAAATAAGATCGGTAAATTATTTGTAGACAGTGAAAAAATAGCTTGGGTATTAACCAATCTGCTTTCGAATGCGATTCGCTATTCTCCTGAAAATGGCCGTATAATTATCGGTGTCCGTCAAACTGATGATAATTATATTGAAATGTATGTTCGTGATTTTGGTAAGGGCATAGATCCACGTTATCATCAGAGTATTTTTGATCATTATTTCCGAGTACCTGGTACAAAGGTTCAAGGCAGTGGACTGGGATTATCAATTTCGAAGGATTTTGTAGAAGCTCATGGTGGCACTTTAACCGTAGAGAGTGAAGTTGGAAAAGGAAGTTGCTTTACATTACGATTGAAAGCATAATCATTAGATCTGTCAATTCTTATTTCTTATTATCAGTGTCCGATAAACATATTAAATAGGTTGATTATCAGTATTATCTTTATGAATAAGCTTTCTTGTTAAAGTTGATGTCTAATTTTATGTATATCAACAAGTTATTGATGACTTAAAAAGTTTTATCGGACAACAATGATTTCTTATAAAACCGTTTATAAGCATATCAGACGAATGCTTATAAACGGTTAATTTTATTTTATACACTTATTTTATATGCTTCAATTTTACGATAAAGAGTCGCCAGTCCTATTTTTAAAAGACGCGCGGTTTCTGTTTTGTTCCCATTGGTATATTGCAATACTTTGATAATATGCATTCGTTCGATTTCCGCCAGTTCAAAACTATCTTTCATCGGTGAAACATCTGACTTACGTTTCTGTAAGTCGAGAGGCAAATCTTCGAATGTTATTTGCTCTTCGCATACGATTGAACATCTTTCTATAACATTTCTAAGTTCCCTGACATTTCCTTTCCACTCTGCTTTTTTTAATATATTAAGCACTTCTGGGGTTATTCCTGTAATTCTCTTTTTAAGTTTATTGGCAAATTTCTCCAAGAACATATATGACAGACTTTCAATGTCGTCTTTTCTCTCTCGCAGCGGAGGTAAGTTTATTTGAAAAACGGATAATCGGAAATATAAATCTTCACGGAAATTACCATTTTCTATTTCTTTCTTTAAGTCCCTGTTTGTGGCTGATATAATTCTGACATCTACTTTTGTTGGTTTAGTGTCACCTATTTTTATATACTCTCCAGTTTCCAGAACACGTAGAAGCCTTGCCTGGAGGTCAAAAGCCATTTCTCCTATTTCATCTAAAAAAATGGTCCCATGATTAGCTACTTCAAATAGTCCCTTTTTATCCTTTAAGGCACCTGTAAAAGCGCCGGCTTTATAGCCAAATAGTTCGCTTTCCAGCAAGTCTTTACTAAAAGCCGAACAGTTTATATCTACAATTGGCAGTGCAGCTCTTTCGCTGGTCTGATGAATGGCATGCGCAAAGACCTCTTTTCCTGTTCCTGTTTCTCCGGTCAGCAATACAGCTGCATCTGTTTTGGAAACTTTCTGTGCCAATGTTATAGCCTGTTTAAGTTCTTTTGATTTTCCAACAATAGAGTCAAAAGAGTATGCTATAGAGGTCGTTTTTTTACCTTTCTTTTTTTCAGTTTCATCGACTGCACGATTTATCGTAGGGATAATTTTACGGTTATCATCCCCCTTGGTGATGTAGTCAAACGCTCCATTCTTGATAGCTTGTACACCATCTTCAATATTTCCATGCGCGGTTAATAATATTATGGCGGCATCGCTGGAATATTTTTTGATTTCAAAAATGAAATCGACTCCATTTCCATCAGGTAAGAATACGTCGCAAAGAATCACGTCATACTGTTGCTTGCGTAATTGTTGCAATGCATTGCTACAACAACTCGCTGTGGATATTTTATAACCTTCTAATTCTATAATCCTCGCTAATAATTTACGAATAGGTTCTTCATCATCTATTACTAGAATTTGTACCATACTACTATGATTTTTGCAAGTTTTTTATGATAAAATAGGTTTATATTTCTCGTTTCTTTTGATGACCGCAAACATTCTGGCTACAAT
>OFPS01001520.1_pt1 | contig 16122 bp, 13 predicted proteins | sample 1542111 | NCBI WGS metagenome assembly OFPS01 (sample SAMN04209233, study PRJEB22552) | human gut metagenome | biome: gut; material: feces | host: Homo sapiens | place: USA: Oklahoma | reverse complement strand
CCTCGATCATCTCACTGCGGGTAAAGCGGGCAATGGACGCCATGGTGAACATGGAAAGCGAGATACTGGGCAGCACGCTGGAGCCAAAGATGTCCTTGGCGGAAAACAGCATGGGGAACCAGCGGAACTTAAAGCCGAAGGTGTAGCTCAGCGCCAGCGCGAACACATAGGACGGCACCGATACGCCGATGACCGAGATGATGGTGGCGATGGAGTCCACCACGGTATCCCGCTTCAAAGCGGCAAGAATGCCCAGCACCAGACCTGCGATGGCACCCAGCGTGACCGCCATGCCGCCCACCTGAATGGAGATGGGCAGACGGGACTGGATGAGCTGGGAGATGGGCGTATTTTTGGAGATATTGTAGCTGACACCCAGATCGCCCCGGAGCATATTGCCCACATAGCGGAAGAACTGGATATAGATGGGCTGGTCAAGGCCGTACTTTGCATACAGGGCTGCCCGCATATCGGGCGTCAGCTTTTCATCATTGAAGGGCGAACCGGGCATCAGCTGCATCAGGATGAACAGCACCAGCAGAATTGCCAGCAGCGTGAACAGCGAGGTCAGGATTCGCTTGAGCGTATATTTTTTCACGTCGGGTGGACCCCCTTTTTCCTTCCGGGATCTCGCGGTCAGTCGTTTGTCTGCCGCGGACAGGCACAATGCCAAAAAGGCGCACAGTGGCTTTTTGCGGGCCACTGTGCGGCCTTGTTCAGTGTGCTTTCAGTTTTACTCGCTCTTAGCGGCGTTCTTGTACACGCGGTTCAGAGCCACGGGGTGGAACGCTACACCGGTAACGGCAGAGGAGACCATCTCGGCATTGCACTGGCCGTACAGGGGGAAGATGACCGCCTGCTCCAGAACGATCTGCTCTGCCTCGTACAGGGCAGCCCAGCGGCCCTCGGGGTCATCCTTGACCTGATCCACCTGCTCGCCGTTCAGCAGAGTCATGTCCAGAGCACCGGTCTGGTAGCTCATCAGTGCCTGCTGGCTGTCCTTGATGACCTGATAGGCCAGACCGTCCAGAGCGATCTTGCCGGCATCGTAGTAATCGGGGTTCTTTTCCAGCGTAAAGGCGGTTGCGGCAGGCTGGTAGTCGGTCAGCTTGAACGCACCGTTGGACAGCACCGTGTCGGGGCTGGTGCCGAAGGTGTCCTTGCAGGTGTTGTAGAACGCCTCGTTGACCGGATAGAAGGTGGGGAAGTACATCAGGCTCAGGAAATAGCTGACGGGAACGTTCAGCTGGACTTCCAGCGTCTTGTCGTCCACAGCAGTCACGCCCAGATCGGTGACGGGCTTCTCGCCTGCAATGATCTCGGCAGCGTTGACCACCTGACCGATATCCGACAGCATATAGGAATACTCGGAAGCGGTGGCGGGGTCCACGGCGCGCTGCCAGCCAAATACGAAGTCGGCAGCGGTAACGGCTTCGCCGTTGGACCACTTGGCATCCCGCAGGTGGAAGGTGTAGGTCTTGCCGTCCTCACTGATGTCGTAGGTCTCGGCAATGGCGGGAACTGCTGCGCCGTCTGCATCCATCTGCATCAGACCGTCGGTGTAGTCTGCGATGACCTCAAAGGAGGTGCCGTCGGTGGCTACCTGCGGGTCCAGCGACTGAACCTCGGTCTCCAGCATGATATTCAGGGTGCCGCGCTGTGCGTTCATTTCTGCGGTTTGTCTAACGTAACGCCCAAAAAACCCCATGATTTTTGTACAATTTCAGTCCATGAGCATATTTCACTTTTAAGCAAGTACACTTGAACAATCGTGTTATTCCTTTTTTATTTCTTGCTTTTGAGCGGCTTTATTTATTTTATAAATCAAGTCACACGTTTTTCTTTTCGATATAAAATGCAGACAAAACGCAGACTTTCATTTCGCCGTTGTCCTTGTGCAGAGGACAGTTATAGAGGCAAAAAGAAGCCGCCGCACAGTGTTTTGTGCGGCGGCTTTAAAAATCGAATTCGTACTGCTGTAAAAAGCGCTTACTTGCCCAGCATCTCGTGGGCAGTCTTGCAGATGGTGGCAGCGTCCAGACCGAACTTCTTCAGCAAGTCCCATGCGGGGCCGGAGCAGCCGAACACGTCCTGCACGCCCACGCGGCGCACGGGAGTGGGCAGCTTCTCGCTGAGGACGGCGCAGACGGCCTCGCCCAGGCCGCCGATGACGTTGTGCTCCTCGGCAGTGATGACCTTGCCGCACTCCTTGGCAGCCTTGAGGACGATCTCCTCGTCCAAGGGCTTGATGGTGTGGATGTTGATGACCCGGGCGTGGATCCCCTCGGCAGCCAGCTGTTCGGCGGCCATGCGTGCCTCGTTGACCATCAGGCCGGTGGCGATGATGGCAATATCGTTGCCCTCGGTCAGCTGCTCGCCCTTGCCCAGCTCAAAGTGATAGTTGGCCTCATCGTGGAACACGGGCACAGCCAGACGGCCGAAGCGCAGGTAGACGGGGCCTTCCATGGCGTAAGCGGCGCGCACAGCGGCGCGTGCCTCGATATCGTCGGCGGGGCAGATGACGGTCATGCCGGGGATGCTGCGCATCAGGGCAAAGTCCTCGCAGCACTGGTGGGAAGCGCCGTCCTCGCCCACGGAGATGCCGCCGTGGGTGGCGCCGATCTTCACGTTCAGGTGGGGGTAGCCCACAGAGTTGCGCACCTGCTCAAAGGCGCGGCCGGCTGCAAACATGGCAAAGCTGGAAACAAAGGGCACATAGCCCATAGTGGCCAGACCTGCTGCCACGCCTACCATGTTGCCCTCGGCGATGCCGCAGTCAAAGTGACGGTCCGGGTATGCCTTCTGGAACATACCGGTCTTGGTAGCGGCAGCCAGATCGGCGTCCAGCACCACCAGATCATCGTGGCCTTCCGCGGCCAGTTCCTTCAGGGTGTTGCCGTAGCTGTCGCGGGTCGCGATCTTTTTCACGTCTGCCATCTCAGTTCTCCTCCTGTTCCAGCGCGGCATAGGCGGCGTTCAGCTCGTTCATGGCCACCTGATACTCTTCATCGTTGGGGCCCTTGCCGTGCCATGCAACGGAATTGGTCATATAGGAAACGCCGGTGCCCTTGACCGTATCCAGAATGATGCAGGTGGGCTTTTCGGTCTCGGCGTGGAAAGCCCGCACGGCGCTCTCGATCTGGTCAAAGTCGTGGCCGTTGATGGTGACCACATTGAAGTTGAAGGCGCGGAGCTTATCTTCCAGCGGGGCGCTGTTCATGACCGTCTCGGTGGTGCCATCGATCTGCAGATGGTTGCGGTCCAGCATCACGCACAGATTAGAAAGGCCGTAGTGGGCGGCAAACATAAAGGCCTCCCAGCATTCGCCCTCTTCCACCTCGCCGTCGCCCAGAATGGCGTAAACGTTCACGGCAGAGCCGGCGTGCTTTGCGCCCAGCGCCATGCCGCAGGCGGCGGAGATGCCCTGACCCAGACTGCCGGTGGACATATCCACGCCGGGCACGCTGTTCATGTTGGGGTGGCCCTGCAGGCGGCTGCCGATCTTGCGCAGGGTTTTGAGCTCCTCCACCGGGAAGAAGCCCCGCTCTGCCAGCGCTGCGTACAGCGCCGGGGCGGCATGACCCTTGGACAGCACCAGACGGTCGCGGTCGGCCATCCTGGGCTGGGCAGGGTCGATGTTCAATTCCTTAAAGTACAGATAAGACAGCACATCTGCGATGCTCAGACTGCCGCCCGGATGACCACAGCCTGCACTGTGGGTCCCTTCAATCACGCCCATGCGGATGTGGCAGGCGTGCTTTTTCAGGGTAAGTTTTTCAGCATTTGTCATGATGGTCCTCCCGTATGAACCTCAGAATTCATGCGCTCAAAAAAGCCTCTCGTCAGCGCCCCGGCGTCAAGATTGCCGCAGCGCGCTTTTTTTCAATTTTATATTATCCATTCTGTGCAAAAAGGTCAAGCTTCTTCCAGCAAAATGTACAGCCCCGGGGAAATTTTTTTGCGAATAGACCGATTTTTGTCTATTTTGCAGACGTTCTGCCCCGCTTGACAGGGGCAAACTGGTTTGTTATACTTTTGACCATCGTTCCGGCAGGAAGCCGGACACGGGCGGGCAGCAGCCTGCCGCTTATCCCAGCAAGCAATATTTTTTTGAAACAGACGCCACGAAGGGGTCTGCCTTTGGCATGGAATGCCGGGGCAGTCCCCTTTTTATTTTGCGGCTGAAAAAAGGAGAAACCCTTATGATGAAAACCAAAAACGCTTCGCCTGTGCGGCAGCTGGTGCCGGCTGCCCTGTTTTTAGCGCTGGCCTTTGTGCTGCCCCTGCTCACCGGACAGGTGCCCAAGGTAGGCAATATGCTCTGCCCGATGCACTTCCCGGTGCTGCTGTGCGGCTTTGTGCTGGGCGGCCCGTGGGGGCTGGCTGTGGGCTTTGCCGCCCCGCTGCTGCGCTCGGTGCTGTTCGGCATGCCCCCCATGTTCCCGGTGGCCATCTCCATGGCCTTTGAGCTGGCTACCTACGGGCTGGTGTCCGGGCTGCTGTGGCGCAGGGCAAAGCACAACCTGCCCGCGCTGTACGCCGTACTGCTGGCCTCCATGGTGTCCGGGCGCATCGTCTGGGGCATCGTGCGGTTTGTGCTGGCCGGGCTGACCGGCGGCAGCTTCCCCTTCAGTGCGTTCCTGTCCGGGGCACTGTTTACCGCCGTGCCGGGCATCGTGGCGCAGCTGGTGCTCATCCCGCTGCTGCTCACCGCCCTGCAAAAGGCCGGTTTTGCGGACTGACCCCCTGCGCGCAGCCTTTGTGCAAATGAACGATACTTCAACCGGTTTTTAAGGCACTTTTTCCAAAAGAAACGGAAAACCGGAAAAATTGTGCCGTTTTGTGGCTTTCTGTTGGCAAATGTGATAAACTTGAACTAGATGCGGGCGTGTACCGCTGTGCACCGCCCACAAGGAGTAAATGAAGAAGAGAGGTCGTTTATCGTGAAGATCATTCGTACAAAGGACTACGCTGATATGTCCCGCAAGGCAGCAAACATCATTTCTGCGCAGGTCATCATGAAGCCCGACTGTGTGCTGGGTCTGGCTACCGGCGGCACCCCCGTTGGCATCTATGAGAAGCTGGTGGAGCGCTACAACGAGGGAGATCTGGATTTTTCTGAGGTCACCTCCGTCAATCTGGACGAGTACCGCGGCCTGCCCAAGGAGCACCCGGAAAGCTACTGGAGCTTTATGCACCGCAACCTGTTCGACCATGTGAACATCGACCCCGCCCACATCAACCTGCCGGACGGCACCAACATGGATGCCGAGGCCGAGTGCAAGCGCTACGACGAGGTCATCCGCAGCGTGGGCGGCGTGGATCTGCAGCTGCTGGGTATCGGTCATGACGGCCACATCGGCTTCAACGAGCCCCACGATGCCTTTGATCTGGGCACCCACTGCGTGGACTTGGCCCAGGAGACCATCGAGGCCAACAAGCGCTTCTTTGACGGCAACGTGGATCTGGTGCCCAAGCAGGCTTACACCATGGGCATCCGCACCATCATGCAGGCACGCAAGGTGCTGATGGTGGTCAACGGCGCAGGCAAGGCCGAGATCGTCAAAAAGGCTTTCTTCGGCCCCGTCACCCCGGAGGTGCCCGCAAGCATCCTGCAGCTGCACCCGGACTTCATTCTGGTGGCTGACGAAGAGGCTCTGAGCCTGATCTGATTTTCCTTATTTAAACTTCGGGGCACCGGAACACCTGCGGGCGTTCCGGTGTTCCTTTTTTGAAGGGGAAGAACCCTCTCAGTCATCGCTACGCGATGCCAGATTCCCCCTTTTGTCACCTGCGGTGACATCTTCCCCCGGAGCGGGGGAAGTCGTTCCTCTCAGGGGGAGCTTTTACGCAGCTGTCGGTCAGCACTAATAAAATTCCCTTTGGGGGAGCAGACTGAGAGGGTTGAACCCATTTTGCTGTCCTCTCTTTACATTCCGCCGAAAAAGCGGTATTCTTTTTCCAGAACAAACTTTCCCGGGAGGAGACCATGGATATCCGCCAGCTGCACTACTTTTTGACCCTGTGCGAAGAAATGAATTATACCCGCGCCGCACAGCGGCTGTTCCTGTCGCGGCAGGCGCTGCGCCAGAGCATCTCTGCGCTGGAAGCCGAAATGTGCGGGCCGCTGTTTATCAGCGCCCACCACAAACTGGCGCTCACCGACCGGGGCATGAGCCTGCAGCGCCATGCCGCCCCGGTGGTGGAGCAGTTCCAGCAGATGCAGGCCGCGCTGCGAGCAGAGATCCAGTCTGCCCAGCCGGTGCGCATCGGCATCAGCGTGGCGCTGGTACCGGACTATCTGCCCGGGCTGGAGACCCAGCTGGACAAGTTCCGGCAGCAGTACCCCCATGTGGAGATGCGGTTCCGCCTGCTGGACAACGACGCCGTAGCCGATGGGGTAGAGCAGGGCGAGCTGGACGCGGGTCTGGTCATCGACCTTGGCTGCGCCGCGCCGGTGCTGGCGCGCACCACCCTGCGGGCAGACCCCGCCTGCCTGCTGGTGCCCCGGGGACACCCCTTCTGGGAAAAGGAGCGCATCCCGCTGGCAGAGCTGCGTGGGCAGCGGGTGCTGCTGCCCAGCCTGCGGCAGGATCTGTTCAGCCCGCTGTGGGCGGCCTGCGCCCGGGCGGGCTTTGCCCCCAACGCCGAGATCGGCCCCAGCTTTTATCAGGCCTACTATCTGGTGCAGGAGCAGCTGTGCACCTGCCTGACCCGCTACGAGCCCGGCGCGCGCCGGGAACTGGACCGGGTGCGGGACGTGCTGCTGGAGGATATGCCCCCGCTGTGCGTGTCGCTGGTGCAGCGGCGGGACACCAGCTCTGCCTACATCGACCTGCTGCGCAGCTACCTGTTAGAGGTTCTGGGCAGCACCGCCAGCCTGCCGCCCCGTCGGGGTCGGCCCGCAAAGCCCTTCTACACCGCACCGGTGCTTTCCAGCGCCGCCGCCAAGGCTGCCCCGGAGCATCCCGCCCCGGGCACCCAGCTGCCCTTTGCAGGCGGCAACAACTTCCGGGAGCTGGGCGGCTACCATGCCGACGAGGGCAAGACCGTCAAGTGGGGGCAGATCTACCGGGGCTTCCCCACCGGGCGGCTGACCACCGAAGCCGACCGCGCCCGGCTGGACGGGCTGGGGCTGCGGCTCATCCTTGACCTGCGCAGCGGCGCAGAGGCCGCCAAGCTGCCGGACTATGTGCCGGACGGCGCACGGCTGGTGCAGATCTGCGGCCTGCGGGATGCCACCGGGCAGGAGATCGATTTTTCGCCCAACGACATCCAGCGGCTGGTGCAGAGCGCCCCCGCCGGGATGAGCCTCACCCAGCTGATGTACCGGCAGATGCTCACCGGCAACAAGGCCTTCAAAGAGCTGTTCCGGGCGCTGGAAGCCGGCGAGACGCCCATCCTGTTCCACTGCACGGCGGGCAAGGACCGCACCGGCGTAGCCGCCATGCTGATCCTGCTGGCGCTGGGTGCTTCGGACGAGACCATCTGCGCAGATTATGCCCGCACCAACCTCTGCCGCGCCGCCGAGATCGAAAAGGCCATGGCTGACCATGCGGCGGAGATCGCCGCCGACCCGGCGCAGCGGATGCGCTGGCAGACTTCCGCCGGGGTAGACCCGGAGATTGCGCCCTTTGTGCTGCGCACCATCCGGCAGGACTACGGCAGCGCCGAGAGCTATCTGGAAGCCGAATACGGCCTGACCCCCGCCCGCCTGATGCGGCTGCGGCGGATGTATCTGGAGTGAGACGATTTTGAATGCCCTCCGCATTGCTCTGGGCATGTTCAGCGGAAAAATAATTTTAAATTTCGGGGTTCAGAAACACCTGCGGGCGTTTCTGAACCCCATTTTCACGGGGAGGGGTCGTGAGCTGCCGCGCCGGTTTCCTGCGGAAACAGCCGCGCGGCTGGGGAAGCCTTCATGCGGAAAATTGATTTCCATGGTAAACATCGATTCCCTCTTGAAAAAAAGCCTGTTGTCCGATACACTGAATATAACGAATCTTTTAAGAAGGAATGAAGCTGACCATGGCTGCAAAAACGCCTGCCCAGTGGAAAACACTGTTTGAAAACGAACCCTTCCACCGCGAAAACTACTATACCGGCCCCCTTGGGCCGGACTACACCCCCGGCGGCACCTGTCTGCGGCTGTGGGCACCCACCGCCGAAGCGGTGACCGTGACCTTATACCATAAGGGAGACGGCGGTGCCGTGCTGGGCACAAAGCCCCTTGTGCGCGGAGCGCAGGGGATGTGGAGCGTCTGGCTGCCCGGGGAGCAGCACGGCCGCTACTACACCTTTGCCGTCACCGTGGACGGCATCACCCGCGAGACCGGCGACCCCTACGCCCGGGCGGCAGGGGTGAACGGCGTCCGCAGCATGATCGTAGACCTTGCCCGCACCGCGCCCTCCGGGTGGGAGCGGGATGTGCGCCCCAATATTTCCCCGGCGCAGCGCGCCGTGTGGGAGGTGAGCGTGCGGGACTTCTCGCAGGATGCCGCCAGCGGGGTGCGCCCGGCGTGGCGGGGCAAATATATGGCCTTTACCCAGCAGGGCACCACCCTGCACGGCGACGGCATCCACCCCACCTGCCTGAACTACCTCAAGCGGTTGGGGGTAAAATACGTCCAGCTGATGCCCATTTTTGATTTTGGCAGCGTGGACGAGGCAAAACCCCTGCTGCGGCAGTATAACTGGGGCTACGACCCCACCAACTTCAACGTGCCGGAGGGCAGCTACTCCACCGACCCCACCCGGGGCGAGGTGCGCATTCGGGAGTGCCGGGAGATGATCGCCGCCCTCCATACGGCGGGCATCGGGGTGGTGATGGACGTGGTGTATAACCACACCTACCGTACCGAAAATCCCCTGAACAATACCGTGCCCTATTACTTTTTCCGGCAGAATGCGGACGGCAGCTTTTCCAACGGCAGCGGCTGCGGCAACGAGTTTGCCAGCGAGCGCCCCATGGCGCGGCGGTACCTCATCGACTCCATCCTCTACTGGGCGAAGGAGTACCACATCGACGGCTTCCGGTTCGACCTGATGGGCCTGTACGATGCCGAGAGCATCAACGCGGTGCGCGCCGCACTGGATGCCCTGCCCGGCGGGCGGGACATCCTGCTGTACGGCGAGCCGTGGCAGGGCGGTGCCAGCCAGCTGCACCGGTACGAAGCCAACAAGGCAAACCTTGCCATGCTCAACGAGCGGGTGGGCATCTTCTGCGATGACACCCGGGACGCCATCAAGGGCGGCTGCTTCGATGCCCGGGAGCCGGGCTATGTGGAGGGCAAGCCCGGCAGCTTCTGGGATATCGGCGCGGCGGTAGCGGCATGGTGCCGCAGCGACCGTCTGCCGCCCCACGCGCCCAGCCAGATCGTGAGCTATGTTTCTGCCCACGACAACTTTACCCTGTGGGACAAGCTGCTCTGCGTCCGGTACGAAAAGCCGGAGTTCACCGCCCGGGACAGCGTGGCGCTGGCACAGAACCGGCTGGCGGCGGGCATCTACCTGACCAGCTTCGGCCTGCCCTTTATGCAGGCGGGCGAGGAGTTCGCCCGCACCAAAAAGGGGGTAGGCAACAGCTACCGCTCCTCCCCCGCCCTGAACCGTCTGGACTGGAACCGCGCCGAGCAGTACCACGCCCTTGTGGACTACTACCGGGGGCTTCTGGCACTGCGGGCAGCCTTTCCCCGCTTGGGCAGCACCGACCGTCACGCCCCGGAGGCTTTGCAGTTCTTTGCACTGGAGCAGCCGCTGGTGGGCTGGACACTGCCCGCCGTCTGGGGCGACGGCGCAGCATGGAGCGCCCTGTGTGTCTTTTATAACCCCACCGAAACCGCCTGCACCGTTCCCCTACCCGCCGGGCAGTGGAAGCTGCTGAGCGACGGCACCTCCTCCAGCCTGTGGCGGGGCCCCAGCCGCGTTTTTACAAACGAAGCCGCCCTTGCGCCGTACAGCGCGACCATTTTTGGTGCGGTGTAAAAAAATTGAGGGCAGATGGGATACACGCCATCTGCCCTCGTTGCTTATGCTGTTATAAATGCTCCGTCAGGAAAGGTTACCTTTGGAATCGCAGGAAATGGAAACACTGTCAGACACCGTTTTTGCACCCGTAAATGTCCCATGCGCCGTAGCAGATGAGCCGCTGTGCGAACTGCTGGCACTGTTACAACTCCATCCACTTGAAGTGCTATATGTTACGGAATCTCCTGTACAGGCAGAAGTCTTTCCATCGTAATAAAACGCTCCGTAAACCGTAAGCGTCCATACGCAGGAACCTTTGTAGTAATAGTCGGTTGATTTTGCACCGGTCTTGCTGGAGCGTGCCGTTGTTGTATCATAAAGGGTCGTGACTATGTATCGTTCCGCGTCAAGCTGCTCTCTAGTCTGGGAAATCATTTTTCCCTGAGATGCAGCCATTGTTTTGGGCAATACAGGCAGGAGCGTTAGCACCAGAAATAACGAAACAACGGTCAGAACTCGCTTTTTAATGAATTTCATCATACAATATCATTCTCCGTTTTACTTTGCCATCGTTGGCGGTAAGGGACCATCTATTTCAACCGCAGAGCTTTCCCAAAAGAAAGAGTCTACAATAAAGTGGCTGTACAGATAGAATGCTCCATACGCTATCAGACAAATCGCACAGGCTATAAGAAGCCCTGCCAGAACGATTGCCAGCACCCTGCGCCACTGATACTTTTTCAGGAGTTGCTGCACCTGCTTTGCATCCATCTCGTTCAGCACATTTTCGGCGGCCTGCGCAGGTGTGCCAAATACCCGCACAAGTTCCTGATAATCCGCTGTGGGATGCTCGTCCAGATACTCCTCTATGGATTCCGTCAGCTGTGCAAGCGTTCGTTCCCGCAGCTCCGGCACACAGGCCAGAGCACGGCGCAGTTCCCGGCAATAGCGGCGGCAAAGCTTTTGCTTTTCCTGCTCTTTCTCACGGTTCAATATCCGTCACCTCTTTCTGGCAGCTGGCCAGAATTTCCTGCACGCCCTGCTGAACTGTCATATACTCCGCAAAGATCTTTTGGAAATATGCCCGCCCGGCGGGTTCCAGATGGTAATAGGTACGCTTGCGGCGCTTGCCCACCAGCTCTTCCCGAGCCGAAATATACCCGTTGTCCTGCAATCGGTACAGGGTCGGATACATCGACGTTTCCAGCAGCGTAAACTTTTCGTGGCTTCGTTCCCGCATCGCCTGTGCCATCTCATAGCCATACATATCCTGTTGGCTCAAAAGGGCAAGCAGAACGATCTCGGTCACGCCGCGTTTTAAATTTTCAGAGACCCCCATGGCATTTTCTCCAATTCCGGTATTGGTATTTTGATTATATCTACAAAGTTATTTGTTGTAAATACTATTTATCAAATAATATGCTTGACAAATACATTCAACTCTGCTACTTTAAGTACAGGTCGAACATCCTTTATATTCTGCTCAAAAAACAAGGAGGCTTCATCATGAAACGAGCTCTTACTACGCTGGCATCTTTCATCCTTGCTATTCCCCTGTGTGTATCTGCGTTTGCAGCAGCTCCGTATTCTGCCCGAGCTGGAATTTGTCCCAGATGTGATAAGCCATCTCTTCACTCCCGGGCTGTTGGAACCGAAAGAGGCGTGCTAGATCCTCGTCCTTGCATCCATTATCGCTATGGGGAAGATTATATCGTTGCGATTTATAGGGTTTATACAGAAGAATGTGGTTCTTGTTCTTATGAAAACACCTATAAAATAAAAGTCAGTGAGGATGTTACCTGCCATGGCTATCAGTAAACATTTTCCCTTCACTCCGCACATCATTACCTGTCTGCTGGTTTCTTTTCTGCTTCTTCTGTCCGGCTGCAGCCAGCCGGACAACGCAGCCAGTTCTGCACCAGAACCTGCTCAGACAATTCAAAACCAGACAACGCAGGCACCTGTAAAAAAGAGTAAGACACTCACCCCGCAGGAAGAATTGGAAAAACTGACTCCGATGCCGCAGACTGCACAGTGCCCGATTTGCGGCGGGACAAATCTTCAGGTAACGCTTGCGGATGCAGAGTTCCAAAAAGGGACCCGAGTTGCACAGAAGTGCATCCATTATCTCTATGGGGAAGATTATATTTACCCGCTGAGCCTCCGCGTGTATGATGCTTGCTTATCGTGCACAGATGCAGAGAACCCTTGGCATGGAGAGGAATATGATATTCCGATTGATTCCAGCACCATCTGTCATGGCTATCAGTAAAAGTTCGCGTTTGTGGAGCGAAGCGGAACATGGAGGGGCCTTGCCCCGACAAGTTCCAGTTTCCAGCGGACATTGCTACAAACCACTTCGTCCCTTATATTTTTTTAAACAAAACAAGGGTCTTCCGGCAAAAATCGGAAGACCCTTGTTTTATACTGTTTTTCAGCTATTCTCTGCGCCCTTTTCGCCAAGGGTGACGTTAACGGTCTGCATCTGACCGCCGCGTGCGACGGTGATCTCGATGGTGTCACCGGCCTTGTGGTCCTGCATCAGGGTGCCAAGGTCGCTCTGGGTGGCAACCTCGCTGCCGTCTACGCTCACGATGCGGTCACCGGCCTGCAAGCCCGCCTTGTCGGCAGGGCCGCCCTTGACCACCTCCACGATGTAGACACCGTAGGCGTTCACGCCCAGCTGGGCGGCGGTCTGGGCGTCGGTCACGGCATAGTAGCTGATGCCCAGATAGGGACGCCCGGTCACATAGCCGTTTTCCAGCAGCTCCTGCGCCACCTTCACGGCGTCATTTACCGGGATGGCAAAGCCCAGACCCTCGGCATCGCTGTCGGAGGACTTTGCATTGACGATGCCCACCAGCTCGCCGTTCATGTTGAACAGGCCGCCGCCGGAGTTGCCGGGGCTGACGGAGGCATCCATCTGGATCAGGGACATGGTGTTGACAGAGCTGGAACCCTGAATGCTGACGCTGCGGTTCAGGGCGCTGACGATGCCGCTGGTCACGGTGCCGCCCAGCTCACCCAGCGGGTTGCCCACGGCCATGACGCTTTCGCCCACCTTCAGGTTGTCGCTGTTGCCCACGGTGGCAGGGGTCAGGCCGGTAGCATCGACCTTGACCACGGCGATATCGCTGGTGGTATCCTCGCCCACCAGCGTAGCGGGGTAATCCTTGTCGCCGATGCTCACGGTGATGTTGGATGCACCGCTCACCACATGGGCGCAGGTGAGGATATAGCCGTCCGAGCTGATGATGACGCCGCTGCCGGCGCCGCTCTCCACCTGACTCTGGCCGTACCAAGACCACTGGGAGTAGACCACCTGCTCGGTGGTGATGACCACCACGCTGGGGCTGACCATCTCAGCCACCTGTGCGGTGCTCAGGCCGGTGCCGCTGGTGGCACTGATGGAATTGCCGGTGCTGTCGGTGCTGCTGTCAGAGCTGGCCGGGCGCTCCACCTGCTGGATGACCACCTTGCTGCCGCCGCCGTATTTTGCACCCACAAAGCCGCCCGCAAAGCCCATGGCTGCTGCCAGCACCAGCGCCACGGCGCTGCGTGCCAGCTTTCCGCCGTTGAACTTCTTCTTTTTGCGGCGGGGCTTTTCCGGCTGCTCCGGGGCGCTGTACTGCGGCTGCTCCGGCGGGGTGGGCGGCACGCTGCCGCCGTCTGCCGGGGCGGTATACACCGGACGCGCAGGCTGCGCTTCCGGCTCGTTGTACTGGTTTGCCGTGTTCATGCCGCTGCTGCCCACGTTGGGGTAGCCGGTCTCGTTATTGGAAGCGGAATAATCGTATTCCCACTTGTTCTCGTTTTCCATGTTACTACATCCTTCCCTCAAAGGCCGGTCCGCAGGGACATCTGTTCCTTTGAACTGTCCCTATTGTAACTGCCAAATGTGAAAATCAATCGCTTGCGCCGTGAAGAATATGTGAAATGCGGTCCTGTTTTTCTGCCCTTGACAGCCGCGCCGCCACTTGCTATTGTAAGGGAAGAACATCGACCCGTCAAGGAGGAGCTTTTTATGGAACTGCGCCGCACCGAACAGGGGTTTGCCCTGTATAAAGAAAAGGACTGCATCGGAGAGTGCACCCTCTCCCCCGCCCCCAAGGGCGCACAGCTTGCCGCCCTGTGCATCCTGCCCCGGTGGCGGCGCAAGGGCTACGGCTCCTACCTGTTAAAAGAAGTATTGCGCAGCTTTGGCGGTTATGACCGGGAAACCGCCACCGTTTTTACCGCCCCGCTGCCGGAAAACGCCGCCGAGCTTGCCTTCTGGGGCAAATTCGGCTTTGCCGCCGAGGGCGGGCAGCTGGTGCGCCGCCGCACCCCAGACCTGACGGCAGTCAAGTTCGTGCAGGACTTTTTAGCCGCCCGGCTGGTGCACCCGCAGCTGTGCGTGGACGCCACCTGCGGCAACGGCGGCGACACCGCCTTTCTGTGCAATCTGACTGCCCCCACCGGGCGGGTGCTGGCTTTTGACGTGCAGCCCGAAGCCATCCGCTCCACCCGTGCCCGGCTGGAAAAGGCAAATGTGCCCGCCGACCGGTACAGCCTTGTCTGCGGCAGCCACGCCGACCTTTTACAGTATGTGCAGCCCGGCACTGCCGATGCAGTCATGTTCAACTTTGGCTGGCTGCCGGGGGCGGACCATGCGGTATTCTCCACCGCGCAGAGCAGCATCCCCGCCTTGCAGGCGGCGCTGCAGGCGGTGCGCCCCGGCGGCATCGTGAGCGCCATCCTGTACAGCGGGGCGGTCATCGGCTCGGACGAAAAACAGGCGGTGCTGCGTTTTCTGCGCGCACTTCCACTGAAAAGTTTCACCGTTCTGGTATGTGATTTTGCCAATTGGGCCGAAACTGCCCCTCTGCCCTGCCTGATCCTGAAAAAATAACGAAAACCCTTGCATTATCACGCGTTTTCGTATAGAATAAGGTGCGTATGTGTAAAAATGCTTCTTCCGGCATCGCGCAGCGATGCCGGAAGAAGTTCCATCCATTTCAGGAGAAATATTATCTATGACAAATCGTGAAGAGATCGAACGCCGCAGGACGTTCGCCATCATCAGCCATCCCGACGCAGGTAAGACCACCCTTACCGAAAAGCTGCTGCTGTACGGTGGAGCCATCAATCAGGCTGGTTCCGTCAAGGGCAAGCAGAGCGCCAAGCACGCCGTGTCCGACTGGATGGACATTGAAAAGCAGCGTGGTATCTCGGTCACCTCTTCGGTGCTGCAGTTCAACTACGCCGGTAAGTGCGTGAACATTCTGGACACCCCCGGCCATCAGGACTTCTCGGAGGATACCTACCGCACCCTGATGGCGGCAGACTCTGCCGTCATGGTCATCGACGCCGCAAAGGGCGTTGAGGCGCAGACCATCAAGCTGTTCAAGGTGTGCACCCTGCGCCATATCCCCATTTTTACCTTCATCAACAAGATGGACCGCGAAGCCCGCGACCCCTTTGAGCTGATGGAGAACATCGAGGAGATCCTGGGCATCAAGACCTACCCCATGAACTGGCCCATCGGCTGCGGCAAGGAGTTCAAGGGCGTGTTCGACCGCAACGCGCGCAAGGTGCTGGCTTTTTCCAGCGACGGCCGCGCCAACGGCGTGAAGAAGGTCAGCGAGACCGAGGCCGAGCTGGGCGACCCCGCACTGGACGAGCTGCTGACCCCCTACCTGCACCAGCAGCTGGTGGACGAGATCGAGCTGCTGGACGGCGCTGCCGAGGAGTTTGATCTGGACAAGGTGCTGCGCGGTGAGCTGAGCCCCGTGTTCTTCGGCTCTGCATTGACCAACTTCGGCGTGGAGCCCTTCCTTGAAAACTTCCTGCGGCTCACCTCCGCCCCGCTGGCCCGCGTGGACAGCCTGACCGGCGAGCCGGTGGACCCCTGCCGGGACGAGTTCTCCGCCTTTATCTTTAAAATTCAGGCCAACATGAACAAGGCCCACCGCGACCGTATTGCCTTTATGCGCATCTGCTCCGGCAAGTTCGAGCGCGGCATGGAAGCCTACCATGTGCAGGAGGGCAAGAACATCAAGCTGGCCACCGGCACTCAGCTGATGGCGCAGGATCGCGCCATCGTGGACGAGGCTTACGCCGGCGATATCATCGGCCTGTTTGACCCGGGCATCTTCTCCATCGGCGACACCCTGT
>OFPS01001514.1_pt1 | contig 16194 bp, 10 predicted proteins | sample 1542111 | NCBI WGS metagenome assembly OFPS01 (sample SAMN04209233, study PRJEB22552) | human gut metagenome | biome: gut; material: feces | host: Homo sapiens | place: USA: Oklahoma | reverse complement strand
CCCGCCTGCAGAGCGCTCCCGACTCGATGGATATCATCTCCATCTGGAGCCAGTGGCATTCGCTGACCCCCGAGCAGATCGCCGACAAGGAGTTCGTGCAGAAGATCAAGGGCACGAAGGTGACCTTCACGATCTTCTCGGACAAGATGCCCGAGCCGTTCCTCACCGAGATCGGCGGCGGCGAATATACCGACGAGGCCATCGAGGCCTACGCCAAAGCCTACTGCAAGGACTCGATGGACAAGTACAGCTACGACGGCATCGACGTCGACTACGAACCCGGCTACGGCGCTTCGGGGCCGTTCGTGGGACATGACAACGAGCTGTTCAGGAAGCTGATCCTGGCCATGAGCAAATACGTCGGCCCCAAGTCGGGGACGGGACGCCTGCTTATGATCGACGGCGTGCCCTATGCCGTGCATGCCGATGTGGCCGACTGCTTCGACTACGGCATCGTGCAGGCTTATAATTCTTACGGCTATACCGATTTGCAGGATCGCTTTGACGAAGCCGATAAGAAAGGCTGGAAGCCCGAGCAGTATATCTTCGCCGAGAACTTCGAGTCCCTCTGGAAAACCGGCGGCGTGTCGCATGAATGCCGCGACGGCCAGAGGGTCAACTCGCTGCTGGGCATGGCGCGCTTCAACCCCACGCAGGGTTTCGGTGCCGGTTTCGGTGCCTACCACATGGAGTATGAGTACGCCAATTCGTCGATGCCTTACAAGTATATGCGCGAGGCGATCCAGGATGTGAACCCCGCCGGCGGCGACCTGATCGTCGGTCTGACCTCGACCGGCTTGTCCAAATACCTGTTCCTGGTCGGGGACGACGGTACCATCACGGGCGAGGTGGACGAAAAAATCCGGGTCGAGCTGGCTCGTCCTGCCCCGGCCGACGTTTCGTTCCCGCTGGCTATCGACAATTCGCTGGTCGATGCCTACAACGAAAAGCACGGCACCTCCTACGAGCCGATCGACCCCGCGCGTGTTTCACTCGGCACGCTCGGCGTGGCAGCCGGTGCGTTCTTGTCCGACGAGGTGTCCGTTACCGTAAGTTCTGCCGGGATCGAGAAGGGTTACTACCTGATCCCCATCGTCGTGGAACTTCCCGCGGAAGATATTTATACCTCGAAGGAGCCATTGGTACGCTACCTGCTGTTGACGGTGTCGGCGATGGAGATCGACGTCGATGCGACGGCGCTTACGGGCGTGAAGATCGAACCTGCCTCCGGGTGGACGATCGTCTGCTACCAGGGCACCGCTTCGAGCGGCGCCAACGGCGTCTGGAACCTCGATTCCGATGCGCAGAAGGCCTGCATGTTCGACGGCAAGCTCGACTCCAACTGCTGGTATGCCGCGAATGCGTCCTATTCGTGGGGGAACGGCGGCAACTTCATCATCACGCTGGACAAGGCCTACGACATCAACGGCTTCCGCTGGCATATCTACTACGAGGACTCCAACCCCGAATGTACCGATTTCCAGTACAGCGAGGACGGCACCAACTGGTATAGCCTCACCAATGAAATTTCGTTCGTGCCCAAACTCTCGGCCGACAACTGGAAGATATTCCAGTTCAAGAAGACCGTCAAAGCCCGCTATCTCCGGGTATACGTCGGCCGGGTAACCGATTTCACCAGTATGAACGAGGCCGAGATTTTCGCCCCTGCAAACTAAACCTAAAACAAGAGAACTATGAAACTGAAATATTTGGTCGCTCCGCTGTTGTTCGCCGCCGCTGCGGCGACGGGCTGTCAGGAGTCCGCGGAGACCTATCCTGCGATCTACATGACCGATGCGCAGAACAATCCCGACAAATCAATGACCATCGACGAACCCCCTGCCGAGACCTCGATCACCGTATCCTCCTCGGTGGTTATGGAGCACGACGTGCGGATCCAGTTGGAAGTGCGGCCCGAACTGCTGGCTGCCTATAACGACAAGTACGGCAAAAACTACCAGATTCCGCCCGAGGAAAGCTACGCCCTGAGTTCGACCGAAACGACCATCCTGGCCGGCTACAACACCTCTTCGGCGATCGACTTCACGGTGTCGTCCGTCTCGGAGTTCGCCGAGGGCGTGACCTATTGCGTCCCCGTGGGCATCAAGACCGTATCCGGCGGAATAAGCGTGCTCGAACCGAGCCGCACGCTCTTCATCGTGCTGAAGACCCCGGTGATCAGCAAGGCGATCTACCTGGGATCGAGCAACATCTACAAGGTGACTTCGTTCCAGGAGAATTCCGACCTGGCAGCCCTTCCGCAGCTCACGCTCGAAGCCCGCGTATACATGCTCGGCTTCCAGACCCGCGATCCTTATATCAGTTCCATCATGGGTATCGAGGGCATCTGCGGCGTACGTTTCGGCGACGTGAAGGTCGATCCCGACTGCATCCAGATCTGTCACGACTCCTACCAGCCCGCAGCTACCGACAAGCCGTTCGACAAGGAGAAGTGGTACCACGTCGCCGCAGTCTGGACGGGCTCTTCGTGGGACATCTATATCAACGGGCAGTATGCCACGGGCGTGGAAACGCAGGGCGAGACCATCGACCTGACGAGCGACAATTCGGGCGGTTTCTACCTGGGAGCCTCCTATGGCGGCGGCCGTACGCTGAACGGCTATGTCGCCGAGTGCCGCGTATGGACACGCGCCCTCTCGCAATCCGAGATCGCCAACAACATGAACTATGTCGACCCCACGTCCGACGGGCTGCTCGCTTACTGGCGCATGAACGCCTGGGAGCCCAACGACAGCGGTTCCGGCAATATCGTGCGCGACCTCACGGGCCATGGTTACGATGCCGTCGGCGGCAGCTCCAACCCGACGATGATGGACACCAAGTGGAATTAGTCCGCTTATAGACCGACAGGGGCCGTGCGACCCCGGCATAAGCCGGGTTGCACGGCCTTTTTTCATACTCCTGCTTCGGGCTGTCCCTGCTTCGGGCTGCAAACCCGCCCCGGATGGCGGCCTGTCGTGGCCTGTCGGCAGTCTGTCGGCGGTTTCGGTTTCCGGCTGTCCCCGTTCCCCGACGGTTTTCGGCTGCGGTTTGCCTTTGGCTGGCTGTTCTCCGGCGGCGCCCTTCCGGCTGCGGCCACGGCTCGCTCCGCCCTCCTCCGGCTTTGCCGGTTCATCCCGATTTGTTGTTGTACCCGACCTAAAGACCTTATGAAAAAAATCACGCTTATCTCTTTTTGCCTTGCCGCTTTCGCCTTTGCTTCGTGCGCCGGCGGCGGGTGCCCGGCCACGGGCATCATCCCGGCCCCGCAGCAGGTGACGTGGGGCGAAGGTGCCTTCCGTATGCCTGCCAAGCTGCTCTACACGACCGACCTCGACGGGCAGGACAAGGCCGACCTCGCGGCGTGGATGCAGCGTGCCGCGGACGGATTCTTCCCCGCCTCCTTTGCCGAGGCCTCCGACGGCGACATGCCCGCACTCGAACTGCTTCGTACGGGCGACGGCGCCCCCGAAAGCTACCGTCTCGACGTCTCCCGCACAAAGATCACGCTCACGGCCCCCGATGCCGCAGGGTTGTTCTACGGACTCCAGTCGCTCGCACAACTGGCCGGGCACCACGGCCGCCGCATTCCGGCCGTCACGATCGTGGACGCCCCGCGCTTCGGTTACCGGGGCTTCATGCTCGACGTCTCGCGCCATTTCCGCGACAAGGAGTTCGTCGAACGTCAGCTCGACCTCATGGCGCGCTACAAGCTCAACCGCTTCCACTGGCACCTGACCGACGGAGCCGGATGGCGCATCGAAATCAAAAAATACCCCGCCCTGACCGACATCGCCGCCTGGCGTCCCTATCCCGACTGGGAGGGATGGAACTTCGGCGGCAAACGCTACTGCCACCGCGACGACCCGGCGGCCGCCGGGGGCTATTACACGCAGGACGACATCCGCGAAGTGGTCGAATACGCCCGTGCCCTGCATATCGAGGTGATTCCCGAGATCGAGATGCCGGGGCACAGCGAGGAGGTGCTGGCCGTTTACCCCGAACTCTCGTGCAGCGGCAAACCCTACACGGACTCCGATTTCTGCATCGGCAACGAGCAGACGTTCGAATTCCTTGAGAGCGTGCTCTCCGAAGTGATCGGGCTCTTCCCTTCGGAATATATCCATATCGGCGGCGACGAGGCTTCGAAACAGGGGTGGCGCACCTGCCCCGAATGTGCCGCCCGGATGCGTCGGGAGGGACTGCAGGACGTCGATGAACTGCAAAGCTACCTGGTGCACCGCATCGGGACGTTCCTCGCCGCCAAGGGCCGCCGCCTGCTGGGCTGGGACGAGATTCTCCAGGGCGGGCTCGCGCCCGGCGCCACGGTCATGTCGTGGCGCGGCACCGAGGGCGGGATCGCCGCGGCCAGGGCCGGACACCGCGCCGTGATGGCTCCCTCGAACTACTGCTACCTCGATTTCTGCCAGGACGACCCCACCCGCGAGCCGGTCGCCGCCGCGGCGTTCCTCACCCTCGCGCAAGCCTACTCCTACGACCCTGCGCCCGATTCGCTGGGTGCGGATGTCGTGCCGATGATCCTCGGCGTGCAGGGCAACCTGTGGTGCGAGCACGTGCCCACAGCCGAACATGCCGAACACATGATCTGGCCGCGCCTGCTGGCGATTGCCGAAGTGGGGTGGAGCGCCCCCGAACGGAAGGACTACGACGACTTCCACGCCCGCGTGCTCGACGCCGTGGCGTGGATGCAGCAGCGCGGATACCACCCCTTCGACCAGAAAAATGCCGTCGGCCCCCACCCCGAATCGCTCGATACCCTGCATTGCCTTTCGACCGGCAGGCAGGTGGTTTACCGTACGCCTTACAGCCCGAAATACCCGGCTGCGGGCGACGCTTCGCTGACCGACGGGCTGTGCGGCGGGTGGAACTACGGCGACCGCCGCTGGCAGGGGTGGCTCGATACGGATGTCGAACTGGTCGTCGACCTCGGGGAACGCCAGCCTGTGAAACGTATCGCGGCCTGTTTCATGCAGGGTTTCTATGCCGACATCTGGATGCCCCGTGCGGTCGAAATCTCGGTTTCGGATGATGACAGGCACTATACGCCCCTTGCGGTGGTCGAAAACGACATCCCGTTCGAATACAAGCAGGATTGCTACCGCGAGTTCGGCTGGTCGGGTCAAACCGCGGCGCGTTACGTGCGGCTGAAAGCCCTGCACAACGGCCATCCCGGCGGCTGGATTTTCACCGACGAGATTATCGTGGAGTAACCCCGCCGGGGCGGATTCCCGGGATGCTTTCTCGCGATGTGCCTGCCGCTACAATGGGAAAGGGGGGGCGCCAAGTCTTTCCGGCCTCCCGGGAACCGCGTGTCCTGAAATGCCCCGGATGGCAGCAGTGCAAATAAAAAAGGGCTGTCAACGATATGCCTGACAGCCCTTTTCCATGCCGGGTCGGTTCTTTGCTATTGATCCCGCCGTCCGTTTCCCGGTTATGTTTCCCGATTGTGTTTTCCTTGTTCGTTTATCCTTGCGCCCGTCCGTGTACCCTTGCGTTCTTGTCCCGGTTTATCTTTGCGCTCGTCCGCGTATCCTTCCGTCTTTGTTCCGGCTTATTCTTGCGCTCATCCTTGTTCCTTTGCGTCCTTGTCCTCCTTTTATCTCTGCAATCCGGCCGTCGCTGCGCGCACGCAACCCCTCCGGTTACTTCTCGCGGAAAATGTTGAGGTGCGCCAGCAGCGGGTTGCGGCGGTCGAGCAGCAGGAACTCCGCCAGCAGCAGCACGAGCGCTGCGATGAGCAGGTATTGGTACTGCTCGTTGAACTCTTCGAAACGCATCATCGACAACTCGGTCTGTTCCATTTCGTTGATGCTCTTTACGATCTCGTCGAGGCCGATCGACTGCTTGGTCGAACGCACGTAGGCGCCGCCCGTGATCCCGGCCACCTCGGAGAGCATCTTCTCGTCGAGCTTCGAGACGACCATGTCGCCCTTCTCGTCCTTGATGAACTCCCCGCCGATCTGGATCGGGGCGCCTTCGGGCGTGCCGATGCCGATGGTGTAGATGCGTATGCCCATCTCCGCGGCGCGTTTGGCCACCGCCAGGGCGTCGTCCTCGTGGTTCTCGCCGTCGGTCACCAGGATGATGACCCGGCTGTGTGTCTCTTCCGTTTCGCCCGAAAACGACAGCAGCGCCTGTGACAGCGCCTTGCCGATGGCCGTGCCCTGTACCGACACCAGCGACGGGTCGATGCGCTTGGCGAAGGCCTTCGCCATACGGTAGTCCGACGTGATGGGCAGCTGTACCTTCGGTTCTCCCGCGAAGACGATCAGCCCCACGCGGTCTTGCCTGAGCCCGTCGAAAAGTTTGTTGATGGCATATTTGGTGCGCTCGAGCCGGTTGGGTTCGAAATCCTCGGCCAGCATCGAGTTCGAGACGTCGACCACGAGCATCATCTCCACGCCCTGCGCCTTCTCCTCGCGGAGCTTCGACCCGAACTGCGGGCGTGCCACAGCCAGTATGAGCAGGACGGCGGCCGTGCAGAAAAGGATGAACTTGAGCGCGGTGCGCCCGGTCGAGACCTCGGGCATCAGCTCCTCCAGCACCCCGGGGTTCCCGAAGCGTGCGAGCCTTTTGCGGCGGCGTGCCGCCGCTGCCCAGAAGATCAGTACCAGTGCCGGTATTGCCAGCAGCAGCCAGAGATATTGCGGATTTGCGAATCTGAACATAACGAATGCCTGCCCGGCGTATTGTTTCCCGTTTGCTGTCCCTGTCCGACCCGCCGGGTTTGCATTAGGGCACCTGGGGTGCCTGTCGGACAGCGACATTCCCTCCGCAATTTTCCTTCCGGCAAAGGGAGGGCTTTGCCGGCGTCCGGGGCGTGGTGCCCGTCAGGGTATCCGTTTGAGCACCAGGTTTGCGAACAGGAACTCCGCGAACAGCAGCAGCAGCCCCGCCAGCGCCCACAGGAGGTATTGTTCGTGGTAGGTGACGTGTTCCGTAACCTCCACCTTGCTCTTTTCCAGTTGGTTGATCTGGTCGTAAATGGCTTTCAGCTTGGCTTTGTCCGTGGCGCGGAAATACTCCCCGCCCGTCATCTCGGCGATCGACCGCAGGGTCTTTTCGTCGATCTCGACCTTGGCCATCACCGTGCCGCCCGTGGGCGTGCCGTAGATGTCCACGGCGGGGTAGGGCGCCATGCCCTCGGTGCCGACGCCGATCGTGTAGACGCGGATGCCCTGCGCCTTGGCGATCTCGGCCGCCGTCAGCGGGGCGATCTCGCCGTGGTTGTTCACGCCGTCGGTCAGCAGGATGATTACCTTCGACTTGGCCTCGCTCTCGCGCAGGCGGTTGATCGCCGTCGCCAGGCCGTTGCCGATCGCCGTGCCGTCCTCGATCAGGCCGCTGCGGATGCGCGACAGCAGGGTCTGCAACGTCCCCTGGTCGGTGGTCAGGGGGCTCTGCGTGAAGGCCTCGCCTGCGAATGCCACCAGTCCGATCCGGTCGCCGTAGCGGTCGGCGATGAACGATCCGGCCACCTCCTTGGCCGCCGTGATGCGGTCGGGCCGGAAGTCGCGTGCCAGCATCGAGCCCGAGACGTCGATCGCCAGCATGATGTCGATGCCCTCGGTGTTCGTGTGCGAAAGCCGCTCCACGTCCTGCGGGCGCGCCAGTGCCACGACCAGCAGCGCGAATGCCGCCGCACGCAGCACGAACGGCAGGTGCCGCAGGTAATAACGTATGGTCTTCGGGGCGCGCACGACACCGTCGACCGACGAGATCTGTATCGCCGCCCCGCCCTGCAACGTCCGCCAGACGTAGTAGCCGGCCATCGGTACGAGTGCCGTCAGCAGCCACAGATAGTATGGTGATGCGAAATGCATAGTCCTTGTGTTTTACCAGTTTTTCGTTCCCCGGACGACGACGCCCTGTTTCTCCTTCAGCTTGTCCTGCGTGCGGTCTTCCTGGGCCTGGATGGCATCGAGCATCTGTTCCTGTTCCTGCGGGGAGATACCCGCCGGAACGGGCTGCTGCTGCCCCTCCTGGTCGCCTTCGCCCTCCTTGTCCGGCTGCGAAGGATCCTGCTGCCGGTCGCCCTGCTGCTCCTGGTCGCCGCCCTGCTGCTCCTGGTCATCGCCCTTTTGGCCCTTGTCGTCCTGCTGCTGGTCGCCGTCCTGTTTGTCCTGTCCGTTGCCCTGTTGCTGCTGATCCTGGTTCTGGTCTTTGTCCTGGTTCTTGTCGTCGCCGCCACCGCCGCCGTCCTCGTTGTCGTCTATCAGGCGCTTGGTGTAGGCGTAGTTGTACTTGGCCTGCTGGTCGGCAGGGTTCAGCCGCAGCGACTGTTTGTAGCTTTCGAGCGCCTCCTTGTATTTCTGCTGCTTGAACTGGGCGTTGCCCAGGTTGTAGAACGCTTCGGCACGCTCCCCATCCGTACGCAGCGAGTCGGCCGCGGCCCTGCGCATCGTCTGCTCGGCCTTGTCGAACCGCTCGGCCTTGTAGAGGGCGTTGCCGAGGTTGTAAGTCGCCTCGAACGATTCCGGTGCGGCCTCCAGCGCCCGCTCGTAACGTTCGATGCTCTTCTCGTAGTTGCCCTTGTTGTATTGCCGGTTGCCGCGCCGCACCTCGCTGCGTTCGGGCATGTTCTGCGCCGAAGCCCCGAGTGCGGCCAGGAGGAATACCACTGTGTATATGAGTTTATACATCTGTCACGCATTTTAGTTTTTCACCGGCTCCTGCCCTTCGGTCTCCTCCTCCGCCTCGGCGACCTTGGTCTCCTCGACGAAATAGTAGGCTTTCAGGTAGTCGGCCTCGTTCTGCTCCGCATCGGGCGTCGCCTTGGCGAACTTCACCAGGTCGGCGTCGCGCAGGATCGCCGTCAGATCCATCCGGGCCTTGTCGGGCAGTTCCTCCGCGCGCATCGCCTCTATGATCTCATCCGAGGTCATCTCCATGGCGCCGAAGCCCCACCGTGCCGCGACGTAGGTGCGCAGGATGTCCGTCAGTGCCGAATAATATTGCTTGTGCTTGTTGTTCTGCCACAGCTTCTGGTGGTGCAGTGCCTCCAGCGCCTTGATCGCCACGACGTGCGGCGGCTGGGGCGGCGAAGGCCTGAACAGGTCGCCGAGGCGTTTGCCGCGGCTCTCCAGGTAACGTTTCAACGCATAGGCCGCCGCCAGCAGCAATACGAGTGCGAGCGCGCCCCATTGGGCGTAACCGCTGACCTCCCCGAAGCGGAACGGCAGGTTCCACTGGGGCTTCACGTCGTAGATCGACTGCGACGTCGAGTCGATCTGGAAGGTCGCCACCTCCAGGTAGAGCGAGTCGCGCGCCCAAAGCGTGTCGACGATGTTCTTGTCGGCATAGAGCACGGCCGGGCGGCCGAGATTCCACTTGCCCTCCTCGAACGCCGCCAGCGTGTAGCGCTTGCGGAGTTTGAGGTGGCGGCCGTCGCGTTCGAGCGTGTCGATCGGATACTCCTTGTGGAGTTCGATGGGGTTCCCCGGCTTGTCCTCGAATTCGGGGAACTGCACCACCTGCACCAGGTCTTTCTCGACGTCGACCACCAGGTCGAAACGGTCGCCGATCATGACGCTGTCGGGCTGGATGTGCGCCGTGACCTGCGGCACGTCGGACTGGGCCCGCGCCGCTGCGCCCGCGAGGAGCAGCGCTATTGCAAAAAGTCGTTTCATCGCTGTTTGAACAGTTTTATCAGTTCCGCCACATAGTCGCCCTCGGTCGAGACCATCGCCGTGTCGATGCGGTTGTGCTTGAGCGTCGATTCGATCTGTGCGCTGCGCTGCCGCCATTTTTCGGCGTAATGCTCCCTCACGGCGCGCGACGAGGTGTCGACCCAGACCTTACGTCCGCTCTCGGCGTCTTTTAGCTCGACGATGCCCACGTCCGGCAACTCCGTTTCACGCGGGTCGTAGACGCGTATGCCCACCAGGTCGTGCTTGCCGCCGGCGATCTTCAGCGCGTCGTCCAGCGCCGCCCTGTCCTTCGAGGAGTCCATGAAATCCGAGAGGATGAAGGTCGTGCAGCGTTTCTTGTTGACGTTGGTCAGGAAACGCACCGGCTCCGAGAGCTTCGTCCCCGCCGATTCGGGCCGGAATCCCACCAGCTCGCGGATGATCATCAGGATGTGGCTGCGCCCCTTCTTCGGGGGGATGAACTTCTCTACCTTGTCCGAGAAGAAGATGCAGCCCACTTTGTCGTTGTTCTGTGCGGCGGAAAAAGCCAGCACGGCGGCGATCTCGGTGATGATGTTCTTCTTCAGGCGTTCGGTCGTGCCGAACATGCGTGATGCCGAGACGTCGACCAGGAGCATCATCGTCAGCTCGCGTTCCTCCTCGTAGATCTTGATGTGGGGTTTGCGCGAGCGCGCCGTCACGTTCCAGTCTATATCGCGCACGTCGTCGCCCGCACGGTACTCCCTGACTTCGGAAAACGACATGCCCCGTCCGCGGAAAGCCGTATGGTACTTTCCGGCGAAGATCTCGTTCGAAAGACCCCGGGTCTTGATCTCGATCTTCCGGACGCGTTTCAGAATATCGTTCTCGGTCTGCTGCATCGTTAGGGTACGATTACGTTGTTGAGGATGTCGGTGATGATCTCTTCCGAGGTGATGTTTTCGGCCTCGGCCTCGTACGTCAGGCCTATGCGGTGGCGCAGCACGTCATGGCAGACGGCGCGCACGTCCTCGGGGATGACATAGCCGCGGCGGCGGATGAAGGCGTAGGCGCGTGCGGCCTTCGCCAGCGAGATCGACGCACGGGGCGAACCTCCGTATGCGATCAGGTTCTGCAGTTTCTGCAGGTTGTATTCCGCCGGCTCGCGCGTGGCGAAGATGATGTCGATGATGTATTTCTCGATCTTCTCGTCCATGTAGACGTCCTCCACGACCTTGCGGGCCTTGATGATGTCCTCGGGCGAGATGACCTTGTTGACCTGAGGCATGCCAGCGCCCGAGAGGTTCATGCGCACGATGTCGCGCTCCTCCTGCTTCTTGGGGTAGGAGATCTTGGCCTTGAGCATGAATCGGTCGACCTGCGCCTCGGGCAGCGGGTAGGTACCCTCCTGCTCCAGGGGGTTCTGCGTGGCCAGCACCAGGAACGGCTGCGGCAGTGGGTAGGTCTGGTCGCCGATGGTCACCTGCCGCTCCTGCATGGCTTCGAGCAGTGCCGACTGCACCTTGGCCGGGGAGCGGTTGATCTCGTCCGCCAGCACGAAGTTGGCGAACACGGGGCCTTTCTTGACCACGAACTCCTCGTTCTTCTGCGAGTAGATCAGCGTACCGATCAGGTCGGCCGGCAGCAGGTCGGGGGTGAACTGTATACGCGAGAATCCGGCATCCACGGCTTTTGCCAGCGTGGTGATGGCCAGCGTCTTGGCCAGTCCGGGCACGCCTTCCAGCAGGATGTGTCCGTTCGACAGCAGCCCGATCAGCAGCGTGTCGACCAGATGGCTCTGCCCCACGATGACCTTGCCCATTTCCGTGCGGAGCGTATCGACGAATACCGATTCGCGTTCGATCCGCTCGTTGAGTTCTTTGATGTTGATGACTTCGCTCATTGTTTTATTATATGTTGAATTTCATGCTTCATACCCTGCGCCGGGCACTCTTGCCCGCAGCCTCCGCCTCCGCCCGGCGCAAACGTTGCCGTATTGTCGTCGGATACGCAAGACTCGATTTATTATTGGGAACGATTCCCGAATGAAATTATTGCAAAATTAATAAAATTACGGATAAAATGTTTTGAATAGCCCCTTTTTTGCTATCTTGTAATCACTTACCCCTTGAATCCCATGCTATGCGAAAACTGTATTATTTAGCCTGCAGTATTGTCTTATCCGGCCTTACCGCCTGTGAAGTGCCTCCGCTGGCGGATGGAAGCTCTGCTGAAACTGCTGAAGGCGTTGCGACGGCTCCGATCTCGCACACGATTCCCGCGGCGAAGGCGCTGGAACATCTTGCCGGGGCACTGGTTGCCCTTGACGGGCCGACCCGTTCTCCGGGTGAATCGAGAACCGTGCAACGCGTTACGGCGGTTACGTGGGACGATCTGAGGGCGTCTGCGACCCGCAGCGGAGAATGTTCTGCCGACTCGCTTGTTTATTTAGTCGAGTTCGAAGATGGAAAAGGCAGTGCCATTCTGGCTGCGGACGACCGGCTCGAACCTGTTATCGTGATCTACGATACGTATAAAATGAAGAAGGAAGATTTGCGGGAACCGCCGGTCGATCCGGATGCTTGGCGGACACTTGAAAATCTTTATTGCGAAGAGGATGACGACTATTATCTGGGGGCAAGCGAACTCCCGGAGCTACCTGTCGAAAATACGCTTTTGGAACATCAACTCATCTACGATTATATCAATAAGGAAGTAGAAGATACGGGCGGTGCTGTTTATACGGTTGAGAGCGGTTGGAATCTGAGCCGATCCGTGAGTCCCATGCTGACGACTCAATGGCATCAGGGAGCCCCGTTTAAACTACGTTTTCCGATTAGTACTTCGTGGACTATCTGGGCTCCGCCCGGATGTGTCACGATCGCCGTGGCCCAGATTATGAACTATCACCAATTTCCGCGCAATTATTGTGATTGGTCGCTGGTAAATCAATATAATCCTAAAAAACTCCTTGAGGAAAATGACCAGGATGTGCTGGACGAAGTCGCGTTGTTGTCTAAAAAGGTGGCTGGCGGTTGTCGCGTGGAATGTAATTTTTTTGGCTCTGGGGAAACTTTTTCCACGCCGGCCAAAGCCAAGCGTTTTCTTCGCGATATGGGCTATACCGGGATCGAGAAACATCTCGGATATGACGCGGACGTGATTAAGACAACACTGAATAAAGGTTGTCCTGTCTTTATCGGGGCTTTGGCTTCCAGCAATCATGGTCACGCATGGGTGATAGACGGATATCTGAATTACGAAAACATCATCAAAACCTACAACGGCCCTGCCACTTTGTTGGAAACAAAAACAGTGAATAAACTATTCGTACACTGTAATTGGGGCTGGCAGAGTACTCGTAAGAATGGATATTATGCCAGTAAGGTTTTTGATACCCGAAACGGGCCTGCGGATTTGAGCGGATATCCGGTGGCGACTCGTGGGATCGATACTAAAAATTACACATGGTGGTTCCGGATCGTTACTTATAACAAACCCCGATAGTTATGAAAAAACTGATTATATTGTGGGGTGCCGTATTGGCCTCCCTATTGTTTTGCGGATGTCCTCCGGGCTCTGCGCCTTACGAGGATTTTTACTCCCGGTCGTTCGTCTTGCTATATTGTCAGGTAAGCGATATCTCGATCGAACGTCGGTATTATCCCGAAGACGATCCCGATTACAACCTCGGCTATTTTATCTGGTTCGTTGCTGATAAACTTTATCAGGCAAACAGGAACGGTGAAGAAAAACAGGTCTACGATGCGCTTTGCGAAAAGTACAATGATGTGACCTACAACCGTAAGGTACGATACTCCTATGGCGAATACAATCGCCCGAGATGTTCCTGCTTTTTTACGGACTTGGAGATATGGAGCACTGCCGACTGGGATGCCGGTCATCCGGCGGGAACGCCGCTCGATGACATCGTGCGTTTCGAAAGCGATACCCCCTGGCCCTATATCCGGAGCGGTTATACGCAGCGGTATTCCGACAAGAAAAGGGGCGAGTACTATCCGGTTCACTGTTTGGTTTCGGAACTTACGGCGGACGACATGACCCTGTTGCCGGATTACTTTTTTATCCTGTTTACCTCGCGTCCCGCCCTCGACCTGCAACATACCATCCGTGTCCGGTTGACCGACGATGCCGGGAATGTGTACGAGGCTGGCATCGACGTGGATTTCAGCCTGTGACCCGAACCATCCGTGCGGAAACGGGTATTTCTGTCCCTGTCGTTGGCTGTGTTTTCGGATGTCCCGACAGTATTGCAGCCGGCCGGCAGTCCGCTTTGGATTGCTGTGCCCCGAATCGGCGTGCGGGGCTTTTTCGGTAAATTTTATTCCGAAATCGGCAGGGCTCTGCCGAAGGGCTTGCGAAAAAGTATTAACTTTGCAGCCATGGAACCCAAAGAATCTCCGATACTGCAAGGCCTGAACCCCGCACAGCGCGATGCCGTGGTCAATTACGACTCCCCGTCGCTCATCATCGCCGGCGCCGGTTCGGGCAAAACGCGCGTGCTGACCTCGCGCATCGCCTATATGATCGAGCAGGGCGTGGCGCCCTTCAACATTCTGGCGCTCACCTTCACCAACAAGGCCGCCCAGCAGATGCGCGAGCGCATCGCACAGATGATCCCCGATAACCGCAGCCGCTATATCCGCATGGGTACGTTCCACTCGGTCTTTTCGCGCATCCTGCGCGAGAATGCCGAAAAGATCGGTTTCCCCGAGTCGTTTACGATCTACGAGCCCTCGGACTGCAAGAACCTCATCAAGACCATCGTCCGCGAACTGAACCTTCCCGACGAGAAATACAAGCCCAACCTCATCGCCTCGCGTATCTCCTACGCCAAGAACTGCCTGGTGACGCCCGGCGCCTACCTCGCCAACTCGGTCTATGCCGCCGAAGACCGGCAGGCGCAGATCCCCGAGTTCGGCAATGTCTACAATATCTACTGCCAGCGCTGCAAGCGCAACGGTGCGATGGACTTCGACGACCTGCTCTTGCAGACCAACATCCTGCTGCGCGACGCCCCGGACGTGCTGGCGCGCTACCAGGAGCTGTTCAAATACATCCTGGTGGACGAGTACCAGGACACCAACTACGCCCAGTACGTCATCATCCGCCGCCTGTCGCAGCTCCACTCCCGGGTCTGCGTCGTGGGCGACGACGCACAGTCGATCTACTCGTTCCGCGGTGCCAAGATCGAGAACATTCTCTCCTTCCAGAAGGATTTTCCCGCGGCCAGGGTCTTCAAGCTCGAGCAGAACTACCGCTCGACCCGCACGATCGTCGATGCGGCCAATTCGGTCATCGTCCGCAACTCCAAGCGCATGGAGAAGCACTGTTTCTCGGCCGGCGACGTGGGTGAGCCGATCCGCATCCTCAAGGCCTATACCGACCGCGAGGAGGCCGAAATGGTGGTCTCCGACCTGCGCGACAAAGTCCGCTCGGCGGGCGACGACTGGTCGGAAGCGGTGATCCTCTACCGCACCAACAACCAGTCGGCCGTGCTGGAGGACAACCTTCGCCGCCGCGGCATTCCCTACCGCATCTACAAGGGCAGTTCGTTCTACGACCACAAGGAGGTCAAGGACATGCTGGCCTATATCCGGCTGGTGATCAACCCGCGCGACGACGAGGCGTTCAAACGCATCGTCAACTACCCGACGCGCGGCATCGGCGACACGACCGTGCAGCGCATCGCGCAGCTGGCCGCTGAGCGGGGCGTCTCGATGTGGGAGGCGGTCGACGCGCTGGTCGCCGAACCGGCCGCCGACCCCGTGCAGAAGACCATCGCCCGCAAGGTGGCGGACTTCGTGGCGATGATCCGCTCGCTGTCGCTCGCCCGCAACGAGAAGGGGCTTTACGACTTCGGGCTCGAGATCGCCACCCGCTCGGGTATCCTCGCGGCCTACCGTGCCGAGAATACCCCCGAGGCGACCTCGGCATTGGACAATATCGAGGAGTTGCTGAACTCGATGCAGGAGTTCAAGGAGCGGTGCGACGCCGAAATCCGCAACGGGGAGCGTCCGCAGGACGAAGAGGCGACCATCGAGGAGTGGCTGCAGAACGTCATGCTGGTGACCGACATGGACAAGGACGACCCCGAAGACCGCAACAAGGTGACACTGATGACCGTCCACTCGGCCAAGGGGCTGGAATACAAATACGTGTATATCGTCGGGCTGGAGGAAAACCTCTTCCCCTCGCAGCGGGCCGCCGAGTCGCCCGACGGCATGGAGGAGGAGCGGCGCCTGTTCTACGTGGCGCTTACCCGTGCCAAGGTCGAGGCGACGATCTCCTACGCCGAGATGCGTTTCAAGTGGGGCAACATGGAGTTCTCGCGCCCGAGTTGCTTCCTGCGCGAGATCGACCCGAAATATGTCAGGGCCGACTTCGGTACCGGCACCGACGACGACCGCCCGCACCGCTCGCCCGACGGATCCGCACCTTCGGCCATCGACGAACTGCGCCGCCGCTTCGACTACCGTTTCCAGCAGAAACAGCAGGCTGCGGGCGGGAACAATGGCGGCGGCCGGCCGGGCAGCAACCCCGG
>OFPS01001480.1_pt1 | contig 16491 bp, 19 predicted proteins | sample 1542111 | NCBI WGS metagenome assembly OFPS01 (sample SAMN04209233, study PRJEB22552) | human gut metagenome | biome: gut; material: feces | host: Homo sapiens | place: USA: Oklahoma | reverse complement strand
TATGGGAAATTATGAACAATTAAAACAAGCAGTTTCCGACGTTATTAAAACAAACGGAAACAACGAGATTACCGGGGCAATCATGCAAAACGTGTTGAACACGATTGTATCAACCGTTGGAGCCAATAGAACCTTTGTTGGCATAGCGAACGCAGATACCAACCCCGGGTTGCCGGACGGTAACGTTTTTTATATCGCTTATACGGCGGGGAATTATGTAAATTTCCAATACGGGACGGCAAATTTAACCGTAAAACCCGGCGAATTGGCAATATTATACAACAAGAATACCAATTGGGGTAAATTTGTTATCGGCATGAGTTCAGACGGCGTTATTGCGCTTGCGAACACAACAAACCAAATCAACGCAACCGGACGTTATGCGTACACGGATACGGGTATTGTAAAGGGGTCAAATGCGGGTTCCCAAAAGGTGTGTACATTTTTGGTTGCGGGTAAACCATACCAATTTACATTAACGCCCGTTGGAGGCAACACCTCGGTAAATATACAAGGTATTAAAGCCGACGGAACATTTGACATTATTGGCTCCATGACGTTAACGCCCGACGGGGCAACGAAAACCGTAACGCCAACCGAAAATTATTACGGGTTTACGATTTATTACAGTTCCCAAACAACCGCCACGTCTGTAAATGTATTGTTTGAAGCTCCGACAACCGGGGGAATGGGTTTGCCGGACGGTATGGGGGACGCAACCAACTTTTACCCCGACCCGTTTATTGAGGCGGGTTCGGATATTAATGAATTGGAGGGCGTACAAAATGTTGTCGTTGTAGGAACGCCGGAATATTACGCCGACCGTATTGTTTTGCCCGTGGGTTCGCTTTTAGGGGTTTTATTGGATTTGTCGCAATTACCATATAATCCAACAACGGATTATCTTAACGCATTAATGAAAATTAGTGCGCCGGGCACAGGTCATTTTTTAAATGTGGCATTTGACTATAAAACGTCGGGTGCCTTTATTCCAGTCGCTGACTTAACGGCCGACCCGCAATTTGACGGTTGGGTATCTTTTTACAATGTAACCGGATGTTCGACGTTATCCAACTGTTGCCGTGTAACATTCGACAACCGAAAAGGTACACAGCCGTTAACGATTTACCGTTGTATGATGTGGACGGGTCAAGATGTAACCCCGTTCGGTATGTTCGCAAAACAGGCGTGGAACGCATGGAAAAAGGTAAAAGATATTCCCATTAAAACAATTAATTACGCCCCGTATTACAACGAATTTAATTTACATGGTTCAGCAATGAATGTTGTAAGAACACGCACAACGTTGTCTTATACGGTGAACAATGCCGGAACTACTGCATTTATTGGATATGATTTCAAGTTGGTGGATAGTCCGTTTGAGATTGGCGACGTTATCGGTTACGGTGCGGATAATGTGGTTGTAAGTAGTGCAACAATAGCCGTAATGTATTGCATATTTTACAATGATTCAACCGAGATTTCCCGGTTAGAGTTACAATTAAAAGCAGGCGGTTTTTGTGCTCGCTCCGGCACAATTCCGGAGAATACAACCCGTATATTGATACGTTTCCAAATTAGTGGCGTTGGTGCGGCAATATCGGTTGGCGACAACTATTTGACAAAAGGCGAAATAAACAAATTGAGCGAATGGGAACGCCAAAGCATAAAGCGCGGGACAACTGTAAACACAACCGCCGCCGTTGTTTACGTGGATGCGGTCAACGGAAACGACACGAACCCCGGCACGACGGAAAGTGCCGCATTAGCGACGTTTGCCGCCGCATTTTCCAAAACAGGCGTTGACACAACAATTATATTGATAGGGGACACGACCGAACGTTTGAATATCAAAACCAAGTCAAACCAACGTTCCGTCCGTCTTATCGGTAAACGTGGATTAGTTAACCGTATCATTTGCGGAACAAAAATTGATAGCGGAACATTAGTTGCGGGTACAACGAACGTTTACCAAACCCCGTTGTCGTCCTTTTCAGCTGCCGACCATTTCCAATTGTTCCAACATGAGGTATTCGACGAAAGTACGTTGATACCGGACAACGAACGCCACCCGTTACAACGTGGGAAAACGTACCGTTGTGATAGCACAAAGATAACCCGTGTTACGTCGTTGGATGCCGTGAAAACGTCCGAGGGTTACACGTTCTTTTATGATACAGACGCACAAATGTTGTACGTCAAAATCAAAGAGGGTACAACGTTAGCCACCAACCCGGTTTACATTCCGGGCGGTTCCGGTATTTCCGGCAATGACGGTTCCGTTGCTTTTGAAATGGTTAATATTGAATGTTGGTACGGTTCAATTTCGTTAAGGTTTTGCCACGGCGGACGGGCGATTGATTGCGCAGCAAAATACGCACTTGGCGGCGGTGCGTGGTCGTGGGATGCGGCAATTGGTGTGGAATTGATACGATGCGAAGCGGCACGGGCGTTTAGCGGTTCGAGTACCGGGGACGGGTTCAACGCACACAGCACAACGGATGGCCAGGCATTGGCGAAACATACCGTTGCAACGTTGATTGATTGTTGGAGCCACGACAATAACGACGACGGATATAGCACCCACGAACGTTGCGAAACAACCATTATTGGCGGATTGTTTGAATACAACGTAAAAGCCGGATTAACGCCCGCTTATGGTTGCCACGATACGATATATAACGCCTATTGCCGTAAACAGGTTAATAACGGTATCGCATTAGTTGGAAGCGCAACGGCGGCGGAGGGCGGCAGAGGTTCGCAAATATTCGTTATTGGGTGCATTTGTGAGAACAACAAAAATAATTTTTACGTTTCCGGCGATAAGTCCGGGAAGGATGAAAATTTTGGTAAGTTCGTAAATTGTATATCTTTGAACGGGACACAATACGGGTATTTGTGCGGAGCGAACGCCCGTATTGAATTGAACAATTGCACGGATAGCGGAAGCCCGACGGCAAAAAGAGGCAACATAGTAGTCAACAACGCCGCATTAGTTGAATAATTAACCGAGGAAAGGGGCGACAATAAAAAGGTCGCCCCGTACCGATTTAACCATTTGGAAAGTATGCAAGAACGTAACATTATCAACGGAACAACCACGGTTGACAACCGCACGGAATTTATGTTGTGCGAGATTATAAAGCAATAACCAAAACGGGGGCGGTTTACCGCCGCCCCTTAACTCTTTATTTATGGACGATATGGATAAAATTTTTAGTTGGGAACAATGGCGTATGATATTCGCCACGACCGCAAGCCCGTTATTTGCATATCTGGTCCCGACGGCGGGGTTTATGTATGCGTTAGTTATTATGTTTGCGTTCAACATTTGGGCGGGAATGAGGGCGGACGGCGTGGCGATAAGGAATTGCAAACGCTTTTCGTTCCATAAGTTTAAGAACGCATTGGCGGAATTGCTTTTGTACGTCGTTATTATACACGTCATTTATTCCGTTATGTTGCAATGTGGCGACGACGGGGCGGCAATGATTGTTATTAAGTCGCTTACATACGTGTTCATGTATGTATATTTGCAAAATGCGTTTCGCAACTTAATTAAGGCATACCCGAAGAAAATAGCCTTACGGATAATATACCATGTTATCCGGTTGGAGTTTACACGGGTATTGCCTGGATATTGGCAACCGATAATTGAGAGATACCAACGGGAACACGATAGCGATATTATTAACGATAAAGAAAAGGAGGGCGAACAATGAACCAAACAGAGATTTTAAAGTATTTGGAGGGGCAAAAAACAACCCGGACGATTACGGATTTGATTGTACATTGCACCGCAACCAAGCCGGGCGCAAAAGTCAACGTTGATGTTATCGACGGTTGGCACAAAGAACGGGGATTTAAGAAGCAACCCCAAAGCGGGCGAATTTGCGGTTATCACTTTGTTGTATTACCGGACGGGACGATTGAAACCGGGCGTTTTCTTTCTGAAATAGGGGCGCACGTTTCCGGGCAAAATTCCCGGTCTATTGGTATTTGTTACGTTGGGGGATTGGATGCCAACGGCAAAGCCGCCGACACACGGACGCCGGAACAAAAGGAGGCGTTATTATGGTTGCTTATGCGTTTAGTTGTTATGTTCCCGGATGCAACGATTAAGGGACACCGGGATTATTCCCCTGATTTGAACGGCGACGGCATTATTGAGCCGTGGGAGTATATTAAAGAATGCCCGTGTTTTAATGCGGCAATTGAATATAGTAACATTTAATTTTGTACCATTATGACAAAGAAAGACAAAAAGGAGTATTTGGAACAATTGGTTGCTAATCAAGGGAACCAAGCGGGAATTAGTATTGCCCCGTTGTTATCCGCTATTATTGCAGATTGCGAGGACGTTTTTACGGTTACGGTTGAGGACAACCAAGAAAATACGAAAAACGTAACGAACCCACAGGCGGAAATAGACGCATTTATTGACGCCGTAAACGCCGACCCGTTGCACAACATACCAAAAGTATATATTTCGGGCGTCGTAATTTCCTTTGCACAATTGGAGGTTAACGAGGACGAAATAAATAGTACGGTTGAAATGGCGGGCGGACATTATGTTTTAACATTGAGCAAAACGCCCAATAGTTCGTTAATCATATACACGGCAAACACATGAAAAAATATCTAATATTGGCGGCAATCATTATGGCGGTTGCCGTCGCCTTTTGGGTACAACAAAGCCGTATTAAGAGTTTGACCGCCGAACGGGATAAATACCGGAGCAATACCGAAACGTTGTTGCAGGACGTCCGAACCTATCAAACAAAGGATAGTTTGAACGCCGTAAAGGTTGGGAATTTGGAGTTAAAATTATCCGAATATAAAAAGTACCGGGCGGACGATGCGGCGTTAATCAAATCGTTGCAGACAAAGAACCGGGATTTGCAAAGGGTTACGACGGCACAAATGGAAACGATTAACGAATTACGGGCGAACGTCCGGGATGGTATTGTATATTTGCCCGGCGACACGGTTACGACCGTATTACGTTGTATTGAGTATTCCGACAAATGGGTTGACTTTGACGGATGTATTATAAATAATACGTTTTCGGGCAAAATTATAACACGGGATAGCCTTTTAATAACGGAAAGTGTGCAATATAAGCGTTGGTTAGGTTTTTTATGGAAAACAAAACGGATAAAAAACCGTGAATTTGATATTGTTTCAAAAAATCCAAATTCAAAAATTACCGGGTTTGAAGTTATAACCATAGAAAAATAACTATCTTTGCAAAAACGGGGATAGTTCGGAGTAGCTACCGAACGAAAAAAGATGCAACCACTTTTCCCCGTTTCTCTTTTGGTTGCTTACTTAAATGGTTGTATAATGGAAATATGGAAAGATGTACCCGGATATGAGGGTTTATATTTAGTTAGTTCATACGGGCGTGTTAAGTCTGTTAAAAGTGGGTTGATATTGAAGCCGACCCAAAAGAATTGCGGCGGATTGCAATTAAAGTTGAGTAAAAACGGAAAGTCGAAAGGTTTTCAAATTAGCCGATTAGTTGCAATTGCTTTTATCCCCAACCCGGAGGGCAAACCATGTGTTGACCATATCGACGGGGTGCGTTTTCATAATTTCGTTGAAAATTTGCGTTGGTGTACATACGACGAAAATATGAATTATGAATTAGCCATTGCCAACAAAACACGATACACGGATAAAATACAGGGGTTAGGATACGACGGAAAAGTTGTTGTTGAGTTTGCCAACTATAAAGAGGCGGTAAAAAAGGGGTTTAATCGTTCATTGATAAAAAAGAGTATCGACACGGGAAAGCCATACAAAGGAATTTACTACAAATACCAAAAATAAAAGAAAATTCTTTTGGTATTTAAAATAATGGTTGTATATTTGCAGTACGATAATACAACGCCGGGAACCCGGAACGTATGATTGAGTTCTATGTTACCGGGAAACAATACGACGTTTACCATGTGGCATTTAAGGGATTTACAAAGGGCTGATTATGGAAAGCGTTATTATTGAGGAAATGCGGGCGTTTATGCGGTTAGATTTGAACCCACGGCAAAAACAATATTTTGCCGATACAATCGCCGTTGCAAAACGTGTTGATATTGTCCGGGCGGCGGACGTGTTCAACGATTACGAATTAGAGATTATCCGGGATATACTGAAACCCCAACCGCAACAATGTTATCGGAATGCGCATTTGCTTTGCCAATTGTTCCCGGAACGGGTGCGATATTGCGAGGGCAAAACATTTGCTTTTATTCCCATAGAACACGCATTTAACCGGGTTGGCGACAAATACGTTGATATTACGTTTGAGTTTGCATTACAAGACGCCGAATTGTTAGAACATGAGTACGTTGTATTTGGCGAATACGATTTGCGAACGTTGGAACGAATTACAAGGAAAACCGGGTATTACGGCGATATATACCGAAATATCTATATTGAGCGGGTAAAAGTAACCCCCGACGCAATGAAGTAACGCCGGGGGTTGGTACGCAGTAACCGAGAGCGATGTTGTAAGATTATGCGGTGCAACAAAATTAGTGCTTTTTATCTGTATTACAAGCGTCCAACGTGAACAAATAAAATATTCAAAGGTTTTATTTTTGGTAATACAATATTATTTATACTTTTGCAGAAACAAAAACCCACCGGGGGATTACCCGGCAAAGATATGAGAATAAAAGAGAGCAATTTATTAAAACGATTGGCGACCGATAGCGGGAAAACATCCAAACAAGTTTCCGAAATTGTCGTTTCGGAATTACTCAAAAACAAAGTTATTGAGGACGACCCGGACAATTGGGGCGTTTCCGTTTTCGATGCAATAAACGAGGACGTAACCGAGGAACAAACCGCCAATTGTTATGCGGCGATTTCCGAGGCGTTGGGCGTGTGTCTGAAACGGGTATATTTCATTGTCCCGGATTTGGATTTAATGGGTAATGAAGATTGCCCGGAGTGCGGCGGCGAAATGGAAGTTACCGACGGGGAATATAAACAGACCGGAGGCGACGGATATTTGACCCCGCCGGAATATACCGCAATTTGGGAGAAAAAAACGTGTACGCATTGCGGACACAAAGAGAGTAACGAACCGAGTTATTAACAATAAAAGACTAAAGAAATGGCAGAAATGACGAAATTAAGAGTAAACGAGGCAATCGCACGGGCGCAAACCGCCGGGATTAAGGTTTATAAAAAAGAGGTTGCCGCCCGTTTATGGGAGGGACGCACCGAAAGCGCACAACAAGTTAATATGACTAACTTATGTAACGGTACGACCAAACAGATACGCCCGGAATGGGTTGTTATCATTTGCGAAATGTGTAATTGCACCCCTAATTATTTGTTTGGATATGAAAAATAACGGGTTACAATGGTTTGAACGCATGGCGGACGTTATGTTTTCCGATAGGTTCCAAGCGAAAGCCATTATTGCGACGTTTGGAACGTTGGGCGTTGTTTGTCTGATTGGTGCATTTTGGAACCCGTGGCAATTGATGTTTGCGGGTATGTGTGCCGTAATGGTAATATGTGGATTTTCAGAATTAAAAAAGAGTAGAAAATGAGAGCGAACAAAAAGAAACCGGAAAACCCGGTACAAAAGACGGTCGAAAATTTGGGAGCCGTTCCCGCCGACCAATTCCCGGAAATTACCGAGGAACAACAACAAATAATCCCCCAGTTTGAAGCGGTCGAGGTTGAGCAACCAACCGGAATATTTGAGATATTGCCGGGCATGACGGTTGAGGAAATGACGGCAATGTTTTTCGACGAAAAAACATTGATTGAACCCCCGTATAAGGTTTGGCAGTTAAACAGCAAGGGACACCGATATTATTACCGATATGACGACGCCGGGAACCCGGAGTTTTTCCCGTCGGTTACAACTATATTGTCCCAAACATTACCCAAAGCCCCGCACCTTATAAATTGGATTGCGAACAAAGGCATTGAGGAAGCCGAGCGATACAAAGGCGAACGGGCGGCGTATGGAACGTTTATGCACGCCGCATTTGAGGAATTATTGATTAACCGAGCGTATGATTTGGACGGGCTAAAAGGCAAACTAAAAGAATACATTGAGGTTTACCGATTGCCGGACGACTTTATTTATTACGCCGACGATTTGAAAAAGGACGTATTGGCGTTTGCGCAATTCGTATTGGATTATGATGTACGACCGTTAGCCGTTGAAATTGCGTTGGTACACCCGTATTACAAGTACGCCGGAATGATTGATTGCCCGTGTACCATGCGGGCAAAGATTGGAAGCGACGACCGGATTAACGCAATTGTCGATTTCAAAAGCGGGCGCAAAGGCTTTTACGAGGAAAGCGAAATACAATTGGGGATGTACCGGGATATGTGGAATGTCAATTTTGAGCAATTCCCAGTTACCCGTATTTTCAATTTCAGCCCGAAAGATTGGCGCAAAAAACCGTCGTACAATCTGAAAGAGCAAACCGAAAGCCCCAATATACGCAAAATCCCCTATTTGTTGGAGATTGCCGCCATTGAGGACGAAAAGCGGGATAATACGTTTACGGCGGTTAATGGTATGGTTGTATTGGACGACGCCCCGGATTTGTCCCAAAATGTAATATCGTTGTCTTTGGCGGAATTGATTAAAACTAAAGCCCCCAAAGAGGCGACCCCGGACGAAACCACGGACGCCGCCGATACCGTCAAAGCGGATGCGGTTGCCCCGGAACAAACGCCGGAACCGGAGATTAAGAAAACAAAGATTGTGAAACGCACCGGGAAAACGGCAAAGGAGGCGAAAAAGAAGCCCGCCACGGGACGAAAGGCGGCAAAACGGACGGTTACACCGGAAAAGGAACAAAAGCCCGCAAATGCGCCCAAAAAGCCCAAAAACGAGAATAAGAAAAGATTGTTAATTGACGACCCCGAAATATAAAGAGCGATGAAAGGACGAATAAAACGACCTGAGGCGGAAAAATCCCGTTTGATTTTGCCCCGTGTCGGACAAATAAAAATCGGAATGAAAAACGCCAACGGATACCCGCAAAGCGTGGATTATTTCATACCAACGGGAAAGTATGCCGGGTTATTTACACAGGCATACGGCGAAAAACCACAAACAATTCAAATCGTTTTCCCGGACGACGACCCGGCGAAAGTATGCAACGAGCGGTACGAGTACCGGGACGACGACGGACGATTGATTGCGGCGGGCGACGGCGAAACGTTCCAAGTTTGGGACGGCAAAAAGTACGAAACATTGACAACGGAGGAATACCCGAATTTGATGTTGGCTATTACCAGGCGTTACCCCAATCGGAAAAGCAAACAGGACGGACACGACGGTTGGGAAATTACGTTGACATTGAATTTTATTGTACCGTTGGTACGTGGCGTTGCCGGGGTATGGCAGTTTTCAACAAAGGGTACGGCGTCCACAATCCCGCAAATCCGGGAAACATTCGACAGTATGTTGGCGGAACGGGGATTTTGTAAGGGAATTATATTTGATTTGAACGTACAATTTGCAGTTTCTCAAAAGCCCGGCGACCGTTCCCGTTATCCGGTTGTTACGATTGTTCCAAACGAAAGTGAGGAAAATTTGTTTGCGGTAAAAGAAGCATTTAAGCCCGTACAGTTGTTGGAATAAAAAAAAAGTATTATATTTGTGGCGTAAAACAATCGACCGTTACCGATTAAGATATTTGCTAATTAGCTACAAAGCCCCTTTTAGATGTGTAACGGCTCTAATTGGGGCTTTTCTTTTTTAATTATGACTTACAATATTTTGATTGACCAAAGATTCGCCGTTGCAAATGAACTGACTATTGTTCAAACAACAACGCTTGCAGCGTGTATGACATTGCCAACGTGGACTAATACAATTACGGTTGATGGCATTGTTTGGTATAAATATTCGGAAACAAAAATGGTAGATGATTTTCCGTTGCTTTTTTCAATCCCTAAAAGAGTTTACAAAAACATTAAAGAACTTGCAGACAGAGGATTTATTGAGTTGAGTTCTTTTGGGAAAACAAAGTATCTAAGATTTACAGAAAAATGTAAAACATGGAACAGAAGCGAAACGGACTTTAATCAGTCCGAAAACGGACTACAAGACTATAATATTAATATACAGCAGTCCGAAAACGGACTAAAAAACAGTCCGAAAACGGACTACAATCGGTCCGAAAACGGACTACAAGACTATAATATTAATAATTATAATATTAATAATACTATAAAGAAAGAGGCTAAAGCCTCAAAAGAAAATCCAAACGGATTTTCACAAGACAATTTTTCAAACGAAGAAAAAACAGTTAAAGCAAGTATTGTTTATGGGTTTACCCCGGAATTGTTGGACGTCAGAAAACAAGTAATTGATAAAGTTGATAATTACTTTGCAAAACTTGTATTCCCATTTGATAGCGATGAATTTAAACGGAACTTTTATATTTTGATGTGTCAACCGAAATGGAGAACGTCGCAAAAGAGTTTTTCAGCGATACAAGCAACCTTAAATGGTTTGAGTAAATACCCGGAAGAATTTGCGCTGATTCTGATAAAAGAAAGCATTTCAAAAGGTTGGGCGGCGTTAGAATATGATTCAACCCCCGAAAAATACGAAAAATGGGAAAAAATGAAACGTTCCGTAAAGACAGAGCAGCAAAGCAGCAAAGAAATTGCGGATATGATGAAGTATTTAAACAATGATTTTGATTGATATGGGAGCTATTGAAAAAAAAGAAAATACGGCTTTAGAAATATATAATACCAAGCCCGGAACAAAAGCCATTGAAGTACGCCGTAGAATGATGCAATTGCCGGAGGTTGCCAAAGCATTAAACCCAGTTGAAAAATATGTTTTCGCAGCGTCAACAAAAACACCAATTGCGGAAATTGACGATGCAAAATTAGTTGAAAATCTTTCGTTGTTGTTTAAGCGTATAGCAATGGACGTTGGTTATATAATACCACAGAATGAAAATGATTGGAATTATATACAATCCCGGTTGTTGGGTATTCTGAAACGTTATTACTCTGATATGACGTTGGCGGATATAAAGTTGGCATTTGAATTGGCGACGACCGGGGAATTGGACGACTATTTGCCAAAAGACAGTCAAGGCAACCCGGACAAAAAGCATTATCAACAATTCAACGCCGATTATTTCGCAAAGATATTGAACGCATACCGCCGGAAACAAAACGGGGTTATACATAAAGCGTATAAGGCTGTGCCGGAGCCGAAAAAGGAATTGACGCCGGAGGAAAAACGGTATTATCACAACCAAAGCGTCGCCCGATGTAGGGAGGTATTTTTGCAATACAAATATACCGGGCGGTTTGTGTTGGGGGTTACTGACGGAATGTTGATTTATGATTGGTTGCGAAAGTTGGGTTTTGCCAATGAGGTTGCCGGAACCGAGGACGACCGCAAACAAGCACTTGCCCGATATATGCAACGTGTCGCCCGTGGGTTCGTCAACAAATACGAAGCGTTCCACGTCCAACGAAAGGGAACCGACGCCCCGGAATTGGATTTTACGGCGTATGAGATTGCGAGGGACAAAGAGATAAAACGCACGTTCGACCGTATGATTGCGGAGGAAATACAGATTGATAACTATTTATTTTTTATTTGAATTATGGAATGGGAACAAAAAGTAAAATTGGCGGAAGCCTTAAACACCGGAAATAACAAAGAAGCGTGCCAAATTATACTGAACAATGAATTACACCCAAGGAGTATAAAGGTTTATCAATATTCAAGGGATAATGTATTTATTAAATCATATCCAAATGCTCAAATTGCATCAAAGGAAACACACATTCCACAATCAAATATAAATAGATGCGTAAATAATAAATTAAAAAGTGCAGGAGGTTATTTATGGAAAAAAATATAAGAATATCAGCAGTAGTGGGAATTGACCCCGGAAAAACCGGGGGGATTGCTGTTTGGCGTCCGAACCACAAAACCGAGGTTATTAAAATGCCGGGCGACCTTATGGAGTTGAAACAATGGTTTGAGTACATGAAAAGTATTTGCCGCCCGTTGGTATTCGTCGAAAAGGTGCAATTGCGCCCGGATGATATAACCGACAATCCCGGTAAGGCGTTCCGGGTTCAAAAACTGTTATCAGAGTTCGAGAAACTGAAAACGATAATTGCCATGTGCGACGTACCGTTTGTTTTGGTACACCCCCAAAAATGGCAAAATGAATTGAAATTGCGGGTTAAGGGAGAGGAAAAGCCGGAGCGCAAAAAGCGATACCAACGAGCCGCCGCCGATTATTACCCCGATGTTAAGGCGACGTTGTGGAACGCCGACGCCCTTATGATAATGCACTTTGGACGGTACATTTTGCACAACAACCCCCGTTGGGTTTTGGAGAATTTGCCCGCCCCGATGCACGACCGTTTATTTTAAGCCCTGTTTTTCGATTATTTTGTTTGAATGGGTAAAAGTATGGCAGACGAAAACAAAAGCCCGCAAATCGAAAATCCGGCGAAAATAACGTTGGAAGAATTGGCGTACATGGTTAAACAGATGCGCCACAACCAACGGAGGTGCGAACGGAACCCAACGCCGGAAAAGATTGCAACCCGGACGGCATGGGAACAAAAAGTTGACGGCGTTATTGCCGTCTTAACAGATACGCAAATGAAATTATTTTGATTTTATCCCGGTACGACTTGCGCCGTATCGGGATTTTTTTGCCCTAACACGATAATAAAAAGAAAAAATTTTGGTAATTAAAATATTTCCCGTATTTTTGTGGCATGAAATAACAACGACCGGGCGTTTTCCCGGTAATGCTAAAAAAATAAAAGCAATGAGAGCGAAAACAACAATCAGCGATTTCCGGTTTGAGTTTGCCGGGTACGGACATTACAAAGTAACTTACACGTCGCCCGTTACGGGTAAAAGTTGGACGGCAAAAACAAATGATATGCCGTTAATTGATGCGACAAAGAACGCCGACGACCCCAAACGTTGCGATTTGGAAACCCTTAAACGAGTTTGCAAAAATGGATAAGGACGAATTGGGAGCCGTTCGCCATGCAATGACGGCAAAAGAGTTGGACGACCTGTATAAGCGTTTGGAAAACTTTATTGCCGATTGCACCCGGTCGGAGGTTGACGCCAACCGGGATGCGCTTAACAAGGTGCAAAGCATGATACACCAAAGAATGATATTAACAAACAAATAAGTAGGTAGTAACCGCCGGGGGCAACCCCGGCATAAAAAGAGCGATAAAATGATTATCAAAAAATTAGAGTTGTCGAATTTCCAAGTAATTAAGGAGTTCAACGCAGATTTTGAGGGTAATGTATATTTCATTACCGGGGACAATGAGTTAGGAAAATCCACGCTATTAAAGGCAATCGGGGCGTTGTTGACCGGGAACCGGGACGCCGTGTTGCGTAATGGCGAGGACAAAGGGTTTGCCAAAATGGTTGTCGGCGACGACGGCGAGGAATACGACGTTGAATTGCGGTTTACCAAAGCCAACCCCCGTGGTACGTTATCAATCAAACAGAAAACAACCGGGATGCGGTCGGATAACGTAAGTATGTTGCAAAAGGTTTTCGGATATACGGATTTTGACGCCGTGGAGTTTTCCCGGTGGTCTGAAACCGCCGAGGGTCGCCGAAAGCAAGTGCAATACGTCCGGGCATTGTTGCCGGAGAATGTGCAAAAACGTATTGCCGAGATTGACGCCGAGGTTATGACCGTTAAGGAGAAAAGAAAGGACGCCAACGCCGAGGTCAAGACGTACACGACCATTTGCGCCGCCGCCGAAAAGCAGTTGAAACCGGGCGACGTCAAAACGTATGCCGAGAAAATCGACATTGCCGATTTAATGGAGGAACAAAACGAGAACGCCCGGTTGATTGAGAAAGCGAAAACCGTGCGTACCGCATTGCAAACCCGGACGGAACAATTGGAGGCAATCCCCGGTCGTATCAAAGCCGCCGAGGAAACCAAGAATACAGAGATTGACGCCGCAATAAAGTATGAGGCGGAAGCCCAAGCCGAATACGACCGGATTGTTGCCGAGGCAAAAAAGGCATTGGAAGAGGCAAAGAAAAAGAGCAAAGCCGATGCGAAAGCCGCCGCCGACAAATACGACGAAACATTGGCGCAAATCCAAACGGATAAAGCCGATTACGAAACCCGTAAGAACAACGCCGCCGCATGGTTGGCAAAGTACGAGGAAAACAACCCGGAGAATTTGGATACAGCCGAACGCCTCAAACAAGCCGAGGAACACAACAAAATCAATGCGTTGGTTGTGGACTATCTGACGAAGAAAAAGCAAAAGGACGCCGCCGAAAAGGTCGCCCAAACCCACGAAAAAAAGTTGTCGGATTTGCTCAAAGAGCGGGAAACCCTTATTGCGAAATCGGAATTGCCGATTGCCGGGTTGACGTTCACGGACGACGGGTTGGAGTTAAACGGTGTGCCGTTTGTCGCCGGGAAAGTGTCGGATAGTCAGATAATGGAGGTTGCCGCAAAATTGATTATCGCAAGCAATCCGACCGTTAAGGTATTCCGCATTGCGAGGGGCGAAAGTTTGGGCGCAAAACGTCTGCAATCCCTTATCGAATTAGCCCGGAAAGAAGGGTATCAAGGATTTATAGAGGAAGTCAAGCGAGGACAGGACGATTTAATTATTGAGGAATACAGCGAAACGGAGTAATTAACCGGGGGGACGGGTTCCCGTTCCCCCTTAATAGCAAAAACAATGGCATATACATTGAACGAAAATTTGAAACGTTGGGCGGAACAATACGATACCGCCGATTTTATCAACGCCGACCCGGTGCAAATCTCGCACCGTTACGATAGCCTGGTAAATATCGAAATATCCGCCTTTGTTACGGCGTGGATTGCGTGGGGAAACCGTAAACAGATAATCAAAAAAGCGGATTTTATCGACCGGGAAATTTTCAAGGGCGAACCGTATCATTACATTGTCGGCAATACGGTTGAGCGGGGGAACCGCCCCGAATGGGAGCAATACAAAGGGAGTACCGATTGTTTGTACCGGACGTTTACGTTTGGCGATTTTCACGACCTTTGCGCCCGTTTGTATGATGTTTACACGTCGGCGGAAAACATGGAGACGGCAATAAAGAAAGCGCACGAAACGAACTGGGAAACCGCATTGGCAACGCTGCAATCTTTGTTCGGTTCCGTGAATGGTATCCCGGATTTTGAAACGCAATCCGCTTGTAAACGGTTGTGTCTGTTTTTGCGTTGGATGTGCCGCAAGGGTTCCCCGGTTGACTTTGGATTGTGGGACGTATGCGACCCCCGTAATTTGATTATCCCGTTGGATACCCACGTACATAAACAGGCAATCCGGTTGGGATTGACGAAACGCCGGACGCCGGATTTGCGCACCGCCATTGAGATAACCGACCGTTTCGCCGAGGTGTTCCCGGACGACCCGGCAAAAGGCGATTTTTCGTTGTTCGGGTATGGGGTCAACAAAGGAACCGCCGCCGGGATAAATGAGATTGCCGATGCAACAAAGAAATTGACCGAGGCGACGAAAAGGGCAACCAAAGCCAACGAAGCAATCGCCGCCGCCGTTCCGACCCCGGTTGCCGATTTAAGTATTTCCGACGTGTTGAAAATGCCGTTGTTTTTTGAGAACGTGAAACGCCAATTAACGAGCCTTTGGAATGACCGGGAGAAAGCCCGTGAGGATGCGACCCGGAATAATACGAGGTTGCGGGCGCACGTTATCGACCGTATGCACAATACCGGGCATTGGGAACCGGGAAATTTCGTTATTCTTTTCGCAAAAGTTTTGGATAAGGTCGCAACCGGGTATTCGTCGAGCGAACGGGCGTTTATCCGTGCGGTTGGAATGACAGCGTTTAATGTCACAATGCAAAAGTAAATCGACGATGAGAAAGCGAGAAATAACGGCAACGGGGACGATAAATAATAACGGCGGGTTGGCAATGTACATGGGCGAATTAAACGAATTTTTCAAGGGTTGGAAAGGTTCCCGGATAATTGCCCGGTTTATTGTTGCGTCGCCCGGTTCGTCCGAGGCTTTGAAAGGCTATTATTTCAACTATGTTGTACCCACGTTCCGACACGCCATTTGGGAGACGGGCGAACGTCTTACGGAGGAACAAACGGAACGGAGGTTGCGGGAGTTTTCCCCAATTATGTACGTCGAGCGGGTCAACGAGGAAACCGGGAAATATTCCCACGAATTGCGCACCGTGGCGGAATTGTCGAACGCCGAGTTAATCGAGCATATCGAAACACTCAAACAGATTGCCGCCGAGGAATACAACACGTATATTGACGACCCCCGAACGTTGTAAGGTATGTTTTGCAAGTGTAACGGAAAGCGTAAGAATTACCCGTTGGCGGGTTGGCGGATTATTCGCCACGAATACACGCCAAAGCATTACAGCCGGATAAAGTGTTTGCGTTGCGGGTGCGTTTGGATTACACGGGCAAA
>OFPS01001466.1_pt1 | contig 16635 bp, 20 predicted proteins | sample 1542111 | NCBI WGS metagenome assembly OFPS01 (sample SAMN04209233, study PRJEB22552) | human gut metagenome | biome: gut; material: feces | host: Homo sapiens | place: USA: Oklahoma | reverse complement strand
TAATCCATCTATTAATAATAGTAGTGTGTATAATTATGAAACTAAAAAATATACAGATATTTATGACTATACTAAAATAAATTCTCTAGATAAGTATGACATCTATCTATCAGGAGCAGTACCTATAATAGATATAATTAATAATAATACCAGTAGTGATAAAGAATTAATAGTCTTTCGTGATTCTTACGGTAGTAGTTTAATTCCTTTATTAATAGAGGGTTATAAGAAGATAACTGTTATTGATATTAGATATATTTCTTCAAAAATATTAAATAAGTATATAGACTTTAATGATCAAGATGTTCTATTTATGTATAGTATTTTAACTATAAATAATAGTTTCAGTATTAGATAAAATAAAAATAACTATTTATAAACTAACTAGCTATTGGGCTTAAGTTTAATAATAGTTATTTTTTTATTAATTTTCCTTTTTAGTCTTAACATCCATAACAATAGGAAGAATAATAGGTACTCTACCAGTCTTATCAGAAAGAAATGGGATTAAACCATTAATTATTTCATTCTTCATATCATTATAATTAAAGTACTTACTCTTTAAACACTTATTAATAATACCTTGTGATATAGACTGAATATCTCTAATTAAATCTTCATTTTCATTAACAAGAATATACCCTCTAGTGGTAACTGCTGGGGTTCCTAGTAGAACCTTATTCTCAGTATCAATATTAGCAATAATAACTAAGATACCATTATTACTCATAAGAATCCTATCCTTAATAACAGCACTACCAACTTCACCAATTCTAGAGCCATCTACATATACTTCACCAGCTTGTACCTTACCCCCAGGAGTTACAACACCCTTACGAAGATTAAGTACATCACCATTTTCTAGTACGAAAGTATTATTTTTATTAACTCCGCACATAACACCTAAGTCAGCATGTGTCTTAAGCATTCTAAATTCACCGTGATAAGGAACAAAATATCTAGGCTTAAATAATCTAATCATAAGTTTAAGTTCTTCTTGATTAGCATGCCCTGAAGAGTGAATCTCACTCATAGCATTAGTAAATACTTTAACTCCTTTTTTATAAAGTTTGTTAATCGTTTTAGATACAGATGCTCCATTACCTGGAATAGGAGATGAAGAAAATATAACTACATCATCAGGCATAAGAGTAATTTGTCTATGTGTTCCTGAAGCAATTCTTGATAAAGCCGCTAGTGGCTCACCCTGGCTACCAGTACATAATAGACACACTTCATTAGGCTTCATATGATTAGCCTCTTCAGCAGTAATAACAATATCCTTATCCTTAAAGTAACCACATTTCAAAGCTACATCAACCATATTTTCCATACTTCTACCAAATAGAGCAACTTTTCTTTTATTCTTTTTACAAGTTTCCATAATATGCTTAATTCTATAAACATTTGAGGCAAAAGTAGCTAAAATAATTCTACTATCTTTACAAGAAGAGAATATTTCACCTAAATTCTCATCAACTACCGATTCACTAAGTGATACTCCAGGTACTAGTGCATTAGTAGAATCACTCATAAGTACACTAACCCCTTTTTCACCAATCTTAGCCATCTTATGTAAATTAGACATAGGACCAATCGGAGTCATATCAAATTTAAAGTCTCCCGTCATAACAATAGTACCATCAGGAGTATGAATAACTACTCCATGAGAGTCTGGTATCGAGTGTGTTGTTCTAAAAAATTCAATATTAAAATATTTAGTTTTAATAACAGTATTTTCATCATAAACAAATAAATTTTTATATATAATATTTCTTTCTTCTAATTTTTTATCAATAAGTTCTTTAGCGTTACTAGGGGCATATATTTTAGGAATATCCACAGTTTGTAAAAGAAATGGAATACTACCAATATGATCTTCATGTCCGTGAGTAATAACCAAAGCTTTAATTTTATTTTCATTTTCTTTTAAAAAGGTATAGTCGGGAATAACATAGTCAATTCCAAGAAGTTCATCATCGGGAAACATTACACCAGAATCTACGATAATAATCTCAGAATTATGCATAACTACATACATATTCTTACCAACTTCTCCAAGTCCTCCAAGAGGAATAATTTTTGTATTCATTAAATTCTCCTTTCATAATTTTTTCTTCGTTAAATAAAATAAAACTAAATAAAATAAAAAATTTTAAAGAATAACCACTGCATAAAATTATACTACATAATTATAAAAAATGCAAATAGTAATTTTATGGTTAGTTCGAGCCTGTAGTCTCTCACTATTTTTGAAGCCTGTAGTCTTCAAAAAGAAATTAATAGCCTAAGGTCTATTAATTTAATTTGTTAGTTTTACATTGATTTTACATATTATCAAATAGATAATAGATTTATAGTTAAAAAGATGATAAAATTAAAATAGGAGATATAGATATGGAAAGAATATACAATAAATTAGTTAGAGATAATATTCCTAATATAATAAAGGAAAAAGGTGAAGAACCTATTACTAGAATATTATCAGATGAAGAGTATAAGAAAGAATTAGAAAAGAAATTAAATGAAGAATATCAAGAAATTTTAGAGGCAAATGGTAGTGAAAGAGTAGAAGAACTGGCGGATATGCTTGAAGTAATAAAAGCACTAGGAGAATTAGAACATACCACTCTAGAAGAAATAATAAATATAGCCAATACTAAAAGTATTGAAAGAGGGGCATTTAAAGATAAAATATTCCTAGAAAAAGTAATCAAAGCAAAATAATAAAAAAACACTTGTATTTACTTATAAAACTATGTTATAATATAGGTGTCTTGAGAAAGAGTGGCATAAAAATCCACTCTTTTATATATATTTGATGGAGGAAATATGCATATTGAAGATGAAATAAGAAACCTACTTGAAAAAGAAGTAGAAAAAAAAGATGTAAGAATAGATAGCATTAAACTAGAGAAAGAAGATAATAATCTATTCTTAAGAATAGTAATCGACAGTGATGAAATAATAGATGTTGATAAATGCGTAGAAGTAACAAATATTATTAATCCATTACTAGATGAAAAAGATTTAATTAAGGAGTCATACATTTTAGATGTATCCACTAAAGAGAAGGGAAGATAGAAATGAATAGTAAACAAATGAAAGAGTTTATGAAAGCTCTAGAGTCTATTGTGGAAGAAAAGAAAGTAGACAAAAATATAGTTATTGAATCTATGGAACAAGCAATGGCAGCAGCTTATAAAAAAGAAACAGGTATGCCTAATGTAACTGCTAAAGTAGATCCAGTAACTGGAGATATTAGATTATATTCTAATAGAACTGTAGTAGAAGAAGTAACTAATGAAGAAACAGAAATATCATTAGAGGATGCTCAAAAATTAGTAGAGGGTATCGAACTAGGCGAAGTAATTATAGGTAATGAACTTCAAATACCTACAAACTTTGGTAGAGTAGCCGCAGGTACAGCAAAGCAAATCGTTGTTCAAAGAATTAAAGAGGCAGAAAAGCAAAGTATTTCCGAAGAGTTCCAAGATAAAGAAGGAGAACTAATGGTTGGAACATTATCTCGTGAAGATCAAAATAATTACTTTGTTGATTTAGGAAGATGTAGCGGTATCTTACCAAAAGATCAAATAATACCAGGTGAAAAATTAGAGATGGGTTCTTCAGTAAAGGTTTATGTATCTAAATTAGAGATAGGACCTAAAGGACCATTTATAATGTTATCAAGAAGTCATTATGGTTTTGTTAAAAGATTATTAGAAATTGAAATACCAGAATTATCTGATGGTACAATTATGTTATACTCAGTAGCTAGAGATGCCGGAAGTAGAAGCAAGATAGCAGTTTATACTGAATATACAAATGTTGATCCAATAGGAGCGGTAATTGGTGAAAAAGGAAGAAGAATAGCCAGTGTATTAAAAGAACTTAGTGGTGAAAAAATAGATGTAATCTTATATGATAAAGATCCTGTTAAGTTTATAGCAAATGCTTTAAGCCCTGCAAAAGATGTTAAAGTATCAATTAAAGATGAAACTAAGAAAGAAGCCTTAGCCCTAGTAAATGATAAGAACTTATCATTAGCTATTGGTAAAAAAGGACAAAACGTTAAATTAGCTTCTCGTCTTACTCATTATAAGATTGAAGTTAAACCAGAAGAACAAGAAAATACTGAAACTACTGAAGAGACTTCAGCAGAAGAATAAGGTGATCATATGAAGAAGATTCCCCTTAGAAGATGTATAGTAACAAGAGAGCAGTTACCTAAGCAAGAATTACTTCGTATCGTTAGAGATAAAGAAGGAAAAGTAAGCGTAGATCAAACAGGAAAATTAGGAGGAAGAGGAGCATATATTAAAAAGGATATAGAAGTATTAAATATTGCTAAAAGCAAAAATATATTATCTCGTGCCCTTGAAGTAAATATTCCTGAAGAAGTATATCAAGAAATAGAAAATATAATAAAAAATCACTAGGAGGTGATACATATGATGAGTGTATCTGAATATGCATTAGATGTAGATAAAAGTGTTAGTGAAATACTTAATCTATGTAAAAAATTAGAGTTATCTATAAGTAATGAAGACGATATGTTATCTGATGATGATATCATTATGTTAGATAATGAATTAGCTTCACTTGAAAGCGAAGAAGTTGAAGATGAAGTACCAGAAGAGTCAGAAGAGGATGAAGACCTTGAAGAAGATTATGAAGAAGAACTAGATGATATAATTGAAGAAAAGAATGCTAGTAAAAAGAAAAAACAAAATAAAGTAGAAACTTCATCTAAAAATGACTATCGTGAAAAAAGAAAAGAAATGTATAAACATAAAGAAAAACTTCAGTCAAATGTTACTGAAGATGATGAAAATATTGTTTTATACAAAGACGGTATGACCGTATCAGAACTAGCTTCAGCACTGGGAGTATCAGCTACCGAAATAATAAAGAAATTAATGTCATTAGGTATGATGATGAACATTAATGCTTCATTAGATTTTGATACTGCCGAAATTCTAGTAGGAGATTATAACAAAGTACTAAAGAAAGAAAGTACTAGAGATGAGATAAATTTTGAAGAGTTAGAAATAGTAGATAAAGAAGAAGACTTGCAAGAAAGGCCACCAGTAGTAACAATAATGGGTCATGTTGACCACGGTAAAACTACACTACTTGATACTATTAGAAAGACAAATGTTGCTTCTGGAGAAGCTGGTGGAATAACACAAGCAATAGGAGCTTATCAAATAGAATATAATGGTAAAAAAATAACCTTTATTGATACTCCAGGTCATGCAGCCTTTACTGAAATGCGTGCCAGAGGAGCATCTATTACTGATATCGTTATCATTATAGTAGCGGCAGATGATGGTGTAATGCCTCAAACAAAAGAAGCAATAGACCATGCTAAAGCAGCAGGGGTTCCAATTATCGTAGCGGTTAATAAAATAGATAAACCAACTGCTAATGTGGAAAGAGTATTAACTGAAATGTCTGCAAATGGTATTCAGCCTGAAGCTTGGGGTGGAGATACTATGTTTGTAAATATCTCTGCAGTAACAGGCGAAGGAATAGATGACTTACTAGATAGAATACTATTACTTAGTGAAATGGCTGAATTAAAAGCCAATCCAAATCGTTATGCTATCGGAACAGTTATTGAATCAAAAATAGATAAAAACTCTGGGGTAATAACAAATATATTAATTCAAAATGGTACCTTAAGACTAGGAGATCCAATCGTAATAGGAACATCTGCTGGTAAAGTTAGAACGTTAACTAATGATAGAGGCGAGTCACTAGTAGAGGCTCTTCCATCAATGCCTGTATCAATAACTGGTCTATCTGAAAGCCCATCAGCAGGAGATAAATTTATGGCTTTTGAAAGTGAAAAGAAAGCTAAAAAAGTTGCAGAGCAAAGAAAAGAAATCGAAAAAGAAAAAAGAAATAAACCTAAAGGAGCAATATCTTTAAACGATTTATTTAGCAGAAAAGAAGCTGGTGAAAAAGAAATCAACATTATCTTAAAAGCAGATGTTAAGGGTAGCGAAGAAGCTGTAAAAAATTCACTATTAAAGTTAGATGTTGAAGGCATGAAGATAAATGTTATCAGAAGTGGTATTGGTGCCATATCAGAAAGTGATGTTGTATTAGCGGAAGCATCAAATGCTATCATCATAGGCTTTAATATTAGGCCAGATCACAAGATAACTGAAATAGCTAAAGATAAAGGAATTGATATTAGACTATATGATATTATCTATAAAGTAGTTGAAGAAATGGAAGCTGCTCTTAAAGGAAAACTAGAGCCAGAATATGAAGAAAAAGTACTAGGAGAAGCCGAAGTTAGAAAACTATTTAAATTCTCTAAAGTAGGTACTATTGCCGGTTCTTATGTAACATCAGGAGTAATAAGAAGAGGAGCCAAAGCCAGAGTAATAAGAGATGGCGTTGTTGTAATAGATAGTACTATAGGAAGCTTAGCAAGGGAAAAAGACCAAGCAAAAGAAGTAAAACAAGGACTAGAGTGTGGAATAACTATTGAAAACTTTAATGATATTAAAGAAAAAGATATAATTGAAGCATATGAACTAGTGGAAATAAAAAGATAGATGAATGTTAAAATGAAAGAGAACCCCAACACACTTTATAGAAAAAACTTTAATCAAACAAGATGTAATACTCCAACAAGAAAAAGAATAAGTGAAGTTGAAAGTAGAATAGCAGAGTGGGATAAGCATCATGCAGAAATTGTACAATCAAACTTTGCTAAATATGAACCAGGAAAATATCTTAGAGAAGATATAGACTATCAAAATATGACTTCAAAAGGCATGAGGAGGTAAATTATGGGAGATTATGAACGTACTGCTAGTGAAAGAATAGAATCAAAAAGGCTATATACAGCAAAAGAAAATGCAGCGATAAGATCGTCAAAAGTTATGTCTACATTAAGTGATGATGCAGCAGCATCAAGAACTAAAGAAAGAATAGAAGCCTATGGCAATAGTGTTCTATATAGAAATATAGGCTCTGATGATAGGATAAATGGTAAAGTATACAATAACACCGGAAATAATGATTCTGAAATAAAATCATACGCTGCGGGTTACTACATAAATGGTGAAAAAAGAGTACTAGCAAAATTAGATAAATTAACAAAAGAAGAATCTATAGCATTAGGAGAATATGAATATAGCATCTTAGGAATACCAGTAGATAATTTAAATTTATTAAAAAAGAATAATGATTATATGACAGGATATATGGCTGCTATGCTAACAAATAGCAATAAAAAACATAGATAGGAGATTAATATGGAAAAAATAAGTAAACACGTTGATTATATAACTAAAGATGAATGCTTTAAAAAAAGACTAGAAAGTGTGGCAAAACGTAGACTATCAGGGGCTGAAAAGACCTTTGCATCCATGATAAATACTGCAGGAAGAAAAGCCTATTTTGATGAATATTTTTATGGTATACCATTAGAAGTTCAAGAATTACCTCAAATTGAGGGAATTTCAGATATAAAAGCAACCCAAACTTTCCAAGAAGGATATCAAAGAGGAGCCTTTCTTGTAAGCGTAGGAAATGTACCAGAAGAATATCAAAATATAAATAATAGTAATAAACACAGATAGGAATGATATTATGAGTATAAAATTAGATAGATTAAATCATATTCTAACAGAAGAAATATCTAAAGTAATAAGTGAAGAAGTAAAAGATACTGATGTACAATTTGTTACCATAACAGCAGTAGATATTTCTAGTGATTTATCATATGCTAAAGTATATTTTACTAATTTAATAGATAAAGATAGAGAAAAAGTAACTAAAGCATTAAATAATGCTAGTTCCTTTATTCGTGGTAAATTATTTGGTAGAGTAGAAATAAGAAAGATGCCAGAATTAACATTCGTATATGATGAGTCAATTGAATATGGAAATAAAATTGAAAAGATAATTGAAGAAATAAAGGAAGATGGTGAGTAATGAACAATATTATTAGCGAAATTAAAGTAAGCAATAATATTGTTTTACTTTGTCATAATAATCCTGATGGTGATGCTGTAGGTAGTACTATAGCCATGTATATACTATTAAAAAGATTAGGTAAAGAAGTAGATATCGTCCTAGATACTCTGCCTAAAAGATTTAACTTTCTAAAAGAGTATCAAGATATCAAAACAGAAAGTACTAAGAAATATGATACAGCAGTTATACTAGATACTGGAAGTATTGACAGAGTAAATAGTGCCTATTTACTTGATACTGTGTCAAAGAAACTAGTAATTGACCACCATATGACAAATACTATGTATGGAGATGTAAACCTAGTAGAGAACTATCCTGCTTGCTGCGAGATAATATATAATTTAATAAAAGAAATGAATGTTAGTATTGATGAAGATTTGGCTCTTCCTCTAGCAGTGGGATTACTAACAGATACTGGCGGTTTTGCCCACCAGAATGTTCTTCCTAGTACTTTTACTATGGCCGCCGAACTATCTTCACTAGTAGATCTTTCAGACATATATAAGAAAGTACTAAGAACCATTACCATAAACCAGTTTAATATCAAGAAGAAAGCTCTAGATAATCTAGAACTATATAATAATAATGCCCTAGCAGTTTCTTTCATAATTTCCGAAGATATGGAGAAGTATAATGTTGATGAAGATGAATGTGGTATTCTCGTAGGTATTCCTCTTGAAATAGATACCGTTGAAGTATCAATATTCTTAAGAAAATACCCTAATCAAACTAGAGTATCTCTTCGTAGTGGCCATATTGATGTCAGTAGGATAGCCTCTATCTTTGGAGGAGGAGGCCACGTAAATGCCGCTGGTATAACAACTGTTATGCCTTATGAAGAACTAAAAGAAAAGTTAATAATAGAAGTAGGTAAGAGTATAAATGAATGGAATAATTGTTATAAATAAGCCTAAAGACTATACCAGTAGAGATATAGTAAACATAGTATCAAAAAAATTAAATACCAAAAAAGTTGGTCATACAGGAACATTAGACCCACTAGCCACAGGGGTATTAGTACTCCCCATAGGTAGAGCCCTTAAAGTATCTGAACTTCTAACTAGTAATACCAAAGAGTACATTGCCGAAGTAATACTAGGCTATGAAACAGATATGTTAGATATAACTGGAACAGAAATCAAAAGAAATATACCCAGTGTAACTAAAGAAGAACTACTAAAAGTGCTAAAAAGTTACATAGGTAAATATAACCAAGAAGTACCTCTTTATTCAGCAGTCAAAGTAGGAGGGAGAAAACTATATGAGTATGCCCGCAGTGGCACTCCAGTAACTCCTCCAAGTAAAGAAGTAGAGGTATACTCTCTAGAATTAATAAGTGACTTAAAACATATAAATGGTGCAGTAGAGTTTACTATTAGATGTGAAGTAAGTAAAGGAACATATATAAGAAGTTTAATTAGAGATATAGCCTATAGTTTAAATACCTATGGTACTATGAAAAATCTAATAAGAACAAGACAGGGAATATTTACTCTAAAAGATGCTTATACTCTAAAAGATATTGAAGAGAATAACTATAAATTACTTAGTATCAAAGAGTGTCTACCCAATATAAAAACTACTGTGATAGAGGAACCACTACTTACTAAAGTAAAAAATGGAATGGTACTAGATAAGTTTTTTAAAGAGAATATGTCCCTATTACTAGATAAAGAAGGAAAGGAAATAGCTATCTACATAGCGAGTGGAGATAATAAAGTAAAACCATATAAAATGATTGAGGTGTAGTATGAGTAGAATAAAAGTAATGAGTGAACTACTATCCAATAAAATAGCAGCAGGAGAAGTAGTAGAAAAAGTAGTATCAATAGTTAAGGAACTAGTGGAAAATTCTGTTGATGCCAAAAGTACTGAAATAAAAATAGACCTAAAAGAAGCCGGCCTAAGAGAAATAGTGGTTACTGATAATGGTATAGGTATGGATAAAGGTGATGCTGTTTTAGCCTTTCAAAGACATGCCACTAGTAAACTATATACCGATGATGATCTATTTAACATAAACTCTCTAGGTTTCCGTGGTGAGGCCTTACCATCAATTGCTGCAGTATCCGAAGTTCTACTAAAGACATCACAAGGCGAAGTAGGAACAATTGTCCACATCAAAGGTGGAAAAATACTTGAAAATAAAAATGGCGATGCCAGAAAAGGAACACAAATAACAGTTACCAATATGTTCTATAATACCCCTGCCAGATTAAAACATCTATCCAGTCCTTATGCTGAACTAGCGGGAGTTACTGAATATGTAAATAAAATGGCTCTATCATATCCAAGTATTAAGTTTAGATTAACTAATGACGAAAAAGAACTATTAAATACCGATGGGTCTGGTAATTTACTTAAAGTAATAAAATCAATATATGGTTTAGAAATAACTAAAAAGATGCTTGCGATAAATGGTTCTAATGACGACTACGATGTATCAGGTTACATTTCCTTACCTGAAGTAAATAGAGCCTCAAGAAATCATATGACTGTCCTAGTAAATGGAAGAGTAATAAGAAATCAAGTACTAAATAAAGTAATAAATGATTCTTATTCATCCTTCAAAGAAGATACTAGATATCCAATCGTGGTAATTAAAATAGATACTGATCCATCCCTAATTGATGTAAATATTCACCCTTCTAAACAAGATATAAAGTTTAGTAATTTTGAAGATTTAAAAACACTTATATCAACATTAATTGTGGATACAATAAAAACAAAATTATTAATACCAAAGATAGAAGTAAAAGAAGAACCACAATTAAAGTATGAAAATCTAGCATTAAATTTAGATCGAAATATCATAAATGAACCAAGTGAAGTAAATCCTGATAAAGAAAGATTAACTAATTTAATTAACTTTAACTATGAACAAAATAATGAATATGATACTGAAGAGGAAGAAGAATATATTGAAGAAAGACCTAAAGATACACTTCCTGAATTATATCCTATTGGACTAGCCTTAGGTACATATATAGTATGTGAAAATGAAAAAGGAATCTATCTAATAGACCAGCATGCTGCTGAAGAAAGAATTAATTATGAGAGAAATTCTTATTTACTTGCCCATCCCAGTGGTAATACCATAACGCCTCTTATACCTATCATAATTGAACTACCTAATAATGAATTTATAAAAGTAAAAGAAAATATTGATATTTTAGATAGTTTAAATATCAAAGTAGAAGAGTTTGGTAGTAATTCATATCGTATTCTATCACATCCTACTTGGTTTACTAAGGGTAGAGAAAAAGAGATAATATCTAAAATATTTGAAGATATAACAAATAAAGGTAAAGATTTTAGTTTAGCTAAGTTTAATGATAATTTAGCTAAATTAGTAAGTTGTAAAATGAGTATTAAAGCTAATACTAGAATAACTAAAGAAGCCCAAGAAGAGATAATTAATAAACTTAGAAAGTGTAATAATCCATTTAATTGTCCTCATGGAAGACCTACTATAATACATTTTACTACTTATGAAATAGAAAGAATGTTTAAAAGAGTAGTATAAGTAAGAGCCTAGGTCTCTTACTTACATAAAAAGCCTAAGGTCTTTTTATGTTAATTTAGAGCCTATTATATAGTCTCTAAATTAAAAAATATTTATATTGTAAAGAAGGTAATATATATGAATATAGATTTTGATAGAATAGAAAAAATTTATGGTAGTAGTATAATTAATTCTATTGCCTTATTAAAAGATGATGTGATAGATAATATTAAGTATTTTATATCATTAGGTTTTGAAGATACTGAAGATATTTTTGAAAGACAAGTACTAATATTTATTTGTCCAAAAGAAGAATTTAGAGTAAAAATAAACAATTTAATAAAACAATTAGGAAATAATTATATAGAAGAAATAGAAAAAATAATTGAGGTATGTAAAAGGAATAATATACAAATAACCGGTAGTATATTTTTAAAAACATCAGAAGAGATAGAAAAATCAATTAATTATATAAAAGAAAATTATGGACAAGCATATTTAACACCGTTAATTATTAATAAGAATGTAGAACATTTAAAAAATGTATTACCATATTTAGAATCACTAGGAGTATTACCATATGTAGTTAAAAGTGCTTCAATATTAACTTTAACACTTGATGAAATAAAAGAAAGAAAAGACTTTGTTGAATCAAATAATGATACTTTGGTCTTACAGAATGGAAGATTTAACAGTGTTTTTGGTTTATCCAAATCAAATTATAAAAAATTAACTAATAAAAGCAATATAACTAAATAGTTTAATATTTGACACTAAGTTGTACATGTGTTAGAATATATGGCACTAAGGAGTGATACTATGTCTTATGAAACAGATGCAATGAGAGCCTTAAGTGCTTCATTAAGAAATACAGAGGGATTAAAATATACTTTAAAAGAGTTTAATAGTAATATTAATGTACTTAAGGCACTTACTATAGAACTTGCTAAAGCTAATGAATTAAAGGAAATAGAATTAGGTATAAGAAGTAAAGAAGAGTATTCATATAAGACTAAGACAAGAATCAAATAATCTTGTCTTTTTATGTTATCTATGATATATTAATCTTACAAAAAGGAGTAATCTATGAATAAAGTAATTGTTATAACAGGACCTACTGCGGTAGGCAAAACCAAATTAAGTATAGAATTAGCTAAAAGATATAATGGTGAAATAATAAATGCTGATGCTGTTCAAGTATATAAAGGATTAGATATCGGAAGTGCTAAAGTAACTGAAGAAGAAAAAGAAGATATTCCTCATCATCTATTTGATATAAAAGAGGTAGATGAAGAATATACTATTTATCATTACCAAAAAGATTGTCGTAAATTAATCAAAGAAGTCCAGGGTAGAGGAAAAACTCCCATTCTAGTAGGAGGTACAGGTCTATATATAAAAGCAGCTCTTTACGACTATAAATTAACTGAAGAAAAAGAAACTAATACATATGATAATCTAACTGATGAAGAATTATATAATAAATTACTAGAAGTAGATAAAGATATAGTAATAGATAAAAATAATCGTCGCAGATTAATAAGAGCCCTTAATTACTATAAAGAAAATAATAAATCTATTAATACCAATACTACTAATAAATTACTATATGATGCTATATTTATCGGTTTAACAACCGATAGAAGAATATTATATGATAAAATAAATACAAGAGTGGACATTATGATTAAAGATGGTTTACTTAATGAAGTAAAAGCCTTTTATGATAAGAATGTCAGAACTAAACCATTACTTAATGCCATTGGTTATAGAGAAATATATTCATACTTTGATGGCAATATATCTCTTGAAGAAGCCATAGACAAAATAAAACAAAATTCAAGGCATTATGCCAAAAGGCAGTATACATTTTTTAATCACCAACTACCAGTAGTATGGTTTGAAACAGACTATAGTAATTTCAACAATACTGTTGAAAAAGTAATTAATTACATTGAGAATAATTAGTTAAAAATGATTTTCAAATAAAAATAATTATGATATAATTAATTTAGCATAACATAGGGAGTGCGCTTTATCAAAAAAATAGGAGGTGTAGTATGTCAAAGTTTTGTTCAAATTGTGGGAACGAAGTAGTAGATGAGGCAGTAATATGTCCAAAATGTGGAGTTTCAGTTAGCCCAAAAAATCAAAATGTTAGTCCTAAAAGTAATAATTCTAATGGAATGGCAACCGCAGGTTTCGTACTATCATTCTTTGTACCATTACTAGGTTTAATATTCTCAATACTAGGACTTAAGAAAGTCAAAGAAACTAGTGCAGGTAAAGGCTTAGCAACTGCGGGTATAATTATTTCATCTATTGCCTTATTCATTACATTAATAATGATTATAGTATCAGTAGCTACATTCAATGGGATAAAAGATAGTTACTATGATAGTAGTTATTATTATAACTATTATGATTAATAAAAAATTAGATGTTCAATCATCTAATTTTATTCTTTTTTTATAAGAAACTTAGTTAAATTACTAGGTTCTTTTTCATTAACAATAATATCATAAATAAGATTAATAATGGGCATCTTGATCTTTTTATTTCTAAGAAGTTTTTTTATAGAGTATAGTGTATATAATCCCTCTATTGTAGTATTCTTTATATAATTATTAATTTCCTCTTTACTTTTACCTTCACCTATTAACTTACCTAGAGTATAATTTCTACTTTTAGTACTAGTACAAGTAAGCAATATATCACCAAATCCAGCAAATGATAAAATAGTTTTCTTATTACCACCTAATGCCTTAATCAAAGCTTTAATATCATGTAGAGATTCAGTAATAAACATAGTACTCGTAGATATTGGGTATCCCATACCATCAAGCATACCAGAAGCTATAGCAATAACATTTTTAATAGAGCCACATATTTCAGTACCAATAATATCTCTAGTATGTCTTATCTTAACATAATCATTAGCCATAGCTTTAGTAATAATATTTCTAGTATAATTACTTCTTGAAGCCAAACTAAATCCGATAGGTACCATGTTGATAATATCTTCAGCAAAAGTACCACCAGATATAACACCTATATTTAAAGTGTCAATGTTATTTCTAATAATATCATATAAAAATAAACAAGAGTTCTGTTCTATACCTTTTGAAGCAATACAAATAACTTGATTACTTTTAAAGTATTTATTTAATTCCTTTGAAGTGCTACCAACAAACTTCGCAGGTACTGCCACTACTATAATATCAGTATTAAGAACTACTTCTTTCATATCGGTAGAAATAATAATATCACTAGGAATATTATAATTTATTTTATCACTCTTTCTATTTTTAATTAACATATCTTTTTCATCTTCACTATTAGTCCACATCTTAATATTACATTTATTATTATAAAAAATACTAGCTAGAGCCATACCAAATGCTCCAGTACCTAAAATACTAATTTTCACTAATTATCATCCTCTTTCCTATTTCAATATCAAAATAATTACTTGGGGTTTCAAATACTTTTCTTACGTTCTTCTTTGGCAGTATTACTTTATTCTTACCTAAATCTTTATAATAATACAAAATATTATTATCTTTATCACACATAATAACATCTATATTTTCTTTCATAAAAAAAGTATGAATACTATTACATCTATCAAATAAAAGAGCTTTATCAATATTCTTAGTAAACATAAATCCCTTTAGTCTACTAAAAAAAGATTTACATTCATATAATACTATTTCTTTATCATTATATAATAGTCTCATTCTATCACCATAATCTAATTATATAAATAACTAAGTAAAAAAGCAAGTCCTTGATAAAAAAATATATTTATGGTAATATATATCTGGAGGAAATAAAATGAATAGAAAAGGATTTACTTTAATAGAATTGCTCGCAGTGATTGTTGTATTAGGACTAGTATTATTAATATCAGTACCAATAATTTCTGATGCTTACACCAAAAGTAAAATTAAGTCAGAAGAGGTATTTGTAGATAGACTTACGCAGGCAATTGATAGTTATGTTAAACTAAATAGAGATACAATGAGTTTTAGTTGTAAAAGTGATAGGTGTGAGGGAAGAAAAACTGAAAATGGTAAAGAGTATGATATTACTTATCAAAAAGGTGTCATAACTATAAATGATATTATAAAAGATGGTATATTAACACAGAAAGACTTTGTTAATGCTGGTAATAAAAAAACTACATGTAATACTACTGCTGAAGTAGAAGTATACAAAGACAGTGATTTTGTATACTGTTATAAAGTGCATAAAGATAGTTTAGGATGTCTTACAAAGGAGTATAAGTCTACTATTAAAGGAGATTATGCCATAGACACTTGTGAATGGAAGTAAAGAAAGTCAGGGATAATTATTATGATAATAATTTTAAGTATAATATTTATAATAATAGACCAAGTATCTAAATTAATAGTTATAAATACTCTAAGTAAGACAAAATCAGTTGAAGTAATAAAATCATTTTTCTATTTAACATATACAAATAACAATGGAGCAGCTTTTAGTATACTAACAGGTAAAAGAGTGATTCTAATTATTGTAACCCTTATTGTTATAGGAATATTAATATATTATATAAGAAAAACAAAAGTAAAAGAAAATATAAATAAAATAGCCTTATCCCTTGTAATAGGAGGTTCTATAGGTAATCTGATCGATAGAATAGTAAGAGGAGCAGTAGTAGACTTTCTAGATTTTAAAATTTTTGGATATAATTATCCAATATTCAATCTAGCGGATACTTTCATAGTACTAGGAGTATTTCTCTTACTAATAAGCATGTTTAGAAAGGACAAAAATAATGATCGTAGACATAAATAATATCGGAAAAAGAATAGATAAATATCTTTGTGATAATACTGAATACACAAGAAGTAAAATACAAAAAATGATTGAAACGGGAAATATTTTAGTAAATGGAAATAAAGTAAAAGATAGTTATAAAGTAAAAGAAAATGACAATATAGAAATAACTGAGTTAATTGAAGAGACAGATATATTACCAGAAAATATACCATTAGATATCTATTACGAAGATGATGACTTAATTGTAGTAAATAAACCAAGTGGTATGGTAGTACATCCTGCTCCAGGTAACCGTGAAGGAACTCTTGTCAATG
>OFPS01001456.1_pt1 | contig 16740 bp, 21 predicted proteins | sample 1542111 | NCBI WGS metagenome assembly OFPS01 (sample SAMN04209233, study PRJEB22552) | human gut metagenome | biome: gut; material: feces | host: Homo sapiens | place: USA: Oklahoma | reverse complement strand
AGGACGAGGTGCAGCTGGTCTTTATCGACACCCCGGGACTGCACAAACCAAAGAACAAGCTGGGCGATTACATGGTCAAGCAGGTGACCGATTCGGTGGGCGACGTGGACTGTGCTGTTTTTGTCACCGACCCGTTTGGCGACATCACCGAGTCGGAGCTTGCTCTGATTGAAAATATTAAGGAACTGCATCTGCCTGCTATTCTGGTCATCAATAAAATCGATGCGCTGGCAAACAAAGAAGATATGGTCAAAAAGATGGTTGCCATCTCCAAGCTGTATGACTTTGAGCAGGTGGTTCCTATCAGTGTCCGTGAGAAGGACGGAACCGATCTGCTGCTTTCGCTGATTCAGCAGCAGGCACAGGAAGGACCACACTTTTTCCCAAATGATACCCTGACCGACCAGCCGGAGAAGGTGATCGTGGCAGAAATCATCCGTGAAAAAGTCCTGCGCAATATGCGCGATGAAATTCCGCACGGAACCGCAGTGGTCATCGAGCGGATGCGGGAGCGGGAAGGCAAGGACATCATGGATATTGATGCCACCATCCTGTGTGAAAAATCCAGCCACAAGGGCATGATCATCGGCAAAAAGGGAGCGATGCTCAAAAAAATCGCCAGCGAGTCCCGCACCGAAATCGAATCCTTCCTGGAAAGCCGGGTCAATTTGCAGTGTTGGGTCAAGATTCGTGAGGATTGGAGAAACAGCGAATTTTCCATCCGCGACCTGGGCTTTAATTAAAATATCCCGACTGCAAAAAGAGAGAAAATCTGGGCATACTGATTTCTGTAAAACAATTTACAGGAGTGGTTGCCATGAGAGAAGACAAAGAACGCCTTGCTGCATGGATGCAGTTTGAACAAAGCGGAACGGTTGCCGATTATCTAAACTACTGCGCACAGATTGACAGAGAAGGGACAGGGACAGATGCTGCTGAAAACGAGCGGACTGGTCATACGGGAGAAGGTCCTGAGCAACGATAACAGGATGCTGACCATCCTGACCGGAGAATATGGCGTCATCAAGGCGTTTATTCGCACTTCGCGCAAGATGCGCAGTTCGTTGGCTGCTGCTATTGACCTGTTTTCCTATTCCGACTTTCTGATTTTTTTTAATAAGGACCAGTACTGTGTCGATGGAGCGGAAACCAACCGGATTTTTTATCATCTGCGGGAGGATTTGGAAAAGACCAGCCTGGCAGCCTATATGGGAGAGCTTGCCGAAACCTTGGTCCCGCAGGGGGAACCGGCGCAGGAATATCTGAGTCTGATGCTCAACTGTTTGCATCTGCTGGAAACCGACCAGCGCACGGTGGACTTTATCAAACCTTTGTTCGAGCTGCGGCTGCTGACGATGGCAGGATATATGCCCGACCTGGTGGGGTGCACCTGCTGCGGGCAGTATCAGGCGGAGCAGTTCTACTTTTCACACTATACCGGCAAGCTGCTTTGTGCAAACTGCTGTGAGCAAGAAAAACCGCAGGGGTATGTCCCATTGACCAAGGACCAGCTGGCAGCCATGCGGCACATTGTGTTTGCGCAGGGAAATCGGGTTTTCCGCTTCAAAATGAGTGAGGCAGGGCTGTACAACCTAGGGATACTCACCGAGGTTTACCTGAACACCCACCTGGACAAACGCTTTCCCTCCCAGGAATTTTATGACAATTTGCGCGCCCAGACCCGCTCGCTGCAACAGTCGCTGATGAAGCCGTTGTTGCAGCGCCCTGTACCACAGGAGTCTGCGGAGCCGCAAACACAACAAGCAATCACAAATGAGGAAGTGAAATAAATGTATCAGGCACAGCGGTATTTTCATACGCTGGAACTGGACAAGGTGCTGGCAAAGCTGGCAGACCAAGCCAACTGCGATGACAGCAAACGCATGGCTCTGTCGCTGACACCGTCCGACGATTTTTCCACCGTCCAGCTTTTGATGAAAAAGACCTCCGATGCTTATATGCTCAGCGCAAGATACACCTCGCCGTCTTTACATAAACTGAAGAACTGCGAGATGGCACTGCGCAAGGCAGAAAAAGGCTCCAACCTTTCGCTGCGGGAACTGATGGACGTTTCATCGGTGCTGCACAACATCCGCTCGGTCAAGGATTGGAGAAAACGCTGCGAGGGCGAAAGTACCTCGCTGGATCCTCTGTTTGAGGTGCTGACCCCGAACAGAGAGCTGGAAAACACGATAGACAACGCGGTTCTGTCGGAGGAAGAGCTGGCGGACAGCGCCAGCGCCGAACTGGCAAGCCTGCGAAGAAAGATCAATCAGGCAAAGCTGCGGGTGCGGGAACGGTTGGACCAGCTGATCAAATCCCCGACCCAGAGCAAATATTTGCAGGAAGCGCTGGTTACCCAGCGTGACGGAAGATTCGTTGTACCGGTCAAGAGCGAATACCGCTCGGAAATCAAAGGTCTGGTACACGATACCTCCTCAAGCGGCGCGACCCTCTTCATCGAGCCGATGGCAGTCGTTGAGGCAAACAACGAGATTCGGGTGCTTCAGGCAAAGGAAAAGCAGGAAGTGGACCGAATTATCATGGAGCTTTCGGTCAAGGTGGGCGAGTTTGCCGAGTCGATTATTTACAGCTATCGCTCGTTGGTCGAAATCGACCTGTATTTTGCAAAGGCATCCCTGGCTTATAAGATGAAGGCAACGGTGCCGAACATCCTGCAAACCGGCGAGATCGACTTAAAACGCGCCCGTCATCCGTTGATCGACCCGGAGAAGGTGGTCCCGATCGACGTCAATCTGGGCAAGGATTTTAATACCTTGGTCATCACCGGTCCAAACACCGGCGGTAAAACCGTTACCTTAAAAACAATGGGTCTGCTGACCCTGATGGCGATGTGCGGTTTGATGCTGCCGGTCGCAGAAAACAGCAGCATTTCGGTGTACAAGAAGGTGCTGGTGGACATCGGTGACGAACAGAGTATCGAGCAAAGCCTGTCCACCTTCTCGGCGCACATGACCAATATCGTTTCCATCATCGAGGAAGCCGATTCGGACAGCCTGGTGCTGATCGACGAATTGGGTTCGGGTACCGACCCGGTCGAAGGCGCTGCTTTGGCAATCTCCATCATGGAGCGCCTTGCCATGTACGGCGCCAAGGTGGGTGCGACTACCCATTATGCGGAAATCAAGGAATATGCTCTGCAACAGGCCATCAGCGGTAAGGAATGGGCTGGCTGGAAGCTGGTAGAAGGTAGATCCAACCGCAAGTATTCCAATGAGGAGGCAGTCATCCAGGCAGTTACAGATGCCGGGTTCGATCCATATGAAAAGAAGCTCCTTGGTATCACTGCCATGCAGAAGCGTCTTGGCAAATCCAGATTCGATGAGCTGCTTACCGCCTATATTGAAAAGCCGCAAGGTAAACCGACGCTCGTGCCGGAGAGCGATAAACGTCCGGCAATGAACAATGCAAAAACTGATTTTATGGAGGAAAATTAAATGAACAAGAATGTAAAAATCAACAATCCTATGAAGGTAATCACTGGTCCTGACACTCGTTGGTCTTATGCCAACGTCTGGGAGCCGAAATCCATCAATGGAGGTACACCGAAGTACAGCGTATCTCTGATTATTCCGAAATCTGATACCAAGACCATCGCCAAGATTGAAGCTGCCATTGAGGCCGCTTACAAGGAAGGCGAGGCCAAGCTCAAAGGCAATGGCAAGTCTGTACCTGCCCTCTCTGTCATCAAGACGCCACTTCGTGATGGTGACATGGAGCGTCCGGACGATCCGGCCTACGCCAATGCCTACTTCGTAAATGCCAATGCAACCTCTGCTCCTGGCATCGTGGATGCAGACCGCAATCCAATCCTTACCCGTTCCGAAGTCTACTCCGGTGTGTATGGTCGTGCCAGCATCAGCTTCTATGCCTTCAACAGCTCCGGTAATAAGGGCATCGCCTGCGGTCTTAACAATCTGCAGAAGATTCGTGACGGTGAGCCTCTTGGTGGCAAGACATCTGCTGAGTCTGATTTCGCATCTGATGAAGATGACGATTTTCTTGACTAATGGAAGTGCCAAGTATGACTGAGTATCAGAACTTTATGCTTCAGGTATGTTTCGGCTGCACCGTCGGATTCCTGATTGGAATCTGGGGATGCAACATTGCCTTCTTCATCAAGGACCGCAAGGAAAAGCGTGCCCAGAAGAAGCGTGAAGCAGAGCTTCAGAAGGAAGCATCCAAGGAACAGGAATAATCTATCAACCCGATGGCGGTGGCCTCACTGCCGCCATCGACATTTTTCGACAAAAGGAGACCATCTATGAATGAACTTGCAGAAATCTTAAATCTATTTATTGCTAACGTCATCGCATACACCTTTTTTGTAGCGGTATATGGCTTCATCATTTATAACGTAGGGAAAATCATTCTCTATCTTATCCGCTATGCGGTATGCCACATCCGCCGTGACATCAATAAATACAAATCCAATAAAGATAAACAGTAACACGACAGGCGGCAGGGATTTCTCTGCTGCCTGTTTTGTAGAAAGGACAATCTCATGAAAACACTCAGTATTGATATTGAGACCTACAGCGATGAGCCTCTTCAGAAGACCGGTGTCTATCGTTATGTAGAGTCTCTCAATTTTGAAATCCTACTCTTTGCCTACAGTGTAGACAGCCAGCCCGTACAGGTTATCGACCTCGCCTGTGGAGAACAGATTCCAAAAGAGATCCTTCTTGCCTTGGAGGATGAGACCATCATCAAATGGGCCTTCAATGCTTCCTTCGAACGTATCTGTCTTTCCAGATTTCTTGGTTATCCGACCGGTGAATATCTTGATCCGGAAAGCTGGCGCTGCTCCATGATCTGGGCAGCAACCATGGGCTTACCGCTTTCCCTGGAAGGCGTCGGTGCCGTGCTGGGACTGGAGAAGCAGAAACTCACAGAAGGCAAGGACCTCATCAAATATTTCTGCCAGCCCTGTGTTGCTACAAAATCCAATGGTGGCAGGACGAGAAATCGCCCTTTTCATGCGCCAGAGAAATGGGAAGCCTTCAAGCGCTATAACATCCGTGATGTGGAAACCGAAATGGGCATCCAGCATAAGCTTCGCAAATTCCCTGTACCTGAATCGGTCTGGGAAGAGTATCACATTGACCAGGAAATCAATGATCGTGGTGTCCGTTTGGATATGGAGCTTGTACAGCAGGCCATCGCAATGGATGCTCGCTCCCGTGAAGAGCTGACTGCCTCCATCAAGGACATCACGAAGCTGGAAAACCCGAACTCTGTGCTGCAGATGAAGCGGTGGCTCTCTGACAATGGTGTAGAAACCGACAGCCTTGATAAAAAAGCGATAGCCGAGCTCCTAAAGAATACTCCTGACAAGCTTGCCTCTGTTCTCATTCTTCGTCAGCAGCTTGCCAAATCCTCAGTACGTAAATATCAGGCGATGGAAAAGACGGTTTGTGCTGATGGCCGAGCCCGTGGCATGTTTCAGTTTTATGGAGCCAATCGTACCGGTCGCTTCTCCGGTCGGAACATTCAATTACAAAATCTTCCTCAGAATCATCTGCCAGACCTTGCTGATGCTCGTGCTCTGGTACTCTCCGGGAACTTTGATGCAGTCTCTCTTTTATATGAAGATGTGCCGGATACCCTATCGCAGCTGATCCGAACTGCATTCATTCCACGTGAGGGTACACAGTTTCTGGTTGCAGACTTTTCTGCCATCGAAGCCCGCGTCATCGCCTGGTTTGCCGGAGAAGAATGGCGGCAGAAGGTATTTGCTAAGGGTGGGGATATCTACTGTGCTTCTGCCAGTCAGATGTTCAAGGTCCCTGTTGAGAAACACGGCATCAATGGACATTTGCGTCAAAAGGGTAAAATCGCAGAACTGGCGCTTGGCTATGGCGGCTCCGTCGGTGCACTGAAGGCGATGGGGGCTATCGATATGGGGCTAACAGAGGATGAACTTCCCACCCTTGTAGATGCCTGGCGTCAGTCAAACCCACACATCGTACAATTCTGGTGGGCTGTAGATCATGCTGTCACAGAAGCTGTGAAATATAAGCACACGACTACCGAATACGGCCTTACCTTCTCTTGCCGCAGTGGCATGCTTTTTATCACGCTTCCTTCCGGCAGAAACCTGGCCTATGTGAAGCCGAAGCTCGGTACGAACAAGTTCGGCGGCACCTGCATCACCTATGAAGGCATCGGCCCAACCAAGAAATGGGAACGTCTTGATTCCTACGGACCAAAGTTTGTAGAGAATATTGTACAGGCCACTTCCCGTGATATTCTTCTCTATGCCATGAGAACCCTCCGCAACTGCTCCATCGTCATGCATATCCATGATGAAGTAGTCATCGAAGCGGATCCCCGCATGTCCTTGGATGCCGTCTGTGAACAGATGGGTCGCACACCTCCTTGGGCGAAGGGACTTCTCCTTCGTGCAGATGGCTATGCTACCCCTTTTTACAAAAAAGATTAAAAAGATCCGCTCAACTCAGGCGTTCATCTCCAGTGGAAACTAGAGGTGGACGCTTTCTTAGCATCTGCCTGAATACAGAAGAATATCAGGAGGCTTAAAGATATGTATGAAATCAAGGAAAACAGACGCAGATTGAAGGATGGCACAGAAATCTCTACCTATACCCGTGATGTTGTGAGCTGCAACATTCTCGAAGTAGAAGCTGGTACCACAGGCTATAGAGGTGGCGACACTGGGCACGGCGGACGCACCTATTTTCGCATCAAGGATGCGGCCTGCACCGACATGGATATCCATGTTATGCGAGATCGCTTTGGTGATGCAGAAGGCTTCGAGGTCATGCTGGGCGGTGATTGCGAGCTTGAAACCATGATCCGTGCGCTCAAATTTATCACAAAGGTTCTGGAGGAAGAAGCTCAGGAGGTGTACGACTGATGTTTACCATTTACAGCGCGGACGTTACCGGCAATCCCGGTAACTGCTCCTACCCTCATAAACACATCATCCTGGATGAAGATAGCCTGAAGGCGGCTGTTTGTCATGATTACGTGTGCGCAGAATATAAAAACAGCTATCGCAATGGCGACAACTTCATCGGCAGTGACTGTCTTCCAGTTGACTGTGATAATGATCATTCCGAAAATCCGGAAGACTGGATCACTCCGGAAGATGTCTTGCAGGCCTTTCCGGGTGTGACCTTCGCAGTCCATTACAGCCGCTTCGATAACAGAGTGAAAAACGGCAAGCCCGCAAGGCCCAAATTTCACGTTCTCTTCCCGATTGATTATGTGACGGATGCTGCCTTTTACAGCAACATGAAAAAGCTGGTCAATTTCATCTTTCCCTATTTCGATACGAAGGCCCTGGATGCTGCCCGCTTCTTCTTTGGCACTACTGCTGCAGATGTTGCTTTATATCCAGGACGCATGAATCTGACGGAATATCTCAATGAGGACATTTTCGATGAGGATATGCCGGAAGGTCAATATGATGGCGCAACGATTCCCGAAGGCAGTCGTAATGCAACCATGTCTCGTTTTGCCGGAAAGGTCATCAAGAAATATGGCGACGGTGACACGGCCTATCAGGCATTTCTGGAAGAAGCAGATAAATGTGATCCGCCTCTGGATGCTGCTGAGCTTGCTACCATCTGGCACAGTGCCCAGCGCTTTTACGCTCGTGTCCAGCAGCAGGAGGGCTATGTTGCACCGGAGCTCTACAACGATCCTTCCTGTTACAAACCGGAGGATTACTCCGATGTAGGGCAGGCCGAGGTATTAGCAAAGTACTTTTCAAACGAGCTTCGCTATTCTCCCGCCACCCACTTCATCCGCTACTCCGACCACTACTGGCAGGAATCAGAGCCGGGTGCTCAGGCCGTGGCTCACGAACTTACCCGTAGACAGCTAAAGGAAGCAAACCGAGATCTCATGGAAACACTGGATAAGATGAAGAATTGCGGTGCCCAGAATATCCTCGACAGCACATCAAAGGCCAAGGCGGAACAGCTTATGAACGATCAACAGCTAGAGGTCTATCGTGAACTTTTGGCTGCCAAGGCTTATCAGGCATTTGCCATTAAGCGCCGTGATTCTAAGAATATTACTTCTACCTTGAAGGAATCCCATCCGATGCTGGAGATTTCTCCTCGTGACCTGGACGCAGACTGCTTTGCGCTCTGTACCCCGGAGGCAACCTTTGATCTTCGTCAGGGCATGGCCGGAGCCAGGGAGCATTCGCCGGAGGACTTTATCACCAAGATTACCAGCGTTTCACCAAACCAGAAAGGCATGCAGATTTGGCTGGACAGCTTAAATCTCATCTTCCAGCACAATCAGAAGCTCATCGATTACGTCCAGATGATCTGTGGGCTTGCTGCAATCGGTAAGGTTTACGTAGAGGCGCTGATCATCGCCTATGGTGATGGCCGCAACGGTAAGTCTACCTTCTGGAATGCCATCTCCCGCGTGCTGGGCCTTTACTCCGGGAACATTTCTGCGGATACCCTGACCGTAGGTTGTCGCAGAAACATCAAACCGGAAATGGCAGAGGTCAAGGGTAAGCGACTTCTCATTGCTGCCGAGATGCAGGAAGGTGCAAGGCTCAATGATTCTACCGTCAAGCAGCTCTGCTCTACCGATGATGTCTTTGCGGAGAAGAAGTACAAGGATCCTTTTTCCTTCAAGCCATGCCACACGCTGGTGCTGTATACCAACCACCTGCCTCGCGTCAGTGCTTCTGATGATGGTATCTGGAGGCGACTGATCGTTATTCCGTTCAATGCCAAGATCACCGGCAGCAGCGACATCAAGAATTACAGTGAGTATCTCTATGACAATGCTGGCGGCGCGATCCTCTCCTGGATTATCGAAGGCAGCAAGAAGGTTATCGATGCTAACTACCACATCCCGGTTCCGGTCTGCGTGCAGAATGCCATCGATGATTACCGCAGCCAGAATGACTGGTTCGGGCATTTCTTAGAGGATAAGTGCATCATAGGTGATGCGTATAAAGAAAACTCCTCTAACCTATATCAGGCCTACCGCAATCACTGCATCGATTGCAATGAGTATGTACGCTCCACAGCAGACTTTTACTTTGCTATGGAAAATGCCGGATACGAACGTGTCACCTTGAGTCGAAAGCGCTATTTTAAAGGACTTCGCCTGCGGACTGAGGACGATTTTGATGAGGAATTTTTAGACTGATTGAACCTAACGACAAGGTGTATCAATGTCTCTGTATAAACTTTTCTATAGGCTATAAAAAATCAGATATAGAAAAGTTATGTAAATACCATTGATACACCTTGCACATCAGAAAATTATTCACTGATTGGAGAATGACAATGTTAGAAAAACAGATAGAAAACAAGTTAACCCGGATGGTAAAGCAGCGTGGCGGCATCGCTGTAAAATTCGTGTCTCCGAGCTTTGCGGGAATGCCGGACCGTCTAGTCTTATTACCTGATGGGATCATCGCCTTCGTAGAGCTGAAGGCTCCTGGGAAAAAGCCTCGCCCGCTTCAAATAGCCAGACACAAGCTGCTACGTTCACTTGGCTTTCAGGTCTATGTGATTGATGGCGTGGAACAGATTGGAGGAATGCTTCATGAACTTCTCACCGCATAATTATCAGGCCTATGCCATCGACTATATCGAAACACATCCTATAGCTGCTGTTCTCCTCGATATGGGTCTTGGCAAAACCGTCATTTCCCTGACTGCCATCGCGGACCTGCTGTTTGACAGCTTCGAGGCACATCGTATTCTGGTGGTTGCTCCTCTTCGAGTAGCCCGTGATACCTGGCCTGCGGAAATTGCAAAATGGGAGCACCTGCAGCATCTGACCTACGCAGTCTGCGTAGGGACACCAAAGGAACGACGCGCTGCACTTTTGTCCGGAGCCGACATCACCATCATTAACCGTGAAAACCTTGGCTGGCTGATTGATTCCAGTGGCTTTGACTTTAATTACGATATGGTCGTCATTGATGAGCTATCCTCTTTCAAGAATCACAAGTCGAAGCGATTTCAATCTCTGATGAAGGCCAGACCTAAAGTAAAACGAATCATCGGTCTTACCGGCACACCTTCTTCCAATGGTCTTATGGATCTGTGGGCCGAATTCAAGCTTCTGGATTTTGGAGAACATTTAGGACGCTTCATCACCCACTACCGTAACAACTACTTCATCCCGGACAAGCGAAACGGCGAAATCATCTACTCCTACAAACCAATGCCTTATGCAGAGGATGCCATCTACCGGAGAATATCAGATATTACGATTTCCATGAAATCTACCGATCACCTGCGAATGCCGGAGCTAATTACATCACAATATGAAGTGCAGCTATCTGAGGAGGAAGAAAAACGCTACGAGGAACTTAAAGCAGACTTTATATTGGAGCTACCGGAAGGCGAAATCACAGCTGCCAATGCGGCTTCTCTTACCGGTAAACTCTCCCAGCTGGCCAACGGTGCCATTTATGATGATGACGGCAATATCATCGAGTTCCATGATCGGAAGCTGGATGCCTTAGAGGATCTTATCGAAGCCGCCAATGGCAAACCGCTCTTGGTAGCTTACTGGTTCAAGCACGACCTGGAGCGAATCAAGAAGCGCTTTAATGTCCGTGAGATAAAATCCAGCAAGGATATCACTGATTGGAACAATGGCGATATTCCTGTTGCTGTCATCCATCCCGCCTCTGCCGGTCATGGACTGAATCTTCAGGCTGGTGGATCAACACTTATCTGGTTCGGGCTGACCTGGTCTTTGGAGCTATATCAGCAGACCAACGCTCGTCTCTGGCGACAAGGCCAGATCTCCGGCACTGTCGTCATTGAGCACATCATTACTAAAGGCACTATTGATGAACGTATCTTAAAGGCGCTGTCCCTGAAGGAAGTCACACAAAACGCATTAATTGATGCGGTAAAAGCAAATCTATGACAATCTACGACAACATAGGTCAATCCGAGGGAATTTCATTATTCGGAGGTACGCTATGAATGCAAAAGAATATTTATCCCAGGCACGTAACCTGGATCAGCGCATTATCACAAAGACCCAGATGATTGACTCCTTAAACGATCTGGCTACCCGCTGCACCGCTACTTATTCGGATATGCCTAAGAGCCCAAACCGTGGTAACTCCCGTCTGGAGGAATGTGTCATGAAGATCATCGACCTGGAGGAGCAGATTACAGAAGATATGGAAAAGCTGGTGAATTTGAAGAAAGAAATCACTCATGCAATCCAGTCCGTTTCCAATCCTGAATATCAGGATCTTCTGGCAAAGCGCTACATCTGCTGTGAATCCTGGGAAAAGATCGCTGTGGATATGAGCTACGAGCTTCGCTACATCCACAAGCTCCACAGCCGGGCTCTGCAGGAAGTAAAAATTCCTGAGTCAAACGAAGATGGGCACGAAAAGACATAGAATGACACCATCAACTTCTGATAGTATTAGACTAGCAAAAAAGAAAATCACAGAAGCCTTGTAGGACGAGTCCTGCAGGGCTTTTCTTATGCCGCAAGGAGGTGAAACTGATACCGAGAAAACCGAAGCGTCCCTGTTCTTATCCAGGCTGTCCTAATCTCACGGACGGTCGCTTCTGTGATAAGCACGCCAAGGAGGAAGCCAGGCGCTACGAACATTATGATAGAGACCCAGCTACCAAGCGTCGCTACGGTCGTGCCTGGAAGCGAATCCGTGACAGCTATGCCGCTGCCCATCCGCTTTGTGAAGAGTGCCTTGCGAAGGGTGTTTATACACCAACCGAGGAGATTCATCACATGCTTCCTCTATCTCAGGGCGGAACCCATGACCGTGAGAACCTGAAAGCCTTGTGCAAGGCCTGCCATGCACGCATTCATGCAGAACGCGGTGACCGCTGGCACAACACATAGAACGGATGCATTTTCTTTGTGTATCAGCCCCCAGGGGCGGTCTAAATCTCTACGGCGCAGCTGCCGTGGAACGGGCGTGGGGTCTCACGCACAAAAACGCGTTTTCAAACGGGGTAATAGGCCCGGACAAGGAGGTGAATCATTTTGGCTAAGGACGGAACCAACCGTGGCGGCGCTCGTATCGGTGCCGGAGCCAAGAAAAAGCCCTTAGCTGACAAAATCACTGAGGGTAATCCGGGCAAGCGAAAGCTGACTGTCATCGAGTTTGAAAATCAAGCTGCAGATTTAGAAGGTCAGGCGATGCCCAAGCCATCTAAGCTCTTATCCGCCACACAGAAAGACGGTAAGCCACTGGTGGCTGAAGAAGTATATAAGGCAACCTGGGAATGGTTGGCAGAGCGCAGGTGTGCATCGCTTGTTTCACCCCAGCTTCTGGAACGCTATGCCATGAGTGTTGCCAGGTGGATTCAGTGTGAGGAAGCAATTACAGACTACGGTTTTCTCGCCAAACACCCTACAACGGGAAATGCCATGCAATCTCCCTACGTAGCCATGAGCCAGAATTTTATGAGCCAGACAAACCGGCTCTGGATGGAAATCTATCAAATCGTAAAAGAAAATTGCGCGGCGGAGTACAAGGGCGAAACACCTATGGATGATGCGATGGAACGCCTGCTCCGTGCAAGGAAAGGAAACTGATATGGACTATCGTGAATTTATGAATCTGCTGAAAAGCTATCGCCAGCAGCTGAGCTTTCAGCAGTTTAGTACCCTTCGAGGCCAGGCCAAGGCTGGTGATATTGATGCAGCCTACAAGGGCCTACAGAAATTACTCAGGAGGAATGCACCATGCTAATTGAAAAGAAAAATGTCGCTGAGCTCCTTCCTGCTGATTACAATCCCCGTAAGGATTTAAGGCCCGGCGATCCGGAATATGAAAAGCTGAAACGCTCCATCGAGCAGTTCGGATATGTGGAACCCGTCATCTGGAATGCCACTACTGGTCGCGTGGTTGGCGGGCATCAGCGCTTAAAGGTTCTCCAGGACATGGGCATGACGGAAGTTGACTGCGTCGTTGTTGAGCTTGATGAGGAACACGAAAAGTCACTGAATGTTGCTCTCAATAAAATCAGCGGCGAATGGGACAACGACAAATTAGCACTGTTAATCGCCGACCTGCAAGGTGCTGACTTCGATGTCTCTCTCACTGGTTTTGAACCTGCTGAGCTTGACGACCTGTTTAAGGAGGATGTGAAGGATGGCATCAAGGAAGATGATTTTGACGTCGATGCTGAGCTTGCAAAGCCTACCATAACCAAGTCCGGTGACCTCTGGTGCCTTGGTCCGCACAGACTTCTCTGTGGTGACAGCACAAAGGCTGAAAGCTATGAGCTTTTGATGGCTGGCAAGAAGGCAAATCTGGTGGTCACGGATCCGCCTTACAATGTAAACTATGAAGGCTCCGCTGGTAAAATCCAGAATGACAATATGGATAATGACTCCTTCTATCAGTTCTTGTTGGATGCCTTCACCAATATGGAAGCAGTCATGGCCGATGACGCATCCATCTATGTGTTTCATGCAGATACAGAAGGCCTGAATTTTAGAAAAGCTTTCTCTGATGCAGGCTTCTATCTTTCCGGCTGTTGCATCTGGAAAAAGCCCTCCCTGGTGCTGGGCCGTTCACCATATCAATGGCAGCATGAGCCTTGCCTCTTTGGCTGGAAGAAAAATGGCAAACATCAATGGTACTCCGGTCGCAAGGAAACCACGATCTGGGAATTTGAAAAGCCTAAGAAAAATGCAGATCATCCGACTATGAAGCCGGTGGCATTGATTGCCTACCCGATCATGAATTCAAGTCTTACAAACTGCATCGTGCTTGATCCCTTCGGAGGCTCCGGCAGCACGCTGATTGCCTGCGAACAGACCGGGCGCATCTGCCACACAATTGAATTAGACGAGAAATATGCAGACGTCATCGTGAAGCGCTATATCGAACAGGTAGGCACTTCCGATGGCGTTTCTGTTATCCGTGATGGTCTGACTTACCAATACGATGAAGTCGCTATCTCCGAAGAATCCCTGCAGGCATAATACACACGATTTGCTGCAACACTCCAGCGGATCTTTGGTACATATATTCGCTCTGAATCGCTTGATAATATGTGCCTTCAGAGTGATATATGTACTACCAAAACAAAGGAGGATTCCACTATGGAGATCAGATTTAACGTAACAGGAAGCGCCAGAAAAGAGCTGGTAGGGATTATTTCACAGGTAACCGGATGCAAGCAATTTTATAAGGGAATGCCAAGCGCCGCCTACGAGGTTGCAGACATTACCATCAGCAAAGATGGCACCGTAAGCTACGATGAGCGAACAGAGGAAAGCACTATCAAGGCAATCCTTGAACAGACTGCCGCAGCGGGTTTTGTCGCAGAGTTAGATGAGGAACCGGCCACTGAAACACCAGAAGTACCCGTCACTGCAGAAGCAGACATTTCGGCGGCTGCAAAGGACACCGCCCTGGTGATTTCATTCCCTGCTGACAAGGTCAACCTGGAAAATCTGCGAAAGCTTCTGGAAAGCAAATCAGACCTCATCAAGAAGGCCCTGGATGTTGAAGCTTTCCCGATTGAGGAACACGATGATCAGGTCAGCTTCCCTTGGTGGCCTAGCATGCCGGACTTCGATGCCATCACCGCCTACACTGCTTTCCTTTCTGCCCTCTGCAAGATGAGTAAGGAACAGAAGCGTATCACAGCAAAGGCAAAGCCGATAGATAACGAAAAATACGCCTTCCGCTGCTTTCTTCTTCGCCTCGGCTTCATCGGAGACGAATACAAGAAAAGCCGCAGGATCCTCTGCAGATACCTTTGCGGCAACAGCTCCTACGCAGGAGGTGAAGGCCATGTTATTCGCTAACAGAGCGCAGGTTGAACGCCTGCGCCTCCGCTATCCCATCGGAACCAGAGTGGAGCTTATAGAGATGGACGATGCTCAGGCACCGCCCATCGGCACCCAGGGAACGGTAACCGGTGTGGATGATACCGGCAGCCTCCTGGTGGACTGGGATAATGGCTCCGGACTGAATGTAATCTATGGTATTGACCGAGTGAAGAAGCTGTAATATACACAGTTTTCTCCTCCATATAGCAGCCGATCTTTGGTACATATATTGTCCTTAATCCGCTTGCTATTATGTGCCTTCAGAGTGATATATGTACTACCAAAAGAAAACAAGGAGGCACACACCATGATGAACATTTTTGAAGAAGCATACAGAGGAATCCAGGAAGCAAAAAAGGCTTACGCCACAGCAACTAACACGGCTGAGCAGGATGCAGCAAGAGCCATTTACAAGCAGGCAACCGCAAAAATTGGTGGCTTAAGCAGCACAGAGCAGCGCATCTGGAGTGCGTATGAAACCGCCAAGGACTGCGGCAACGAGTACATCGACCTGAACGACACCATCAGCGATGACGCAGTTGAAGGCCTGGTAGCCTGCATGAAGAAATATGGCATTGAAGCCTTCACCTTCTCTTCCACCTGGAGCAGCGCAGTTGAAACCGCATGGCTTTTCCAGAAAGCCGGATGCACCTTGGCGGGCCTGATTGAGATCAACAGCCAGCACAAAGCCTTCATGAGCGATGAGTATGAAAAGGCACACGGATACCTTTTCAAGCTGAACTAAGGAGGGCAAAACCATGTGGGCAGAAGGAAGCATCAAGATTGAAAACAGCATTTTTCATTACTGGGTGAAGCATTATGAAGAACCGAGCGAGGACTACGGCATTGACGGCGGTAGGATTTCAAAGCTCATGCTGAAGAGAAACGGTGAGATCGCCTACAACTACGACAGAGGCCCGGATATCGAGCCGGTCGACGAAGAAACCGAAATGGCACTTGCCATTCTGATGAAGGAATACAACTAAGAACATTCCCGAAGGACCACCCTCAAGGGTGTGTTCCTCGTTATACGATATTTATTGATGATGGTCGTGCCAATACGGTAACGACTTATTTTTATGCCCGGAGGTGAAGCATGTGCGTAAATTAAAGAAATATAAACCGACCAAATTCAAAGCAAAGGACTCTCATTATGATGTGGATGCTGCGGATTATGCTGTGAGCTTTATCGAATGCCTTTGCCACACCAAGGGCACCTGGGCCGGTAAGCCCTTTGAGCTGATTGACTGGCAGGAGCAGATCATCCGTGATCTCTTCGGCACACTGAAACCAAATGGATACCGCCAGTTCAATACCGCCTATGTGGAAATTCCTAAAAAGATGGGAAAATCTGAGCTTGCAGCTGCCGTGGCCCTGCTTCTTACCTGCGGTGATGGTGAAGAACGAGCTGAGGTTTACGGCTGTGCTGCTGACCGTCAGCAGGCAACCATTGTTTTTGATGTAGCTGCTGATATGGTACGTATGTGTCCGGCGCTCAACAAGCGTGTGAAGATTCTTGCTTCTCAGAAGCGTATCATCTACACACCAACCAACAGCTTCTATCAGGTACTATCTGCAGAAGCCTACTCCAAACACGGCTTTAACATCCACGGTGTTGTCTTTGATGAGCTCCACACTCAGCCCAACCGAAAGCTCTTTGATGTTATGACCAAGGGCTCCGGAGATGCCAGAATGCAGCCACTGTATTTTCTCATCACCACTGCTGGAACAGACACCAACAGCATCTGTTATGAAACCCATCAGAAAGCCAAGGACATCCTGGAAGGCAGGAAGATTGATCCTACCTTCTATCCAGTGATTTATGGTGCAGACGAATCTGATGATTGGACGGATCCGAAGGTCTGGAAGAAAGCAAATCCCTCTCTTGGTATTACAGTCGGTATTGAT
>OFPS01001455.1_pt1 | contig 16742 bp, 14 predicted proteins | sample 1542111 | NCBI WGS metagenome assembly OFPS01 (sample SAMN04209233, study PRJEB22552) | human gut metagenome | biome: gut; material: feces | host: Homo sapiens | place: USA: Oklahoma | reverse complement strand
TAATGTATTTCACTATAGAAAATCCAGATATTAAATTAATAAAAGATTTAAGTTATACCAGAAGAATGTTAGAAAAACAAAATGAAATGGTATCAGGTACTGTTAATAACTTAGCCATTAGTTTAAAGAATCCACTTATGGAAATAACTAATTTTAGTAGTAAGAAAATCAATAAGAAAGATGAGGTATCTTCACTTGAAGAAATTAAAAAGTTTCAAAAGTTATCACTTAATTTAGTAGATCAGATTAATAAGATAATGGATTTAACTAGAATAGAAAATAGACAGTTAAAAATAAAGAATAGGTTATATCAAACAGATAATTTAATTAATAGTATTAAAGATATTATTAATTTTAGAAATGTAGATGTTAATTATAATATAGATAATAATATACCTAAAGTATTATATGGTGATGATGATAATATTAAACAAACATTTACTTACTTAGTAGAGTTTATTAATAATTATTTTAATAGATATGATTTAACTATTAATATATCTAAGATATCTGTAAGAAATAATTGTAAACTTATGTTTAGCATAATAGTAAATTATAAAAATACTAAGTTAGATTTTATAGAGAGAGATAATAAATGTATAATAGAAACTAATGCTTGGGAGTATGAATTATATAATAGATTAGTAGAACTTCAAAAAGGCACTTATGAAGTTAAGAAAGATAACTCTTCATTAATATTTAATTTCGCTTTATTCCAAAAAATTAAAGATAATAACGAAGCAGTAGAGGAAGAAGTTATCAAGTATAATAATTATAGCGGTAAAAAGATATTAATAGCTTTAGATAATCATTTAGATATAAATAAGTTTACAGAGTTACTTGTAAATTATAATGTTGATATTAGTACTTCAAGTAGTATAGAGGAACTTACAGAATTACTTAGAAGTGATAAAACATTTGATATAGTATTTTTATCTAATACTATATCAGGTATTGAAAACTATAATATTACTACCAGTGAAGAAAGAAAAAGAACAATGACTAAGTTATCCCTAATAGCGGGATATAAACTACAAATTATAATGGTAACACTTGAAGATTATAAAGATGGTGATACTGAATATATAAAGATGCCAATATCTAAAGTAAAACTTGATGATATAATGGTAAAATATCTAAGTGAAAAATAAAAAATAAATATTTACAAAGATATAGATATTTGCTATAATATATCTTGTGAGAAAGGATTGATATAAATGACAATAGCTGCGGTTATTATAGCTGTTTTATTAATAGCAATAGTATTATTACAAAGTGGTAAAGCAGAATCTGCCTCTCAAATAATTCAAGGGGGAAATTCAGATTTGTTTGCTAATAGGAAAGAGAGAGGATTTGAACTATTTATAACTAGACTTACTTATGTACTTGGGTTTTCTTTCTTTATATTATGTTTAATAATATCAATATAGTTAAAATAGAAATAGACTTAAGTAATTAAGTCTATTTTGTGTAATAGGGAGGAATTATGAAAGAAAGAATAATAGAACTACTAAATGAAAATACTTCTCTTACAATTATGGAAATTAATGATAAATTACTTTTAAATACTATAGAGGAATATCAAAGATTAGAAAATACTCTAGATGAATTAGTTAGTGAGGGTATTTTATACTATAGTGAAAGAAAGAATAAGTATTTATTATTAGAAAATAGTCATTTAGTAAAAGGGGATTTAATTTTAAATGATAAAGGTTTTGGTTTTATTGAGATTGATAAAGATGCTAAAGATGTCTATGTCAATGAAAAAAATATAAATGGAGCCCAAGATGGTGATACAGTATTATTTGAATATTTAAATAAAGATCCATTAAAACCTGAAGGAAAAATTATTAGAGTAATTAAAAGAAACTATGATCCTTTAGTAGGAGAAGTTATCTTAATAGATGGTGATTATTTTGTTAAACCCGATAAGAAAGGTAAGAATATATATATACCAAGAGATTATTTAAATGGTGCTGTCGAAGGCCATAAGGTGGTTGTAGAACCTTTAAAAGAAGGCAATAGAGTAGGTAAAATTACTAAGATTATAGGTCATAAAAATGACGTTGGTGTAGATATTTTATCTTTTGTCTATGAATATAATTTTAATCCTGAGTTTCCTAAAGAAGTAATAGATGAGTTAGAGAGTATACCACAGTTTTTAAGTAGTAATGATATAAATGAAGGTTTAACTAGTGGTAGAAGAGACTTAAGAGATGAAATAATATTTACTATTGATGGAGCTGATACTAAAGATATAGATGATGCTGTATCTGTAGAGAAAATTAGTGATAATGAATATATACTTGGTGTTCATATTGCCGATGTTTCCTATTATGTAAAAGAAGGTACTAAGATAGATGAAGAAGCATATTTTAGAGGTACTTCAGTATATCTAGTGGATAGAGTACTTCCAATGCTACCTCACAAATTATCCAATGGTATATGTTCACTTAACGAAAATGAAGATAGATTCGCTATGAGCTGTATTATGCATATTGATAGTAAAGGTAATGTTACTAAGTATGAAATTACCCCTTCAATAATAAGAAGCAGAAAGAAAATGACGTATGATAATGTTAATCTTATTCTTGAAGATAATATTATTCCTGATGGATATGAAGAGTTTGCTGATACTTTAATAGTGATGGAAGAACTATCTAAAATACTTAGAAAGAAAATGATTAATAGAGGTTATATTGAATTTGAATCTGATGAGGCTAAGATCATTGTAGATGATGCTTGTCATCCTATAGATATTAAGGCTAGAGAGCAAAGAACTGGTGAACAGTTAATAGAAAACTTTATGATTGTGGCAAATGAGACAGTCGCAGGTTCAATCTTTTATAAGAATTTACCTGGTATATATAGAGTACATGATAAACCTAATGAAAAGAGAATAGAAGAATTTATTAAGTTTCTAAGTTTACATGGATATACTCCAGTAGGTAAAAGTAAGATAGAGACTCCTAAAGATTTGCAGAAAATATTAAATAGTTTAGAGAATGTACCAGAAGTTAAAGTATTACATGATATGGCTATTCGTAGTCAAGCTAAGGCTATCTACTCGGATGTTAATATAGGACACTTTGGACTTGGAAGTAAGTGCTATAGTCACTTTACTTCTCCAATAAGAAGATACCCTGACTTAATACTTCATAGATTAATTAGAGAATATAACTATAATTATAGTGAAGATATAATAAATAAGAATAAAGAATATTTGCCAGTAGCTACTGAACATTTAAGCATTAGAGAGCAAGAAGCTCAGAACTGTGAAAGAGATGTAGATAAGATGAAGAAAGCTGAATATATGATGGATCATATTGGCGAAGTATATGAAGGCATAATAAGTGGTGTACAAGAGTTTGGCTTCTTTGTGGAACTTGATAACACAGTTGAAGGATTAGTAAGAGTAGAGGATATTAAGGGTGATTACTTTATATATAATCCTGATTTGATGGCATTATTAGGCAAAAGAAGTAAGAGAAAATATGCTTTTGGTGATAAAGTGGTAGTAAAAGTTGTTAGTGCTGATAAAGATAAGAGTACTATTGACTTTGAAATATATGAAGAGGGAAAAAATAAAAAGAATAAGAAAAATGATACTAAAAAGTAAAAGGAGTAGAAAATGGAAAGTAAAATAATAGAACTTTTAAGTATCAAGAAGAATAATAATTTAGGGGTTAAAGAGATAGCGGGTATCTTGGGTGAAGATAAGGAAGAAGTACATAATACTTTGAGATTACTAGGAAAAGAAGGAATAGTATATAAGAATAATAATGATAAATATATACTTGTTTCTAATACTAGTTTAAAGAAAGGTACCATTAAGATTACTGGTAGAAAAGGTGCAATTGTAGTACTTGATAATGGCACAGAGTATGATGTTGTCTATAAAGATAAAGGAAAACTAGCTCATAATGACACAGTACTAGTAGAGCCTTATAATCAAAGAGGTATGGCTAAAGTAGTTAAAATAATCGATAGGAAGTATTATGACTATGTAGCAGAAGTAGTAAAAGATGGTAAAAATTATGTCGCAAGATGTGATGGTAAGTTAGATATATTTTTAAAAGAAATATATCCCCTTGGAACGAGACTATTAATAAGTGGTGAATATAATACTATTAAAGAGGTAATAGGACATAAAGACGATCCAGGAGCAGTAGAAAAGGAAGTACTTGCTTTAAATGGATTCCCTATTAGTTTTAGTGATAAATATCTTGAGGAAGTTAGTAAAATAGAAATGTCTTTGAGTGAAGACGAAATTAATGAAGCTAAAAGAAATGGTTTGAAAGATCAAAGAGGTATAACTTCAGTTACTATTGATGGCGATGATACTAAAGACTTTGATGATGCTGTTAGTTATCACAATAATACTATATATGTTCAAATTGCTGATCCTAATAGATATATTAAAGATAGAAGTGCTATGTGGGATGAAACTTTAGCAAGAGGCATTTCAGTATACTTTCCAGGATGCGCTAGTCCTATGATGCATGAAAATCTATCTAATGGTATTTGCTCATTAGTACCTGGAGAAGATAGATATGCAGTATCTGCAAGTATTAAAATAGATAATTCTGGCAAGGTACTTAACTATAAATTTAATGAAGCAGTAATCAATAATAGAAAGAGAATGACTTATGGAGAAGTTAATAAGTATCTAGAGGATAATATTATACTTGAAGGTTATGAAGATTATATAGATATGTTAGATGATTTATATGATTCTGCGATGAAAGTTAAGAGAAAGATGCTTAATGAAGGCTTCTTAGAGTTTACTTCTGATGAAGTTAAGTTCTTCTTTGAAAATAATAATATTATTGATATTAAAGAAAGACATCAAGGTAAGGCTGAAGAGTTAATAGAATTTTTAATGTTACTTCATAATATGTGTATGACTGATTATTTTATGAAGAATAATTTACCATTTATATCTAGATTTCATGACAAACCTAATGATGAAAAGATATGTACTTGGATTAATTTGCTTAAGAAAAAAGGATATAAGATTAATATCAATAAGAAGAAAGATTTTACCGCTGAAGATATTAGACAGGTACAGGAAGTATATAAAGATGCCAAAGAGAAAGTTATATATGATAAGATGGCTATTATGGGACAGTCTAAAGCTAAGTATTCATCATATAATGTTGGACATTTTGCTTTAGGAATGGGTGCTTATTCTACGGGTACTTCTCCAATTAGAAGAATAGCGGATACTATTAATCAAAGAATATTAAATGATGCTATTACTAAAGGTGTAGATTATGCTAGAAGAAAGTGGGAGAAAATAACTCCTCTTATAGCTAAGATAGCTACCTCTTCAGAACTTAGAGCTATTAAAGCTGAGAGAAAATTAGATGATATTAGAAAAGCTGAATTTATGAAACAATATGAAAAACAATACTTTGATGTTATGGTCGCAGGTATTTATGATAATTATTTATTAGTGTTATATCCTGATAAAATGGTATATGGTAAAGTATTCTTTAATAGAAGTTATTACCATGTTAATAAAGATGGCTGTTCTATATATAGTGATAAGGGGGAAAAAATATTTATAGGGGATACTTTTAATGCTAAGTTGTTAAATGTTAATACAATGACTGGTGAAGTGGTATTCTTTAAAGATACTAAGGTAATAAAGGAGTTTTATGGTAATGAAGAAAAGAAGGGTAAAAAGAAGGTTAAAAGTAGATAGATTAATTCTTGTCATTGTACTTGGTATAGGACTAGCTCTTGGTACTTATTTTGGTATTAGATATTTACTTAAGAGTAATAATGATAAGCCTATTAATAAACCTAGTGAAGAAGAAAAAGAAAAAGTATATACTGCAAGTGTTATAACAGCAGGAGATAATTTAATTCATTCTAGTTTATATCAAGATGCTAATAAGAATGCTAATTATAGTGGTTATGATTTTAAACCAATGTATGAATTAATCAAACCAATTGTTAGTAATTATGACATAAAATATTATAATCAAGAAACAATACTAGGAGGAACAGAACTAGGATTAAAGAGTTATCCAGTATTTAATTCTCCATATGAAGTAGGAGATGCAATGATAGATGCCGGATTTAATTTAGTAAGTTTAGCCACTAATCATACTCTTGATAGTGGTGAAAAAGCAGTACTTAATTCAAGAAATTATTGGAATAGTAAATCCAATGTTCTAGCGGTAGGATCATACTCTAGTACTGAAGAGAGAAATGAAGTACATGTAGAAGAAGCTAACGGTATTACTTATACAATGCTTAATTATACTTATGGTACTAATGGTATTAGAGTTCCCAGCGGTAAAGAATACCTAGTTAATGTATGGCCTACAGATACTGATAATATTAATAATCCTGATGTTGATACTAAGTATCAAGAATATAAAAATACAGTAAAAGAAGATATAAATAGAGTAAGAGATAAAGTAGATGTTCTAATCGTGGCTATGCACTGGGGTGTTGAATATACTCATGAACCTACACGATATGAAAAAGATATGGCTCAGTTCTTAAGTGATAATGGCGTAGATGTAATAATTGGTACACATCCGCATGTTATTCAGCCAGTTACTTATATCAATAATACCTTAGTTATATATTCTTTAGGTAACTTAATATCCGCTCAATACCAAAATCAAGATACTTGTACTAATTATAAATGTATGGTTGGTGCTATGACTGGTTTTAAGATTACTAAAACTGTTAAAGGTAATGATAAAACCATTAAAATTAGTGATGTTAGTACTGAACTTATTTATACTTATTATAAGAATTGGAGAAACTTTAAAGTAGTACCATTCTCTAATGAAAAGATTAAAGATTATTTACCAAGTTATATGAAAACTTATGAAACTTATAAGACAGTTATACAAAAGTATGATAGCAATATGTATGTGGTTCCAGCATATGAATAGTAAATAATATATTAGGAAGACTATGTCTTCCTTTTAAAAAATAAAACGTACTGAAAGATTTTACAAAATATAGAAAAATCTTTCAGTAGGAATGCGAGGTTATATGAGTAGAAAAAGAAGAACAAATAAAAAGAAATTATTAAGATTTATATTTATCATAGCCTTAATAATTTTACTTAGTGGTATTATTATATATAAATTTGGTAATAAGAATAATAATGTTAAAGAAGATATTAAAGAAGAAGTAAAAGAAAATGATAAGATATCCCTTATTATGGTTGGAGATAATCTTATTCATGATAAGATATATAAAGAAGCAAGAAAGAATGCTAATTATAATGGTTATGATTTTAAACCTATGTATGAAAATATCAAAAAGATAGTTAGTAATTATAATATTGGCTATTACAACCAAGAAACAATACTTGGTGGAAGTGATATTGGCGTAAGTAGTTATCCTGCTTTTAATTCACCATACGAAGTAGGAAATGATATGATTGATGCTGGATTTAATTTAGTAAGTTTAGCCACTAATCATACTCTTGATAGAGGCGAAAAGGCAGTACTTAGTTCAAGAAATTATTGGAATAATAAATCTAATGTTCTAGCGGTAGGATCATACTCTAGTACTGAAGAGAGAAATGAAGTACATATACTTAAGAAGAATAATATTACTTATACAATGCTTAATTATACTTATGGTACTAATGGTATTAAGGTTCCCAGTGGTAAGGAATATTTAGTTAATGTATGGCCTTGTACTGGTAATAATCCTGATACTGATACTAAATATCAAGAATATAAAAATATAGTAAAAGAAGATATAAATAGAGTAAGAGATAAAGTAGATGTTTTAATTGTGGCTATGCATTGGGGTACTGAATATGAATTTACTCCAAATAAATATCAGGAAGATATGGCTAAATTTTTAAGTGATAATGGAGTAGATATTATTATTGGTACACATCCTCATGTAATACAACCTATTACTTATATTAATAATACTTTAGTTATATATTCTCTGGGTAATTTTATATCTGCTCACGAAGTTGTTAATACTGCTAATAGAGTAGGACTTATGGTTAGTTTAGATATAGAGAAGGATAGTACTACTAGTAAGATATCTATTAATAATTTGGAGAGTGAACTATTATATACTTATTATACTAGTAATTTTACTGATTTTAAGGTAATACCTTTTTCTATGATTGATTCTAATTATTTATCTAATTATAAAGAAGTATATACTAAATATAGTGATATAGTTAAATCTATTGATAATAATATTAAAGTAAAAGAATTAAATAATGCCTCTTAAGCCTAAGGTCTTAAGAGGAACAAGGAAGCCTTATTGTCTTCCTTGTTTTAGTTTATAGAAAATACAAATTATTTGATGTCTAAAAAATTATAAACCTTTGTAGAAAAGACTTTATAGAAAATATTAAAAACAGTCATATACAACATTTAAATTAGTATATATTGTTTGTATGGTTAACATAGATGTTAGCTATTTTTATTATGACCAATTTCTCTTTAAACAAAAACAAGCTAATAAATGAAATAAAAAAATATTTATGATGTTTTCTACTTTTTCTTTTGTATACTTTTACTTATTGCCACAAGTAAGAGTTATAGTTTCTTTTTCTAAAATTTCTAAGAAATTTACAAGACAAAATCTTCAATGTATGGTATACTTTAATAGTAGAGTACTAATAAAGTACAATAAGAGGAGAAAAAATTATGATTAAGTATGAAGGTGTAGAAAATAAATATTTATATAATACTCAAATTGTAGATGAAATCATTGAAATGATACGTTCAAGTAATTATTACTTTGAGAATGAATACACTCAAGAAAGTATTGGTGAGGTAGTAAATAAAGTTAATTCATTTATCAGCAGTATTACACCCGTAGAACAAAAAGTTATGTTAGAAAGGCACGAAACAGAAGAAGAGGCTAGGCAATATTTTGGACCAGAATTTATACAAAAATTTGATAGATTAATGACAATGTTAGATCAGCAACAAACAATGGTTGCTTTGCATGGTACTTCTGTTGAAAATTGTCCATCTATTTGTGAAAATGGATTGCAATATAAAAATCCTAGTTTGGCATCAACAGCAGTATTGCAATCTATGACTTATGGACAAAGTGATATGCATTATACCGACTATGAGGGATTACTTAACTGGAAACATCGTCAATACAAAGGAATTGCCATTATTGCAGTTCCTTATGAGTGTTGTTATAAAGAAGGACTATGGAGAAAATATAAAGGCACTGATACAGCTGCTTATGGTGGACAAGATTATAGAATAGACCCTGACTTTATTGCAGGTTATATTGATGTTAAAAATAAAAATATTGTATTAAATCCAAAATATAATAGACAACATAATTATGATGACTATTTGAATGATATTGATATATTTCATGAGCAAAAAAATATGGATAATGCTTCTTTTAGACAATTACTGATAGCGGAAGAGCAAAAATCCGCTGATACTACTACACCTATAGTTACAACTGGCGATGGTATTGAGCAACCAAAAATAGATGCTTCACTGGTTCCCGAATTTGTTGAAGATATGCTTGGCATGTTCAATTCAATTAAATATGGTTTTCCGAATGGAATGTCAGAGCAAAAATATAAAGACTTATTAGGAGAGCTAGCAAATAATTTTAAGTATATTCAAGATGCATTGCCAGAGTTAAAAACAAATAAACAAGTAAAACAAGAAAGAGAAGAAGAAAATAGAAGGTTCGAAGAACAATATAAAAATAATAGTGCTAAAACTGATTCAGATTGGGATTGGGATCAGTGGAATGATATAAAATGGGAAGAAATACCTGAAGAAGAACAAAAAAAACGGCAGAAGTTTATAATCATAAAATATATCTACTTGGCAGCAAGCTATATAATAACTCACGCTTTTACCAATTAAAAGGACTAAACAAAGTCCTTTTTTCATACTATTTTATAGGTGAGTATATGAAAAAAATATTTGTAGTATTATGTTGTTTATTTATGTTATTAATTCCTAGAGTAAAGGCAAGTACTAGTAGTGCATCTTCCTATATATTAATGGATGAAACTACAGGAAGAGTATTATTATCTAAAGATATGCATAGTAAAAGATTAATAGCCTCAATTACTAAGATAATGACTGCTACCATAGCAATAGAAAGTGGTAAACTAGATGATATAGTAACTGTAGATGAATCTGTTTTAAAGGCCTATGGCTCTGGTATCTATATAGAAGTAGGGGAAGAAATAAAATTAAAAGATTTAGTATATGGATTAATGCTTCGTAGCGGTAATGATGCCGCGGCAATGATTGCAAACTATGTCAGTGGTAGTGATGAAGAGTTTGTAAATTTAATGAATAACAAGGCCAAAGAACTAGGTATGAAGAATACTATCTTTTATAATCCCAGCGGACTTCCTACACCTCATGGTAACTATTCTTCAGTCTATGACATGGCTCTTCTTACTAGATATGCGATGAAAAATGATGCCTATAGAGAAATAGTTGGTACTAAGAAATATAAGGTAACTACTAATAAGAAGACTTATGTCTGGAATAATAAGAATAAATTACTTAGATATGACTATATAACCGGAGGTAAAACAGGTTATACTGAAGAGTCAGGTAGAACACTAGTTAGTACAGCAGATATTGATAATATGAAATTAATTGTGGTAACAATAAGAGACTCTGATGATTGGAATACTCATATAGAGTTATATAATTATGCTAAAGACAAATATTATCCCTATAAAGTATTAAATAAAAATAAATTTAAAGTATATGGAGATACTTATTATAAAGATAGTACCTTCTATATAAAGAATGATTTATATATACCCCTATTAAAGAGTGAGACAAAATCTCTTACTAGTCATATAGTTTTAGAAAAGAAGAAAGATTACCATAGCCATGAAAAGATAGGTAAGAATAGAATTCTACTAGGAGATACTCTTCTTTATGAAGAAGATATCTACATAATAAAGAATAATGCTAAATATAAGAAAGAAAGTATCTTTACTAAGATAAAGAAGTGGTTTAATGATTAACTATATATGGGGAGTATTTATATTACTAGGAGTAATAATTAGCATTATAAAAGGAGACAATAATCTTACTAATAATTTAATAACATCAGGTACTAAAGGAATAGATATAATTATTAATTTAATACCTCTTATGTGTTTGTGGCTTGGTACTATGAAAATAGCGGACTCTTCTGGACTACTAAATATTATATCTAATAAATTATCTAAGATTATTAGAGTAGTATTTCCTGAGATACCTAAGGGAGATCCCGCTATTGCATATATATCATCAAATATAGTTATGAATATGCTTGGACTAGGTAATGCTGCTACTCCCTTTGGTATAAAGGCTATGACTAGATTAAAAGAGTTAAATAATAATAGTGATATTGCTTCACGTAGTATGATAACATTTTTAGTAATTAATACTTCTTCAGTAACTATAATTCCTACTACTGTAATATCACATAGAATAGCCTCAGGATCAAATAATCCTACTGAGATAATGAGAGCCTGTATCATTACTACTTTTTTATCATCATTTATTGGTTTATTAATAGATAGATTATTCTATTTTATTTGGAGAAGACATTATGTTTAATTATTTAATACCAATAATAGTTATCATAATACTAATTTATGGTCTATATAAAAAAGTAGATATATTTGATACTTTCTTACTAGGAGTAAAAGAAGGATTAAAGAGTAGTATTAACTTATTTCCTACCATATTTGCTATGATAATAGCCATTAATTTACTTACTAATAGTGGTTTTATTTTAGATTTATCTAATACATTAAAACCTTTATTTAATAAGATATCTTTTCCAGTAGAGGTATTATCTTTAGCTATATTAAGACCAATATCTGGTAGTGCTTCTCTAAGTATGTTAAGTGAAATATTAAATAACTATGGACCTGATTCATTTATAGGAAGAATAGCCTCAGTAATGCAAGGCAGTACCGATACAACCATATATATAATAAGTTTGTATTTTGCTAGTATAGGAGTAAAAAAAATAAAATATTCTCTAATAGTAGGTCTACTTTCAGATTTAATAAGTATAATTTTATCAGTAGTTATTGTAACACTTATATTTGGTAATTGATAAATATAAAATAATATGGTATTATACTACTTACCGGAGGAAAATATGGAAACTATACTAGATACTAAAAGTTTAAAAATATATAGTGAAATAATAGATAAATATACCATCTATTATACTCTTGAGAGAACGTCATATCCATATTATGTACTAACTAAAATGGAAGTATATAAGGATAATGCTCTCATGTTAAAAGTTAATACCAATATAAATAATTATGATGGTCATACCGTAGGAGCAGAGTATCAAAGTTTAATTATTACAACTCCAAATTCAGAGAGAATTATAAAATTAAATCTTAAAAATACTTTTATAGAGGACACTCTATCAGGAACTAAAGAAGAAATATCCTACTGTGAAGAAAATATCTTTAAAGAGAATATTTATACCTACTTTCGCAGTAAAAATAATAGATTTAATATACCAATAAATGAGTCAAAAAAGAGAAGACTATTACCAATATTTAGAAAGAAAAAAACTAGCTAGATATTAACTACTAGTTAATAAATAGGAATTTTACAATTCCTATTTTTTCCTTATTTTATAAGGGTTTATAAATTTACGTTTGACAAGTACTATTAATTTGTGATAAGATATAAAACGTCCGCTAAAAAAATAATGAGGTGTAGAAGTGAAAAAACATAAAATGGAAATTGCAGCACTGACTCTTATCTTAGGAGTTTTATGTTATGCATTTTACGATAGCAATATTAAGGGGAGCGAACAAGAAATTGTTCTTACTAATGAATTATTCACTATGAGTGAGATTAAGAATAAAGAAGACATTACCATGGAAATGTTATCTATTCCTAGTGAAGAGTTAAAGAAAGAACAAGATAAAAAGAAAGAAGAAGAAAATAAAGAAGAAGTAAAAGAACAAAAGGCTGATGAAAAATTAATTAGTTTAGAGAATAGTGCATATAGTGTGACTTTAGCGGTAGAAGAAGAAACTATTCCTTATAACGAGATAATTTCTAATCAGGTTGTAAACTATGCTCTTCAGTTCGTTGGAAATCCGTATGTTTATGGAGGTAATTCATTAACTAGTGGAACTGATTGTTCAGGATTTACTAAATTAGTATTTGCAAATTATGGAGTATATCTTCCTAGAAGTGCTCCAGAGCAGGCTTATGCTGGAAGACATATAAGTCTTGAGGATATTATGCCTGGTGATATAATAGTGTCTGGATATGATGGAGTAGTATGCCATGCCGCATTATATATTGGCGATGGAAAATTAGTACATGCACTAAATTCAAACGTTGGAATAGTAGTAACAAGTTTGTATATAATGCCTATTATAGATGTCAGAAGAGTTATCTAATTTGACAAGAATAGCGAAATCTGCTATAATAGAGAACGTCTTTTCAAAAAGACGGAAAGAAGTGAATGAAATGAAACCAAGTAAGCTCTTAGGAGTGTTAATGGCTTCAATATTAACTTTAGGAATTACTAGTGCCATAGTGTACTATGATAACATTAATAAAAAGAATGAGATTGTATTAGCGGAGTCTTTAATGGATCCTGCTACTATGAATGATAAAATGGTTGATAATGAGATTACTTCTACTCCTGAAGTAGAAGTAAAGGAAGAAAGAATAGAAGTATATGAAGGTATGACTTATGATGAGTTAGTTGAAAAGTTAAATAGAACTTTATCTTCTGATTTAACAAACATGGGTTATGCTTATGCTACATATTCACTAGAACTTGGAGTAGACCCTTATCTAGCAGTGGCTATATCAATGCATGAGACAGGATGTACTTGGAATTGTTCTTATCTTTTAAAGGCATGTAATAATGTCGGAGGACAAAAAGGTGAAGGATGTGGTAGTTATAGAGCCTATGATACTCTTGAAGAAGGTATATATGGTTTTATAGCAAACATTAAAAATAAATATGTCGACTATGGTCTATATACTGCGGAAGAAATGAATCCTAAGTATGCTGAAGACCCTATGTGGGCATCTAAAGTTAATAATTATATTGAAAAAATAAGAAATAACTAGGAGTTTACTTCTAGTTATTTTATTTATTCCCTCTAAGTCATAGTCTTAGAGGGTATTTTGAGCCTGTAGTCTCAAAATAAAGTCTATTATATATAAGCCGTATCTATATACTGAATATAATTTAATATAAAATTAGCAATTACTATTGACAATTGCTAATTTAGTGCTATAATTATATATGTAAGATTTAGGAGATGTATACAATGAAAAAAAGAGAATTTAAGACAGAAAGTAAAAGAGTATTAGACCTAATGATAAATAGTATTTATACTAATAAAGAAATATTCTTAAGAGAATTAATTTCTAATGCTAGTGATGCTTTAGATAAATTATATTATCTATCATTAACTAATAAAGATATAAAAGTTAAGAAGAATGATTTGGAAATTAAGATAGACTTAGATAAAGAAGCCAGAACACTTACTATTACTGATAATGGCTGTGGTATGACTGAAGATGAACTAGAAAATAATCTTGGTGTAATCGCAGAGTCAGGTTCACTTCATTTTAAAGAAGAAAATGATGGTAAAGATGATGTTAATATCATTGGTCAGTTTGGTGTAGGTTTCTACTCAGCCTTTATGGTAAGTGATAAAGTAGTTGTAGAATCTAAGTCATATAAAGATGAAGATTCACATATTTGGGAAAGTACTGGCGTAGATGGCTATACTATTTCTAAAGGTAAGAAAGAAACTAGTGGTACTAAGATAACTTTATATCTAAAGAAAGATACTGAAGATTATAATTATAGTGATTTCTTAACTGAATATAAGATTAGAAGTATTATTAAGAAATATTCTGACTATATTAGTTATCCTATTAAAATGATGGTAGAGAATACTAGAAAGAAAGAAGATTCTGATGAATATGAAACATATACTGAAGAGGCTACTTTAAATAGTATGGTACCATTATGGAAGAAAGATAAAAAGAATATTAAGAATGAAGAATATAATAACTTTTATCAAGATAGATTCCATGATTATGAAGAACCTTTAAAAGTATTACATTTCAATATGGAAGGAAATGTTAATTTTACAGCATTACTATTTATACCAAGTCATGCTCCATATGACTTCTATAGCAAGGAATATGAAAAAGGTTTAGCCCTATATACTAATGGTGTATTAATAATGGATAAATGTAGTGATTTATTACCAGACTACTTTAGTTTTGTCAAGGGAGTTATTGATACTGAAGATATTCCTCTTAATATATCAAGAGAAACACTTCAAGATAATAAGAATATTAAGTTAATTGCTAAAAGCATTGAGTCAAAGATAAAGAAAGAATTATTATCTATGTTAAGTGATGAAAGAGATAAATATGAAGAGTTCTATAAAGCCTTTGGTATGGGTCTAAAGTTTGGTATTTATAATGACTATGGAATAAATAAAGATAAGTTATCTGATTTAGTTATGTTCTATTCATCTAAAGATAAGAAATTAACTACTTTAAAAGAATATACTGAAAGAATGAAAGAGGGTCAAGAATCTATTTATTATGCTTGCGGTGAATCAGTAGATAAAATAGATATGATGCCTCAAGTAGAAAGTGTTAAAGATAAGTACGAGGTATTATATTTAACTGAATATGTTGATGAGTTTACTATTATAACATTAGCAGAATACAATAGTAAGAAATTTGTTAATGTATCTAGTGAAAATACTGATATTTCTACTGAAGAAGAAAAGAAGCATATAAATGAAATAAATGATAATAATAAAGATATGTTATCTAGTATGAAAGACTTATTAGGAGATTCTGTTAAAGAAGTAAAATTTACTAGTAAGTTAAAGAATCATCCAGTATGTTTAACTACTGAAGGAGAAGTATCTACTTCAATGGAAAAAGTAATTAACTCTATGCCTACTGGTGAAAAGATTAAGGCTAGTGAAGTATTAGAGATAAATTCTAATCATAAAATAGCGAATAAATTAAAAGAATTATATAAAGATAACAAAGAAGAATTCGAGAAATACACAAAGGTTATTTACTTTGAAGCAAGATTAATTGAAGGATTACCTATCGATAATCCTACTGAAATGAGTAATCTTATGTGTGATATAATGGCAGATAAATAAAAATTAAGAAAGGAATGTGATTATTATGTTGCCAAGTAGATTATTTTTTGACGATAGTTTCTTCAAAGGAGAAGAAACAGTAAAGTGTGATGTTTTTGAGAAAGATGGTAAAATCTTTGTTGAGATGGAAGCACCAGGATATACAAAAGATGATATAAGCTTATCTATCGATAAAGGTGAATTATCAGTTACTTTCGAAAAAGAAAATGAGAAAGAAGAAAATAAAAAATACTTACATCGTGAAAGAAAGAGTTATAGCAAAGTAACTAGAACCTTCTATCTAGGAGATGTAAGCGAAGATAAGATAGATGCTAGTTTCAAGAATGGTGTTCTAGTAGTTAGTGCTCCTAAAAAGAAAGAAATTGAAACTAAGAAGACTATTAGTATAAAAGATCATGAATAATGGTCTTTTATTTTTGTGAAAAAAGTACTTGAATAACAATAAAGATAATGCTATAATTATATTGTTGTTACTGCCCTGTAGCCAAGCGGTAAGGCATCAGACTCTGACTCTGACATGCGTTAGTTCGAATCTAACCAGGGCAACCAAATAAAAAAA
>OFPS01001452.1_pt1 | contig 16758 bp, 24 predicted proteins | sample 1542111 | NCBI WGS metagenome assembly OFPS01 (sample SAMN04209233, study PRJEB22552) | human gut metagenome | biome: gut; material: feces | host: Homo sapiens | place: USA: Oklahoma | reverse complement strand
AAAGCATAACACGATATTTAAACTACGACTTAGCAAGAATCTATTTAAAGAATAATATTGACGAGTTAGCTAGCGGAATTGAATATGATTACGATAGTTACACCTTTGCAAGCGCTAATGAAAACTTTGAAATCGAAAGAAAGTAAAATGTTCACAAATCGTTCACAAATCGTTCATACGGCGTTCACAAACGCCAAGTATACTATAAACAGAAAAAAGGAAAGGAAGTATAACAAAATGAAAAAGCAAAACGTTAAAATCGAATTTAACGGCAACATCTATGACCGTGATTTAATCGTTAGCTACATGCGGGACGATTTACGCGAGAGGTTGCACAGCGAGTGGACGGATGAAAAAGGCGGTGAGCAGGAATTTTTTGAAGCCTACTGCGAACTGCTTTACAACGAAACCGGGGAAGAATTTGAAATCTAAGTCGAAACGCTCTAACGAGCGTCTGCAACGGTCGGCGGCGTTGCACTGATGATGACACGCTATAAAAGGAGGTGAAAACCATGCGCCCAAACTGGACAGACCTTTTTAAGGCAAACCTTGTAAAGCCCGCATGGGCAGACAACGTCAAGGAAACTGAAATACCGCTTGTAGTGCATGCAATAGATACTTGCATAGGAACAGAATGGAGAAAGGACGGAAACAACGATGAACAGTTATTTAGTGACAGTGACCGCAGCAGACCCAGACACGGGGAAATATAACATCGAGATACCCGTACAAGCAAAGACCACGGCACACGCGAAGCGCATAGCACACAAAGCCGCAAGGCAGATGGGCGCTTGCTATATCACAGATTTAACAGCAGAAAGTAGGTATTCCGATGAGGGTTGAGCGAAGCCGAGACGTAGAGCGCGACATTGCGTATTTGCTAAAGGCATTAAACATCGTGGATGAATCGTGGTGCAGGAAATATAAGGGAAACTGCTATAAGTGCCCGTTAGGCAAGTTAGGAGTATTCGACGCGCCGACCTGCGACGAACTTGTCAAACTTAGAAGCCGTTTAGAGTTGGTGTTTAAGGTGGTAGAAACGTTATGATTAAAAGAAATAGCACGGATGCTGCTTTAATAGCAATGTTGCTTGATGGTATATATAGTTGCAAAAAGCAATTTTGCGATTCAGGCGAACATTGTAAAACATGCCTGTTAGGTGATTTAGATGGTGTGTTTGGGTCTACAACTTGCTTTGAATTAAAAAAAGTCGAAAAGCGCTTAAATGTGCTTTATGGGTTGGTGGAAAAATTATGATTATTGTTTTATGCTTGAGTATAATAGCGGGTACGCTGCTTTGTGGAATTGCTCAACTGCTTGAATGGATTGACCGCACGTACAATGATTACAAGATGATGAAAACAGTAGAGAGGTGGATGCACTTATGAATAAAATAGAGATAAATGACGTAGTAGAGTTTATTCACGAACTTAATCAGGATTATAAAAAATTGAAACATTGTCAAACATATGCCGACTGTGACGAATGCCCGTCAGAATACACATGCCGTGTACTAATGCGCATTACATACGCTTTACAAGCAGTAGCAGAGGCTCGATTAAAAGGAGAGTTAAAATGAATCGAATTGAAGTACAAGCTACGTTGCACCACTCAAATGAAATACGACGTGAAAGGAGAATTGAAAGATGATAACAACTAGTACAAGAGATTACAGCATCGAGCAGTTGAAGCACCTTTCAGCGGCGCTTTCCGCGGTGCTAAGTAATACCTTTGAAAGTAAGGAATGCGGCGAAGAAATGACACGCACAACTCGTTGTAAAGCATATGCTTTTTGTAGCGATGTTTATAACACGCTTACTTATATAAACAAAAAGATAAAGGAGCGGGAAGCACTTGAATTACATTGAAATACGCAAGAAAGTAAATGAAACAACCCCGCGAGGTGCATACAGAAGCGCTGTGAAGCTATACGCAATAGACATTTTAAATCGATTAGGCGACGCAGAAGCGCCGGACACATTGTCAGAACTCCATACCGAATTGCTTGACGGTTGCCTAAACTGGATTGAATACAGCTATTGCGGGAAGGCGCTTGCAGACAGCTACAGCATAGCGGGGCGTACTTGCAGTCCTACAACCTTAAAGCGTTTACACGCTGGGGCAAAACAACCTGTAGGTTTCGGAACATGGCTTGATTATCAAGCAAGCGCCCTAAAGCAAGCCGAAAAGTTGATTATACAAAAATATTGCGAGGTCAAGAACGAACACAGATAAAAAACAAAGGCTCGAATACCACTACGGTACTCGAGCCAATGTTATTGCATATTATTTATAACGTCCATTCTCCAGACGCGTATCCCCACTTGGGCGGGTTGGCCTGTTGCGACGCAATAGCCGAAAATAGCATGGAGTTATCAGACACGAAACCAACCGACCCGTTGTTTTTAAAGAACAGCTGTGCGCTTCCTAAACTGCTATTGTCACCGGGACCCGGTGCCCAAAGCAAACCCGTAATAAGTTTGTCATTTGTAGGAGCGCCGTTGTTATCATCGCCAGAAGCGGAGACGTAGGAAGTACGCGGCATGAGTTCAAATTTAAATGTATTTTGCGTTGTAGCGCCTAACAGCGTTGTCACGTCCCTTGTAAAATTGTTTGGAAGCACCAACCGTTCGCGCCAGTTACCCGACACGGCAATGGAGCTATCTTGCCCATACGCACGCATAACACCGTAACAAATAACAGTGGTATCAGCAGAGGACGGGAAAGAAAGCATATCCAAAATAGCCTTTTTATAATAATGTGTGCCTGTCAGTGTGAAAGACTTATAATCAAACTTAGGATATGTTTTAACCATATTCTCGAGCGCGGCTACACGTGTCGTTAAAGAATGAATATTGGAATTGATGTTCGTAATCTGCCCGTCAACGTCGGCTTTCCACTGGTTGTACTGGTTGGTAAAATCAGTTTTCCACGTATTGAAGTCGTTGTTGGTGTTCGTGGTGTACGTGTTGAACATTTGGTCAATGTGCGTGTTAGCATTGGTTACAAAATCTTCAAACTTTTTGTTTAAATTATTTGTAGTATTTGTAGCGTAGTCGTTAAACCACTGCTGTAAAGTAGTGTTCGTATTGTTTTTATACTGTTCAAACTTATTCCAAAGTTCTTTCGTCAAGTCGTCGAAGTGCTGTTCCATGTGCGCTTCAAACCTTGAGATTTCCGCGTTAACCCAGTCTTGCAGGTCTTTATAGGCTTTGTGCAAAGCGTCAATGTTATCCTGCATCTTTTCAAGTTCCTCAAGCATTTTGTTAAGGAACGCCGCAAGCTTACACAGCACCTCATAATAACTCAAACTCTGGTCGTAGACAGCAGGGAGAACTTTCTGACACCAAAAGCGCAGATATGGAATGCCGTCATATTTTTTTAAAATCGGGTCAAAGTCAGCGGGTGTGAATTTGTTATCGTTCGGCATACTTTACCACCTTTCTTTATTCCCACAAACCGAAGAACAGGTCTTCCAGTTCGTGCAATACCATGTTGTCAACACTTTCGTAATTTTTATACATTTTCGTCATTTCGGAGTAATACGCGTCTCCACTGCTACGACCTGTATACGTGTACTCTGTGTTGCGTTTACCGTCCTGTGTGCTCTGTGCTGTGCCGTCGGTTGTAGCTTCGCTCGTTGTCTTCGTCGCGCTCGTTAGATACTTGTCTGTGTCTAACCCCTCAATACCACCTTGCGGGGTTTCATTGAATTTGTTCCAACCTGTGCTTTGACTTTCACCGTGTGAAGTGCCGTTATCAGAGGTGTGCGTCGTGTCTTCGCCCACCGTGGTGTGTTTGATATTATCAAACGGGTTTGCAAGTTCCTCTTGCTTGTATAGCATGTTATACTTCGGCATAATCGCGACGAGCCGTTCACGCAAGTGGAGCTTCCAGAGGGCATAAGTTTCATACGCTATTTCACGCGTGTAATAGTGTAGCAGAATAAGTTTGCACAGGTGTTCACGATATGTTTCTTTCCAGATAGGGAAATCAAAATCGAAAATGTGTTCGTAACCTGCTTGCAAAGCCTTTTCAACGTCACCATACCCGCTGTGCTCGTACTCACCTTGCCAGTTCAACTCAGGAACAAAACTTTCGCAAATCCAACGAACTTCTGTTGTAAATTTACTCATTTGTTTTCTTCCTTTCTTTTCTGCTCAAAGTATTTGTTCTTTTCTTCAAGCTGGTTTCGAAGTATAACATCGTCGGTATCTTCCAAAATCAAACGGTCGTCATAATCTTCCTTGTACTCACACCATACATTCAGATTGAATAAACTATTGATTTTTTCGCAAGCCTTTTGCCGCTCGTTCAAGCGGTTATATCTTGCCGCGATAGTGCCGCCCATGTTACGGGACACTTCATCTGTAATCAACCGCTCTTTCTTTTGCAACGACGTATTTGAAATACCAAGATAAGTTAAAGCTTCATTGAAAATCTGCGTTTTGATTTCATACAATTTGTCTGCAACGTATGGCGCGTCTGTCTTTAGCACTGTAAAGTCATTGATAGATAAATTCTTGTCACCAAATATAAACGGCTGATTTCCGTCATATTTCATATACAAGTTTTTCATCGTCAAGCGTTTGCTTTCGTCTGCCAAAATCAAAATCGGGGTTTTCTGTGCGTTGACGTTTATGTCTATGATTTCATCAATCTTTCCGAGCCTGTCCGCGAATGATACTAACTGCATTAGGGACGGGGTACGGAGATAATTATTGTAAATCATCACGCCTGTTTCCTGTGTCAATGGGTATCTGTAGTTGTTATACAAGCTACGTGCGGTAAACTGTAACGGCTGTCCGTACACGTCGTACCCGCTTGTACTGACATTGACGGGCAATGTCATGTACATGTCGAGCGCGTCGTCTTTGAAGAACACCGCACGCCCGTTACCCAGAAGCGCAAGTTCGAGCGTTCGCACGTCGCATGTTTCGGGAATCCCCGTCCAGTCAAACATGGATGCGGAAAGTTCGACGAGCCTTGAAAGGTACAAATCGTTGTTTAGGCGATTTTCAAAAGCCGTACTCCAAAACATGCGGTCTTGTGTACCGCCGTAATGCTTTGCCCTCAAACTGCTTGCCATGTTTTATCACCTCTTTTAAATTGAATTGTCAAGCGTATAGTTGCCGACTTCATCACCATTGCGCCAGAACGTAATACCATTGTTATAAATATTACAAATCATGTCTTCGTCATCACCGGGACAATTTGCGTTGATTGTACAAGCGTTAGTCCGGGTATAAGTCCAGTGTGGGCGAACATTGCGGTTCGGAATTTTAACTTCGTTACACTTATAACCCCATCTGTCAAAGTAACCGTCAATGATTTTAGCATACTCCGCTTTGCAACACATGCTGTAAAACGTGGGTCTTAAATTATCTGTAGCGGCTGTAACGCTTGTTGCGTTGCTTAACCCATACGCTGTATCCGGAACTTCTGCCAAGTCTGCTTGCTTTGCTAACTGTTCTGCTTCTATCTGCATACTATCTACAGTTGTAGTTACACCCGTACCTAAAACAGATGCCGCGCCTGACAAAGCTAACCCCACATTTCCTGTAGCGATACCCGCCGCCGCGTTTGTCACGCCACCTACAGCACCCCTAACAGCATTGTAAATAGGTGTTGTACGTTGATATGCTAAAGTATTAGAATTTAAAGCCAAATATGCGGCGAGAGCGTCACCCAAAAACGGCAACATTGGATAACCCGAAATAGTGACCGCTTCGTCCATAAATTCGTCCTTAAATTTGTACTTTTGTGGTACAACAACAACCTGTGGATTGTTGAAACCCGTGCCGTATGCTTTGAAAGTAACGCTATTTGTTAACTTGTCTGCGTCACTTTGCTGAAAATCTTCAAAGCGGTAATCTTGTACGCTTCCGCTTTGATTAGAAAGGCGCAAGAAGTTATAAGGGTAACAGAAAAGTTTTTTGTTTCGTGGTTTATACCCGTTTATATCATCTGTGTTTCGTAGTACGTGTATGCCAAGTTCTGCGGGTTCTTGCGGCGGTGTGCCGCCGTGTATGGACAAAGTGTAATCAGGGTCACACATAAAAACGGGTAGAGTGTAAACAGACTGTAAAGCACTCTGTTTACCCGCGCTTAAATAGTACCCCAAATCTGCCATAACACCCAGATTGTCAACGCCTGTGACAACGTTATTAGCTTGTATTTGTTTGCTGCATCCGACGTACATATTGCATGGCACACCGTAAGCCCTTGTTTGTATTTTTGTAGGGTCACCAATAGTTTCTGCTTTTTCAGAAGCCGTATAGATAACGCCTTTTGGTGAAAACATAACGTTATCTTCCCATTGTACTTTATTTACAATAGGTTCACCATAACCGATATTTTCGGGAACTGTGTGGGTGAAAATCGTATCATCTGCAACATGTTCACGGTCAACAAAACACGCTTGTAACGTGTAATCAAAAAACCACGTCTGCATAACATCAAGGGTGAATGTTACTTCACATGTGAAGTTATTGACAAACTCTACGCTGTCAATAAACGCGTAAAACCACTTGTTGTTATAGGCGGTGTTCTGGTACATGATATAATTGCAATTATACAATTCATCTGCGGAACACTCCACACGCATCCACCCGCGTTTTTCACGCTGATACGAAACGCCCGTAAAGGTCTTTTTTACATGCTTTTTAAAATAATTATATTGCGCGTTAGCATCATCAAAATAAATTGTGTGCTGATAGTTCTTATTGATTGGAATACCACTTAAAATATATACGGTGCTGTTTGGCACAATGTACATAATATTATACACCTCTTATATAAGTCTTAACCCTCTGTTACCAGAGGGCTTTGACTTATCATTGAATTAGTTTACTGTACGGTAATCACGCATTTACCGTTCTTTGTGGTATCAAACTTAGAAGTCGCGGTAATGTTCGCCGTGCCGCTTGCAGTCGGGTTAACCTTAACCACGCCAGACGCAGATACCGTAACGAGCGGGTCGTCACTTGTCCACGTAACTGCCTGCGGCGCAAAATTGGTCGTTGCGACGTTCGCGGTCAAGGTAAGCACCTGACCCCGTGACACCGTAGCCATAGCCGGAGATACCGTAACATCTGTGACGGTCGGGGTGTTCGGTATAAACGCGATAGCGTTAGCAAATGGGGACACGCTGAACAGCTTCCATACATGTAGATAGTGATTCCAGTAAAGACCCTGTACGTTCTCAAGGTCGCGGAACTGCTGAAGCTTATCATAAATCACGAAATAATCACGGTCAACAAGGACAGCAGGAATTTCGTTGAGTGCTTCCAGTTCGCCCGTGCTGTACTCATGGTAGTTCGGGTCACCCTTAAAGAGTTCATCAAGGCGCTTTACGTTCAGCTTGCCGAAACCATCGACAAGAACGATATGACCGAGCAGTTCGGCTTCCGACATATTGAACGCACGTGCAAGGTTCTTTACGCTCTGGGTTGCATCGAACGCGGTGTTGATAATGATATACTGGTCATCACGCAGGGTGTGCGTGGTCACGCCCGCAAGGTTGTATTCGTCAGACATAAACAGCAGGTCATTGGACGCTTTACGCATTGCAACGGTTGCGTCATCAATGTTACTTGTATTGATTGTCTGAACGCTAATCTGACCGCGAGAGAGGTTACGCGCAAGCATGTATTTCATGACGAGGAATTCGTCATTCTCCATAGCGGTGTAAAGCTGTTCCGTAATCTTCGCGACGAGATTATAAACGCCGTCTTCGGACAGGAACGCAAGGCGCAAATCCTGTTCTTCGGTCGTAGTCTTGTAGAACTTCTGGAAGTTCATGACATGGAACGCGGACTGTACGTCCGGGATTTCACGCTTGAACAGTTCGTTTTCCGCAACGGCGGGGTCATACTGGAACGGACGCGCCATAGCTACGAACACTTCTTCAACCGTTTCGCCAAAGTCAAGGAAACCTTTCTTGAACATCGCCCACGGGTTAGAGTAGGACTTAGACGTGATAATGACTTTGCCGATACGGTTTACGAGCGCGGAAAGAAATTCATTCTGCAACGCGGGCATGTCCATGATAATTGCGCCTATTTCACGGATGCTGTCTGCATCCGGGGTCACAACCGGGACATAGTTACGGTAATTGATAGACGCGGAATTGCGGATTGCGTTCAACACGTCTGCGGAACTGTTTGTAAGCGTTCTTACTTTCGGCTTAGTTGCCATTGAAAATCATCCCTTCTTATTTGAATAAATCGTTGAACGTGATATGTTCTGCACGTTCGGTTGCATCTTCAGGTTCGTCGGGTTTACTGCCCTCCGGTTTACCCTCAAAGAAACGGCTTGTATATTTTTCGCGCCATTCTTTATCCTTTTTTGCTGTTGCTTCTTCCGCCGCGGTCAGTCTGGTGCTAAAATCATTAAACGTGTCCGCAACGTCTTCTGCAATTTCTAACATTCTATCGGGTGTAAAGTCACCCGACGCAAACATTTCTTTAAGCTGTTCGAGGTTTTTTACTGCCATTTTAAATCATTCTCTTTCTGTAGCCAAGGCACATCATCCATATAGGCATGGATTTTCGTTTCGTTGGTGTTGGCGGTGTTGGTGGTGTATCGGGGTCATATTGTCCAAGGTAGTTATACCAATATCGTGCCGCCTTTTGACGGTCTGCGCGTGTTGCTTCCGGGTCTGCCGGGCGTTCGTATGTGTCCAGAAACACGCTTGCAAGGTATTCGGGAGACTGCGTAGACGCTTTAAATTCCTCGTAACTCATGTTATACGGACTAACAGGGTACCACAGGTTTGTAGCGTTACTCAAAAAGTAACATTGCGCTGTACCGTCATCGGGACTGCCCATCACATCGCTAAAGTGTGGCGCATACCCGGGGGACGACTTTGCAATTTCTGCATCAATATACTTTTGAGGTGGAGTAAACTGTACCAAACCATAACCAATGTCGTCCTTTCTATAATCCGTTGACGGTAGGGGTTCATCCCAACCCCACCGCCACGGATTGTACCCGCTCTCCCATTCCATGTTTCCAAGGACGGCAGAAACGGAATTTAATGTCCACCCGAGGGACTGCACTAATGCCTTGTAAATCATGACAGCGTTGTCTTGCGCTTCTGAACTCTCACGGGAGTAACCGTACAAGTTTTTTGCGTGCCATGTCGCGTCGGGTAAAGGTGGTTTCGGTTGCGGTGTGCTTGCGTCCCACGTAACGTTATACGTGCCTACACCGTTCGGTATACGCAAGATGCTTGACGGGTCTTTTCGGTAAGCGGTTGTTTGTCCGCCGTCCCAGTATTCCCAGTGGGTGTGTGTGCCGGTGACGTTACCTGTCTGACCTTGCGTACCGATAAACTGACCTTGTGCAATGCTGTCACCCTCTGACCAAATCTGTGACGCAAAGTGTGCCGCAAGCCAATACTTGTTTGACTCAAACTCAACAAGTATCATGTTACCCCATGACATGTTGCCCGTTATGGTACTGCCGTCCCACACCTGCGCCCATACAACCTTTCCGGCTAAAGGTGCGTACGCTTTGTAGTTGTCATGCACGGTATCAATGCCGCCATGTTCACCACCGCCGGAATAGTACGGGTAGCCCGCACTTTCGTAGATTGTCTTTTGGTCTGTTATACATTGCTTATAGGTTGCCATGTTAAATCAAGCTTTCAATTTCATTTGCGAGAACTTCGATCTGTTCAAGCTTCGTTCGGATTAAATCCTTGTTGTCACTTTTCTTTTTGTAGCCGTTTAAGCCCTTAGCTTTAATTTGTGACGGGTAATCATAATACGCGTAGTCCGCGTCCACTTTACCCGAAACACCGTTTACGGTATGACTGTTTGTATACTGCCAGATGCCCGCGTTTTCGTATTGACAAACGTCGTTCCACTGGGCACACCATACAGCGTAGCGGGACAATTTTGTCATGTCAAGGCGGTCTGAAAGGTAATACAAAGAGGCGTAAATACCGACCCAGTAACCGTTGCTTTCCACTGTGCTAAGGATTTTAGCCGCGATTTCACTGTATTTTGTTTTACCAAGCTTTCTTGCAATGTCATCTTCTTCAAGGTCAATATACACCGGGTAATCAAACTGTTTACCCTTTAAAGCTTTGATAAAGCTTGCGGCTTCGTCTGCCGCCATGTCGGCGTTTTCGGCATAGCTGTACCAATATGCACCCACGCCAAGCCTTGCAGCTTTAGCCTTTTTGTAATATTCCTCGAATCTTGCGTCATACTGTTCGGGGTATCGGTTTGCACTGCCGTAACCCGCACGGAGTAAAACAAAATCAATGCCCGAGGATTTCAGCTTGTTAAAGTCAACGGAACCTTGATGTTCAGAAAGGTCGATTCCTTTTGAAAAGATTTTTGTCATGCTATTTTCCTCCCTGATATTGTTACTACTAATTCGTTCAGTAAAATAGCGTCGAAACCCTCGTAAGATATTGTTTTGTAAGCGCTGGTCATGGGGTTAATACGTAATTCTTTTAAAACTTCACCAGTTTGGGGTAAATAGACAAATATACCGCCTGCAACTAAGTCAACCAATACAGCTTCATAACCTTTGCTTAGTGCTAACGTATAACTTTTATCATTAACCCCATTATTTAGCGTGATAATTAAATTCATGGTTTTGTCACCGTTAATATTCAGGAAGTTCAGAACAGTATGGAAATATAACATACCGTTTTCTATGTTTATGGTTTGTCTTCCCTCGCCTTTAGGTAATTTTTTTGAAGGAAAATACGGTGAATTTGTTACGAGTTTTAAGTTGACCGTTTTGTCTTCCAAATCGACAACCCTATTATCAAGGTCACTAATGTCATAGTGATTGACACGCACTTCTGATGCTGTGAAGGCAAACAATGCGTTATCATAGTTATAGGGTGGGGGCATAATCCCAAAAGTAAGCGAATGTTGTACTCCGACACCATCTCCATATACGGAAATTGTTTTGCATGATTTTATTCCCGTAGTGCCACAGGGTAACACTAACACAATTCTGTTTCGAGTATACGGATTATTTACAGGGTCTCTCTCGCCAGAGTCTATCTCAATAGGCATAACCGTCATACCCTCGTTTGTCTCAAACAAAAATTTAATATCTGACAAACCAAGAATTTCTATACATGGAACAACATTAAATGTGTCACCACCCATTATAGTTTTTTCTTGCGGTAAAGACGCTATTACAGGAATTTCTATTACAGCATCACATCCTAAAATTGGTTTTTCACGTGTGCCAACGTTTTTAATTAGATAAGAATGTTGAATACTATATAAATTCCCTATAAAACCCGGAGAGGCATTCTTCATAGTTCTTCACCCTCTTTCTCTACGCCCATCTTGTCGCAAAGCTTTTGCATGATGAGTGTGTTGTTGTTGAGTGCGTCGGTTAGCTTCTGCACTTCGTTCCTGTGCGTTTCCTCAAGCTTGTTGATATACCAAAAGCAAATCAAGCAAACGGCAATGGGGAAGCCAAGCGAAGAAACGACCTGCACAATAGCGGTTACATCCATAAAGTTTTCAATCCTTTCTGTTGTATTTACCACCCTTTATACTTATAGTATAGCACAAAAGACTTGACTTGTCAATATACTTGTGGTATAATTTTATTAGAAAGTAATACATGGAGTTGAAATATAATGTCAAAATCGAATTATTACGACGGAACAAAGCTATTGTCATTAAAGGATATAAACGGCAAAACACCCGAGGTGTTCATGTGTACCTCTAACCGTAGCGCGGGTAAAACGACCTATTTTAATAGACTTGTGGTAAACAGGTTTATTAAACGCGGAGAAAAGTTCGCGTTGCTGTATCGCTTCAACTATGAGTTAGACGGCTGTGACGAGAAGTTCTTTAAAGATATAAAAGAATTATTCTTCCCCGAATACAATATGACCGCCGCAAAGAAGATGAAAGGCATATACCAAGAGTTGTACCTAAACGAAGAACCATGCGGCTACGCAATTTCCATCAATTCAGCCGACCAATTAAAGCGCAATTCACATTTGTTCAGTGACATTGACAATATTATATTCGACGAGTTTCAATCTGAGCAGAACCACTACTGCGACAAAGAGGTTGAAAAGTTTATCTCTATTCACAATTCTATTGCGCGTGGACATAGCAAGCAATCCCGCTACGTGCCTGTATATATGATTTCCAACCCTGTAACGATACTCAACCCGTATTATGTTGCAATGGATATTTCAACACGACTTCAAAAGGATACGCATTTCTTGCGTGGAGACGGTTTCGTTCTGGAGCAGGGGCATAACGAAACGGCGGCTAAAGCTTTAAAATCAAGCGCTTTTAACCGTGCGTTCGGCTCGAGCGATTATATCGCGTATAGCGCCGAGGGTGTGTATTTACAAGATGATTTATCCTTTGTCGATACGCCGACGGGACGCGGAAAATATGTCGCAACCATACGCTATGCGGGTATAGACTATGGTGTTCGTGAGTACCCAGAATTAGGTATAGTGTTCTGTGACAAAAGCGTCGATTATCAATACCCGCTCAAAATTACGGTTGATACCGCCGACCATAAATTAAATTATGTTATGGTATCAAGTAACTTTATACTCATTCAAAAGCTTCGGTATTACTTTGAGCACGGCTGTATGCGGTTCAAGGACTTACAAGCGAAAGAAGCAATATTAAAAGCGCTTTCGTTCTAACTTGTATTCTGCGTTCGTTCTGCACATCGACCTGCACGGGTGACACGGTTGAAAGATGCCGCCGTGACAAGGCTATGAACGGTCAATTCCTTTGTGTAGACGTGCGTTTAAGAATAACAAAATCCCTTAGAGTTATCATGCTCTAAGGGATTTTACTTTCAGTGCATTTCAAATGTTGTGTCAGCTAAGATAACACCACCTTTAATGCGCTTTTGTGATAGCTTGCCCGGTATCATAATGCCGGGTACAAAGTCGGATATGCTACGAGGTTCACGGATAAATTCAAGTTCTTCGGGTGTGTAGTTTTCTGGGTTCTTCTCTGTGTCGTAATCCTGTTCGACTGAATGTATAAACAGCTGTTTAACGGTTTTGTTTGCACCTGCACATGTCACAATATAATGCGGGGTTTCAATCGGTTCGCCGTCCTCATGTGTCACGTGCTCAATGTAGGTTTTCTGACGCGTGAAAAATCCAACGTCCCAGTTTGTTTCATTCTTCCAACAACAATAATTTCGCGGGTGTAACGTGACACCTTTTATCTTGTCCAACGGTAAGTCGAGATGCATGCTGTCTGTGTCTCCGTAGATAAAGCCGGGGTTATTGACACCGTAATAATTCTGCTGTGCGGCAGTAATTGTAAAGTTTCGTGCGTAACTGGTAATCGCCGCGCCACATGCAATGTAGCCCGGTGTCTTTTTGTTTTCTGCCACGGTAAAGAAGCCCACCACGCCGTTAGGTTTGAGCATAGCAACCTTATACGAACTGATTGTAGATGCCGCTTGTTTTCCGTATAGGTTGTTGCTGTATAATTTTGCTACAGTTCTAATTCCTTTATTAGGAGCGTTGATTTTCATTTCGCGATATTTGTTCAAGTATTTGTCATAGATGCCTTGTTGTGCTTCAAAATAACAACCGTCCAAAATTTTGGGGTCAATTATAATGTAATGCTTTTTAAACAGTTCGTAATCTGTCATGGTCATTGTCATAGTTACATACGTGTCATGCTTCTTACCACATTGGTCTACCCATTCAGACACGTAGCGCTTTTGGTTTTCGTCCCATACATCGGACGTGGTTAAACTTTCATTTTGTCTGTAATGCAGGTTTTTCTTTAGCTGAATAAAAGGGAGATAGCCGACCTTTAGTCTAAAACGACAACGTAGACGCACAAAATAATATATACCCGTCAAAGGGTTGTGTGACTTTAACCGTTCCTGTCTTTCCGCTTCGACTGTCTTTAAACCCTCTGCGCCACTGAAAAATGCAGGTAAACCAATGGGGTAATAGTTGCCACTGTCACTATGCATCATGGACGCATACAAAGAGTTTACATCAAGTGTTAAACCATTTTTATGTACCTTACATTGTTTACCCTGTACAACGTGACACCACCCGCCACGGTATGCCTTGCGTATGTATTCATCGGCGTTAGATGCCCCGAAACGCTCGGGGTCAAGGGGGATATTGTAGAGGTTCGGAAACAAGTCTTGATAGACAAAACGGTTATAGCCGGACTTAAATTCACTCATGCAACACGCGCCGATAGTCAGTTTTTTGTGACCGTCTGCAAACATAAATTCTATAGCTTCCTTAACGACAAGCACGTCGTTCTTGATATAGTGTTCCTCATCAGGGGCAATGTTATACCCTGCGTGACGTTCACCCTTGTATTCAATCGTGCTCTTACGGTGTTTGGTGTTAAAGCTTGTTCCCATGTCTGCGACGGAGAGGGGGATAAGCTTGTAACTGTCACGGAACTCTATAAGGCTTCTGTGGGTTTTAACGGTCATCGTGTACCATTGACCCATATCGGATATGCTGTACTTAAAAGTGTTAGGTTGCATGTCGTTTGTTTCGTAAAACATAGTGTGTTCAACTTTGCCGTCGGGGGTGTAGGTTGCTTGTGCGTAGTCGTCGCGCTTCAATAGGTAATCGAGAATGTAAGAAAAGTCAAAAGCGCCGTTGTGAAAGTACACAATGTTCTTGCCTTTTAACTGCTCTACCCATTGCCAGTATTTATCTATTGAGTTTACAACGAGTACATCTTCTGTATGTATTTTAACACATGCCGCCGCCCAGACTTCCGTGTCGGTTTGCCCGTCGTATACGCTTGTCTCAAAATCACATACATAATAATTCATGCTTGCACGTCTCCAAACGCTTCGTTTAGTTTCATCATTTCTTCTACACCTGCTTCGCGGTGTTCGTAAAAGTTGCCTAACCAACGTCCCGCCGCGTTAACGTCGTTTGCTTCCTGTGAGGTTAATGTTCCGGCGGCAACACCGATTTCATTCAGCATGTACGCGAATACAGTGTCACCCTCATTTTCCCCATAACGGTTTTGCAGGTGGTTGCGTTCTTCCTTTAGGTTATCCAATATATATTCCATACCTGCGTGTTTCTTTTTATCTGTTACCCATCGTGCATTCGCTTCAACAAAATACGCGAACGCAAGGTCAGCTTCATTTATATTCGCTATGGGTGCATTGTTAAGTGAAAGAATTATATTGCTTTCAACACCCGTTGAACTTGTAACCGTAAATTGCGTAAAGCCTAACTTGTTAAACTGCGCTCTTGCCGCTTTAGGTATGTCAGTAAACAAAATAGCTTCACCGTTTTGAGTTTCTGCATATAACGCCGTGTCCGTAATGTCTTTAAGTTCTTGTTTTAATTTATCAAGCATTTTCTTTGTTATTCTTTCGGGACGTTCAAAAGCGCTAAACAAATCTTTAGCCTTGTACTGTGATTTATAGCCTTTTCTTAAATAACGGTTAAAGCGTTGCTTTGCGTTTGTAAGTAAACGCTCAAATTCTGCTTGATTAGGTGTCAGTTTTTTTGATGATTTTTTAGCCATGTTTTTACCCTCTTTTCTATTGACAAAATAATACCGTTATGGTATAATAAAGTATAAAGATAAAAAGAACCGATGACGAATTTTTTTTTTCGTCATCGGTTCAATCGGGAGGTTTACTGCCATGTCAGCGGCAGTTAAGGAAAGGAGAAATCTTATTGTTTATTTGATATGGTCTATGAGTTCCGCGTTCTCGATAAAGTCCTTGACGGCCATTTCGTAGCGGTTTTCTTCGATAGACTCAATGTTAACGAGAGTTACAACGCGTCCCGTCTCTTTGTTGTCGTGGTCACGATGCAATTTCTTAGTCAGCGCGTAGAGAGTGGGAGCGCCCTCGCACACGTCGGTGAAGTGATAGTCAACACCGTTTTCGTTAACCGTGTACGTGTATGTCGTGGTCTGAATAGTTCTACGGATATACTTCATTATCATTCACCTGCCTTTGCTACAGGGCGGCAACCGAGGAAGTTACGACCTTTATAGTTCTGGGACGGCTTCGCAAAGCATTCGATTTCCATACCGTCGCTTGCGTCGAACGTGCCCACAATGTCGAGGAAAGACTGAGTGAACGACTGGGAGCCTGTGTGATATAGAACGCCGTCTGCAATAATGACAAGCTTGTCGTATTCCTTGTCCTGCCCGGGTTTCGGGTTGTCATTCACAGTGTGAACCATTGCCCATGCGTCCGGGTAGGAGAGGACGAGTTTACCGAATTCTTCGATAGCCTTTTCAAGGTTCTCACCGTTGCTGTAGTTCATTACGTTATACTTGTCCATTTTGCTGAGGTCTGTAGATTTGATGATAGTGTTAGTAAGCATAGTTTTGTTTGTCCTTTCAAGTTGTATTTTGTTATAATAGAGAATATGGAGAGTATGGAAACTGACAATGAAATTACGCAGAAAGGAGTTTTTGCCTTTCTTAAATATTCTTTTGTAATCGCCTGAAACTTCGTTGCAACTTGTGTTCTTCTTGATTACGTATATATCTTAACACATGTTGAGCGAAATGTCAATAGGTTTTTCAAAGTTTTTTGAAAATATTTTTGGGGGTGTTTATCGCTTTAGTATGTGATAGTAAATGACTGTTAGTCAGTTTGTGTGCGTGTGGTGCGTTGTCGTGTGTTGCGCCGACTCCGCCCTCGGGTTTCATCCATGGTCACGCGTTCGCCAAGTCCCGTCCGCGGGTTTCATCCGTGGTCACGCGTTCGCCAAGTCCCGTCCGCGGAGCGGAGCAGAGC
>OFPS01001439.1_pt1 | contig 16906 bp, 13 predicted proteins | sample 1542111 | NCBI WGS metagenome assembly OFPS01 (sample SAMN04209233, study PRJEB22552) | human gut metagenome | biome: gut; material: feces | host: Homo sapiens | place: USA: Oklahoma | reverse complement strand
CAGTGTCCTCTGTGGTGAGTTTCGACACACGCCCTCTATTCCATCTGAAAAGAAAGTTCTAAACAGACTCTTTTATCATTTTTTCCTCTTTTGAAGGTTGATTCCCTCAAATATCCAACTAAAATAGAAAAATTATATAGCATTAAGAACCATTTAGTAAGATAAAATAGCAATAAATTGTGTTACTTTGCCTACGTTAAAATCTTAATTTTATTACGATGAAGAAATTATTAATATTCACTCTCTTGCTATGCTGTACTGTAAAAGCTCTCAGCTATACAGAACGAAACTATCTTCAAAAACAGGCCAACGTAAGCAGTTTGCAGGAAGTGCTTATATTAAATCAACAATGGGTCACTTATCCTGCTTATACCGACCGAACCGGATGGGACACTTTTTTAGGCTCTTTCAAGAATGAATGTATCCTTCGCGGAGAGAAGCAGTTGAATTATCAATGGCAGGTTGTGAAAGCTACTGATTATATGGAATTTGAACGCAGCGGCAACCGTAGCGTTATGGAAACTCCTTTCGCCAATAATAACAATGCCATAGCCGACCTGCTACTCGCTGAATTAGCAGAAGGGAAAGGACGATTTATCGATCAGCTGATCAACGGTGTATATCATTCCTGCGAGATGACTTCCTGGGCATTGGCCGCCCATTTGAATGCACAACAGTCTCACCGCTCATTACCCGATTTTAAAGAAAACATCATAGACCTGACAGCAGGTGACTTAGGCTCTTTACTCGCATGGACCTATTATTACATGCACAAAGAGTTTGACAAGCTCAATCCTGCTATATCCGAACGTTTACGGCATACGCTCCAACAGCGTATATTGGATCCTTACATGAATAACGATCACTTCTGGTGGATGGCAGTGAACTATAGACCGGGAATGTTGGTCAACAACTGGAATCCTTGGTGTAACAGCAACGCCTTAATGTGTTTTATGCTGCTTGAAAATGATAAAGAAATGTTAGCGAAGGCAATATACCGCAGTATGGTTTCGGTAGATAAATTCATCAACTATACCCATACCGACGGTGCATGTGAGGAAGGCCCCTCCTATTGGGGACATGCCGCCGGAAAAATGTTTGATTATCTGGAATTACTGTCAGCCGTTACCGGGGGAACTGTCTCCATCTTCGATAATCCCATGATAAAGAATATGGGCGAATATATATCACGTTCATACGTGGGCAAAGGATGGGTGGTTAATTTCGCTGATGCTTCGGCGAAAGGCAGTGGAGACGCTCCCTTGATATTCCGGTATGGCAAGGCTGTAAACAGTAACGAAATGAAAGGATTCGCTGCTATGATTAACACCAATAAACTCCCTTCCGGACGCGATATATACCGTACGCTTGCTGCTATAAAAATTGCGAACGAACTAAAAGAAACTCAAGCGACACATCTGACTCCCCCATTCTCCTGGTATCCGGAAACCGAATTTTGCTATATGACCAACAAGAATGGCTTTTTCGTGGCAACGAAAGGAGGCTATAATAATGAAAGCCATAATCATAACGATGCAGGGACCTTCTCCCTTTACTTGAATACGACGCCTATTTTTATCGATGCCGGAGTCGGGACCTATACCCGTCAGACCTTCAGTTCCGAACGCTATTCAATCTGGACAATGCAGAGTAATTATCACAACCTGCCTATGGTGAACGGTGTGCCACAGCAGTTCGGTTCGGAATTTAGGGCTACGGATGTGCACTTTGATCCGAGACGTATGTATTTCTCTGCAAATATTGCGACAGCTTATCCGGCAGAGGCAAATGTAAAAAAATGGGTCCGTTCGTACCAGTTGGGAAAGAACTCCCTGAAAATAGAAGATTCGTTCTCTTTGGACAAGGCGGATAAACCGAATCAAGTCAATTTCCTCACTTGGGGGGAGGTGGATGTGTCGGTTCCGGGAGTAGTCACGGTTGAAGTGAATGGTGAGAAAGTCCGGATGACGTATAATAAGAGCGCCTTTACACCGACTGTCGAAACGATCCGCCTGGACGATCCTCGCTTGTCGAATGTTTGGGGCGAACAGGTCTGCCGGATATCGTTGAACGCCAATAAGCAGCTGCTTTCCGGCTCCTATACTTATACAATAACAACAATAAAATAATTGGTACATGATGAAAAATTTGATTGCATTTGCTTTTTCGGCATTTCTGCTATCTTGTGTAGGTGCCCCTAAAACAGAGGAAAAAAGTTTTATTGACGAGAATATCGATTTTGCCCGTGCACAAATAGGGAATGAGATCGGTGTGATCGAAGCGAGTGGGAAATGCTTGAATCCGGTGACGCTTAAGATAGACAGTTCTGTCTATTATTGTGGTTATGCGGATTGGCGGAGCGGCTTTTTCCCCGGATCTGTCTGGTATTTGTATGAACTGACGGGCGACAGCACGTTGCTGCCGTTGGCCGCCAAATATACGGATGCCATAGAGGAAGCCAAAAACCTGACTTGGCATCATGATATCGGATTTATTGTAAATTGCAGTTTCGGGAATGGCTTGAGACTGGCAGGGACGCCTTCTTATAAAGATGTGATGGTGCAGGCTGCCAAGTCGTTGTCTACCCGCTTCCGTCCGGCTGCCGGGATTATCCAGTCGTGGGATGTGGAACGCGGATGGCAGTCTGAACGGGGTTGGGAATGTCCGGTTATCATTGACAACATGATGAATCTGGAACTGATGTTCGAAGCGACGCGTCTGTCCGGCGACTCTTCTTTCTATAAGATTGCGGTGTCGCATGCCGATCGTACCATGGAGGAACATTTTCGCCCGGATGGAAGTTGTTACCATGTGATTGACTACAGTATCAAAGATGGTAAAGTGCGCCATCGCCAGACGGCACAAGGATATGCCGACGAATCTATCTGGAGTCGCGGGCAGGCATGGGCTATCTACGGTTATGCGGTATGCTATCGTGAAACCAAGGACCGTAAATATCTGGATCAGGCCTTGAAAACTTTCAATATGATGAAGAACCTGGAGAGTATGCCGGAAGATCTGATTCCTTACTGGGATATGTCGGCTCCGAATATCCCGAACGAACCACGCGATGTATCGACGGCTTCCTGTATCGCTTCCGCGCTTTATGAGATCAGTACGATGGATGTTCCGGATGCAGCCGGCTATAAAATGTATGCCGACAGTATCATGGTTTCACTTTCTTCTCCGGCCTATCGGGCTGCATTGGGCACAAATGGAAACTTCCTGCTGATGCATTCTGTTGGCAGCATTCCTCACAATTCGGAAATAGACGTCCCATTGAACTATGCCGATTACTATTATCTGGAAGCATTAAAACGTAAACGGGATATCGAGAAAGGTCTTTAATTAATGAGTATGCATTATGCTTAAATATCTATTTCCCTTATTATTTTTCTTTTTTATATAATATTCATAACTTTGCTTATCCGCGCGTATCGGAACCGGCAAGGAGAGTTTCCGTCCGATAAACCCTATTATTTGCTGATCGATATGTTGTTGGGTGGAGCTTGTATTGGCGAAGTCGATTCTTTGGCTTTTCCGGTGGAGATGAAAGTGGGGCGGGTACGATATTATAGGAAGGATTGATATATTTAATTTAAGATAGCATGAAAACAGGAAAGTTGATTTTCGCATTGGTATTTCTGATGTTGTTTGCCGATGCTTCGATGGCTGCCAAGTGGAAAGCCAAACATGTAGTTTTGATCGGTCTGGACGGCTGGGGCGCTTATAGTGTGAACAAGGCCGAAATGCCGAATGTGAAGAAGTTGATGGAAGAAGGATCTTATACGTTGAAAAAACGCTCTGTACTTCCGTCTTCCAGTGCCGTAAACTGGGCTTCCATGTATATGGGAGCGGGCCCGGAACTTCATGGTTACACGGAATGGGGATCGCAAACTCCGGAACTGCCTTCCCGTGTAGTGAATAAGCACGGTATTTTCCCGACTGTGTTCAGCTTGCTTCGCGAGTCTGATCCGAAAGCTGAAATCGGCTGTATCTGTGAATGGGCGGGAATCCGTTACGTTGTCGATACGTTAGCTTTGAGTTATGATAAAAATATTACGGAAAAGCCGCAGAATCCGGCCACTGCCAAATGTGCGGTTGAATATATCAAGCGTGCACGTCCGGCATTGGTCAATATCGTTTTCGACGAACCCGATCATGTCGGTCATGCTGAAGGTCATGACACACCTGCCTACTATGAAAAGCTGAAAGAGCTCGACGGCTATATCGGCCAAATCATTCAGGCGGTTAAGGATGCAGGTATGTTGGATGAGACTATCTTTATCGTCACAGCCGATCATGGTGGTATCAAGAAAGGGCATGGCGGCAAGACCATGGAAGAAATGGAGACTGCCTTTATTATTGCCGGCAAGGGAATCAAGAAAGGATATGAATTCCAGGAAAGCATGATGCAGTTCGACTGTGCTTCGACAATCGCTTATATCTTCGGGTTGAAACAGCCGCAGGTTTGGATCGGACGTCCGATGATCCAGGTGTTTAAATGACCGTTTTCTTTCTGTATTCAGCCGGGGTAATTTCAAACTGGGCTTTGAAACAGCGGGTGAAATAACGCGGAGAACCGAAGCCCAGCCGGTCGGAGATGTCGGCGATCTGTAGATCGGGGTTTTCCGTCAACATGGTTGCGGCCCGCTTCAGTTTGCAGTTGAGGACAAAGTCATTGGGTGTCATACCTGTCAGTGCCTTGAATTTGGCATACAATGAACTTCGACTGAGTCCCAACTCGCGGGCCATCATATTCATGTCGAAGTCGATATTATCAAGATTCTTTTCAATGATCGAGTTGACCGTATCCAAGAACTTTTGGTCTATCGGGTTGCTTGCCAGCGATTGTGCATCGAAATCTTTCTGCTGGCTGAATTTCTTTTGCAAGATAATACGATTACGGACCAGGTTATTGCAACGTGCCAGTAATACCTTTGCATTGAATGGTTTGTTTATATAGTCGTCGGCGCCTCGTTGTAAGCCTTCGATATTTTGCTCGGCGGAAGTGAGTGCCGTAAGCAGTACGACCGGGATGTGACATACATCAAAATCATTTTTGATCTTCAAGCACATCTCTGTTCCGGACATTTCCGGCATCATGACATCGCTAACGATGATGTCCGGTCGTTCTGCGCGTGCCTTTTCCAATCCTTCTTTACCGTTTCGTGCCAGCAGGACGCGGTAGGTCGGTGAGAACAGGGAGTTGAGTATCTGGAGTAATTCTTCGTTGTCTTCGACCAGTAGGATCGTATGAGGGGAATCGTCTCCTTCGATCAATAGCTCTTTTTGTTCCGTATCGGAAAACTCTTCCATGTGATCGGAAAAGGCGACCGTGTCGGGAATCAGGCTTTCCGTTTGCTTTTCTTGCTGCTTTTGTGCCAGTTCTTCCTCGGTAAAAAGCGTGCAGCCTTTCTGGAGATGGACAATGAAAATACTACCGTAGCCCGGTGTACTTTCCACTTGTATCGTTCCGTGGTGCAACTCGATTATGCTTTTGGTCAATGAAAGTCCGATCCCCGTGCTGGGAGTCTTGGTGATATTCGAGATACCGTTTTCAGCCTGATAGAATCGGTCGAATATTTTGTCTATATCTTCTTTGCTGATACCGATACCGTTGTCGATAACTTTAATGGTAACTTCATTTTCTTTGTTTTCCAAAATCATTTCAATGGCTGCATTCGGTTTGGTGTACTTGAAAGCATTGGATAGCAGGTTATAGAAGACTTTTTGCATTTGCTTCGGGTCGAAATAACACAAAACATTCTCTTGCGGAGCCGTGAAATTGTATGTGATGGAACGGCTGGACGCATATTCATAAAAAGACAGGTAAATCTCTTTCAGGAACGGGACGATGTCTTGCTCGTACACTTTCAGCTTCATATGTCCCTGTTCCAGTTTACGGAAATCCAATAACTCACTGATCAAGTTCCGCATATGATAAGTGTTTTTATATACTTTCAGCAGTTTGTTGTATACGGAAGGTGACAATGAACTGCTTTGTAATAAGAGTTCTATCTGGGAGATAATCAGCGTTAACGGTGTCCTGAACTCATGCGAGATGTTGGAGAAGAACTGTAGTTTTGCCTGATTCAACTCTTCGATCGCTTCTTTTTCCTTCCGTTCCATTTCCAGTGAAGTTTGCAACATGTATTGTGATTTCTTGAAACGGTAAATGCTGTACAGTATACTAATGATCAAGATGAAGTAGAGGAAATAAGCTAAGTTGGATGCATACCAGGGGGAATGGATATGAATGTCCATCTTGATGGTACGCGGTTGTTCCTGATTCGGGTCGCATTGTATTTCCCGGACGATGAGCGTGTACTTTCCGGGGTTCAAGTTCGTATAGAAAATATTGTTGTCTTTGCTGGGTATCCATTTCTTGTCGAAACCTTCCAACATGTATTCGTAAGACGCCTTTTTCAGCGTATTGACATAGTTGTTCGATGTAAAAGTGAAAATCAGATTATTTTGATTATAGGCCAGCTCTATTTCTCGAGTGAAAGGTAGGGCGGTGGCCAGCACCTTGTTGTGGTCGCCGGGAGAAACTTGTTCGTTGTTAATGAACAGGTCGGAAAAATATAGTTGGTAGTCTTTGGCGGAGTTGAACAACTGCTGTTCAAAGAATGTCGCCATGCCATTGCTGCTGCCGACGAATATTTCTCCGTTTTTGCAGACCAGGATTCCGCAACCGATGTTTATGCCTGTCAGAGGCAGGGCCGTCCCCAGTTCCACGACCTTGAACAGGTTTTGATCCGGATCGAAAAAGGTAATTCCTTTGTCGCCTGTTATCACTAATTGGTCCAGGGTCGACAAGGTGAGTTCATAGCAGTAGTCACTGGCGATGAAGCTATTTTCGGTTGTATATCCGATAAACCGTTTGTTCTTCTCGTCATAGTGGAACAGGCCGGAGCCACGGGTTCCGAGGAAGATCCGTCCCTCTTTGTCTTCGATTATTTGAGATATGGGAAATGTTCCCAATCCGTTTTCACCAGAACGGTATTGTACCTTGTCTTCTTCATTTTCGAGGTTGATCTTCCAGACACCTTTGCCGTAGGCCAACCAAATGTACCCTTTCGAGTCAATTAGGAAGCAGGTGTTCCCGTAATACTTACCGCTTTTGAACAATGGAGATACTTTTTCTGTATATAGATTCATTTTGAAGATTCCTTTCGGTCCGGTACAAATCAATTCGTCATTGTAGATTCTCATCTGGTTGATGCGGTCGCCTGCTATTACGGCATAAGACGGATCTTCGAAATAGGGATTTTTGAACCGTTTATTTTTGATGTCGTAGATGGATAGTCCTCCGGTATGTGTTCCAATATACAGTTTGTTGCGTTCAGGGCTGTAGGCTATTGCCTTCAGGTTGTTATGAGCAATGGAGTTACGATTCTCATCGGCCATGAAGTAGGTGAATTTCTTCGTTTTCCGGTCGAAAAAGTTCAACCCGCCTCCTTCGGTACAGATCCAGATATTATTGTCTTTATCTTCCACCATATTACCGACGAAAGGATAATTCAGGCAATCGTTCCGGCTGTTGTTAGCTGCATAAACCGTGAAAATATCTGTCTCCGGGTTGAAATAATTGACACCGCCGTAATAGGTCCCCAACCAGATCGTGCCTTGTCTGTCTTTGTAAACGGGGAATACGGATGAATGGGTCATGCTGCCGGGCAGAGGGTTGCGGGCATAAACTTCGAACTGATTGCTGGTCGGATTATATTTGTTTAGCCCGGTGAAAGTGCCGAACCAGATGTTCCCGAAGTTGTCTTCCACGAAATCCCGGACCTGGTTGCTCGATATGTTGTTGGGGTTGGAAGGATCGTAACGGTAACGGGTGAAATTGCCGTGCACGTCCCTTTTGTACATGCCATTCATGCGAATGGATATCCAAAGATTATATTTGGAGTCTTCATATAGGTCGTAAATGTCTTCTCCCATGATCATACAGGTCAGGGATTTGTCGTCATTCATCTTGAAGAGTCCGTCTGTAGTGCCGATCCAGTACCGGCCGCCGGAATCTTCCAACAAACAGGTCGCACGCTGGTTCCGATTTTCCAGCCTCGTGACGAAATCGAAATCGTTTTTATCCGGATTCCAGGTGAGTATGGAGTCAGCTATTCCTACCCATATTGTTCCTTTGATAGAAGCGACGGTATATACGTTTGATTTCCGTAGGCATGAGAATTTCTGTGTCTGGATGTCATAGCGGATCAAGGATTGATCGGAGTCGAAGAAAACATTTCCATCTTTGTCGCCTGCAATGAAGTGCGTCTGGTTACCTATCGGATTGGCGTTTTGGCGATGAAATTCGGATGGTTTGTATACTTTGGTCTGTACGCCGTCGTATATGCTGATTCCCTCTTCCGTCCCGAACCACATTCTACCCAAATTATCCTGGTAGATGGCCATGACGGAAAGTTGTGACAGGCCTTCCTGCATGCCTATATGCTTGAAATATATCGGGTATGTGCCGGAGCAAAATCCTACAAGCAGTATGAGTGATATGATGATTCTTCTCATAGTATTATAGTATATAACATTAGCAGTTCTGTTGTTTAAGGGGCTAAGATAAAAAATTTTTCCAAAAGCATTATCTTTGCAGGCATGAAAAAGCAAGTCTTCATTTTTTATCCGTTTTTGTTAGTTCTCCTGTTGCTGTTGTTTGCCGGCGGACTGGTTTATGGCGCTGTCTCGATACCCGTTGAAAGTGTGGTGAATATATTGCTGGGAGAGGGAACGGAGCGACTTGCATGGCAGAATATTGTGTTGCAGAGCCGTTTTCCCCAGGCTGTAACGGCTTTGTTAGCAGGTGCTTCGCTGGCTGTTAGTGGATTGTTGCTACAGACATTGTTCAGGAATCCGCTTGCCGGTCCTTCCATATTGGGAATCAGTGACGGGGCCAATCTGGGAGTCGCTGCGATCATGCTCTATTTCGGCGGTTCGTTGAGTATGGTGACCGATTTGCCGATCAGCGGTTATCTGGCGGTTATCATGCCCGCATTTAGTGGTGCGGCCTGTATTTTGGGATTGATTATTTATTTCTCGGCGAAGGTGAAGAATAACGTCATGTTGTTGATTATCGGTATTATGATCGGTTATCTCGCTTCATCATTGATTTCGGTTCTGAATTATTATGCATCGACTGACAAGGTGCATGCATTTGTGATGTGGGGATTGGGGAACTTCTCCGGGGTTTCCTTGCAACAGCTGCCTTATTTTGCCGGTTTTACCTGTATAGGATTGCTATTGGCCATTCTTTTGATCAAACCTCTGAATGCATTGCTCTTAGGAGAAATGTATGCTGCCAATTTAGGAATCAAGATCAGGCGGACGCGTATTCTGATCCTGTTGTGTACAGGATTGCTTACTGCGACTACGACTGCCTTTTGCGGGCCGATCTCCTTTATCGGGCTGGCGGTCCCGCATGTCGCACGTTTGATGTTGGGCTCATCCAATCATAAGATGCTGGTTCCTGTAACGTTGCTGACCGGTTCTTGCATCGCGTTGCTTTGTAATCTGTTGATGGTATTGCCGGGTACGCATAACATATTGCCGCTGAATGCCGTGACTCCGATGCTCGGTGCGCCTGTCATCATTTATGTAATTGTGAACCGGAAAAACATCCAATACTTTGACTGACCGATATATGACAAAAGTAGCTGCAATAGAAACAAAAGGACTTTGTATCGGTTACCTGCTGAAAGGCGGTAAGAGGAAAGTGGTCCATGAGGATTTGAACCTGCAACTCGTTTCGGGCGAGGTGACTTGTTTGTTGGGACTGAACGGTGCCGGTAAATCGACGCTGCTTCGTACGCTTTGTGGTTTTCAGCCTCCACTCGGAGGGGAAATACGTTTGATGGGGAAGCCTCTTTCCGGTTATTCGCAGGCAAACTTTTCCTTGACTGTCGGTGTTGTACTGACAGAAAAGACTAATGCAGGAGGAATTACCGTCTATGAACTGGTTTCGTTGGGCAGGCATCCTTATACCGGCTTTTTCGGACAGTTGAAGAAGCGGGATCATGTTATCATCGAGCAATCGCTTGAAGCTGCCGGCATAGCTCATAAAGCCAATAACTATGTCTCGGAGCTAAGTGACGGTGAACGGCAGAAGGCTATGATTGCCAAGGCGCTTGCCCAACAGTGCCCGATTATCCTGTTGGACGAACCGACCGCCTTTCTGGATGTGACCAGCCGTATCGAAACAATGGTTTTGTTGCATCGCCTGGCAGTCGAGCAAGAGAAAGCGGTTCTGCTTTCTACTCACGACCTGGACCTGGCTATCCAAATGGGGGATTGCCTTTGGCTACAGGAGAAAGGACGTCCGATGGCTTGCGGAACTCCCGAAGACCTGATTATGAGTGGAGCTTTTGAATCTTTTTTCGGTAAGGAGGGAATCGTATTCGATCCGGCAACCGGAAAGCTGAATACGGAAGCTCCTACGTCACCCATCGGTGTGGAAGGCGACTTTCTGACTTCTTATTGGGTAGGGAATGCTCTGATCCGTAATGGTTACCGTCCTTCGCCCGTAAAGGAAGGGCAGTTGAATATCACTTGCAAGAGCCCGCATGAACTGGTTGTGGCTTTCCCTGAGGGCTGCAAGGAAGAACTCCGGACGGTGGCGGAGCTTGTCTCTCTTATCGGCATGAGAAAAAGTTTTTATGGACATGGAAACAACGTTTCTCGCTTATGACAATAAATTTTTCCGGTAGGAAATAAAAGTTTTGTTTAAGATTAAAAGGAATAAATATGGCAAACGAAATAACATGGCGGCTGGAGCATGAGAGGATCGGCCGGTTGTTGTTGCATTATGCGATGCCGGCAGTGATCGGTACAATGGTGAATGCTCTTTATAATATTGTCGACCGTATCTTTATCGGTCAGGGAGTCGGTCCGCTGGCAATGGCAGGATTGACGCTGACATTCCCTATTCTGTTGTTCCTCCAGGCGTTCGGAATGCTCATCGGGGCGGGGGCTGCGACGCGTGTCTCCATCTATCTGGGACGAAGGGAGAATGAGATGGCGGAAAAGGTATTGGGGAATGCTTTCACCTTGACATTCATCATAACGCTTGCGACAGTAGTTCCCTGCATGATCTGGATGAAAGATTTATTACTGGCTTTCGGGGGAAGCGAACAGATCATCCCGTATGCGCAGGATTATCTGAATATCGTGGTTCCGGGGACGCTCCTGACCTCCCTCAGTTTTGGCTTCAACGCTGTCATGCGTGCTTCCGGCTATCCGAAGAAAGCAATGTTTACCATGCTGATCGGGGCGATAACCAATGTGATACTCGATCCTATTTTCATTTTCTGGCTGGATATGGGGATTAAGGGAGCTGCCATCGCGACGATCATCTCGATGCTGCTCTGCACTCTTTTTGTCATGAACCATTTTGTCCAGAAAGACAGTATCGTCCGTTTCCATAAAGGGACGTTCAAGCTGGAAAAGCATGTGGTATGGAATATCCTGACGATCGGTGTTTCGCCTTTTGCCATGCAGTTGGCGGGAAGTTTGGTGGTGGTGATCCAGAACTATGCACTCAAACAGCATGGGGGAGACTTGGCATTGGGGGCAAACGGCATTATCACCAGTGTCGGAATGCTTTTGGTGATGCTGATTATCGGGATCGCGCAGGGGATGCAGCCGATTGTTGGTTTCAATTTCGGGGCAAAGAAATACGAGCGTGTCCAGGAAACGCTACGTCTGGTCATCATAACCTCTACCATTATCATGGGAGTCGGCTGCTTTTGTAGCGTGGCGTTTCCGAAATTGATCACCCGTGCCTTTACGAACGATCCTGATTTATTGGATGTGACGGCAAATGGCTTGCGGATCAGTTTGTTGGTATTTGTGGTCGTCGGTTCGCAGATCTCGATCAGCCAGTTTTTCCAAAGCATCGGGATTGCTTGGAAGGCTATGTTTTTGAGTTTAAGCCGCCAAGTCTTGTTCCTGATACCGGCGATGTTGCTGTTCTCCCGCTTTTGGGGGTTGGATGGTGTCTGGTATGCTGCTCCCTTCTCTGATTTTGTTGCGGCTGTAACTGCTTGGCTCTTTTTGTGGTATCATGTTAAAAACATGAAAAGTAAGAATTCGGATTGAACTTTTTAGTATCTCGTTTGTCATACTATATGAAAGTAGATTGATTAGGTTTCAACTAAAAGAATGAGAAGTATGAAAAGAGTATTATTATTACTGGCTGTCCTGCTATTTAGTGCAGGGACAATGATGGCCCAGCAGGATAAAGCTGCCGAGAAGGCCGCCAAGAAAGCAGAAAAAGAAGCGAAGAAAGCCGCCGAAGCAGCTGAACAGATGGCCTTGTTCGAACAAGGTGTACAAGCACTGAAGGAGAAAGATTTTGTATTGGAAGCCGAACGTGTCGAGTTTAAGCGTGGACAATTCGTCTATGTGACCCCGAGCACGAACTTCGTTTCCATGAAAGGTGACCGGGCGACTATCCAGTTGGCTTTCAATACTGCCGCTGCCGGCCCGAACGGGATCGGGGGGATAACGGTCGATGGCAGTGCTTCAAATATAGAGATGAAAACAGACAAAAAAGGAAATGTTACGTTTAGTATGATGGTACAAGGTGTTGCAGTCTCCGCCAATGTGACAATCCGTATGGTAAAAGGCACGAACAAGTGTACGGCAACTGTGAGTCCGAACTTCAACAGCAACCGTATTTCGTTTACCGGTTATCTGTATCCGTCGGATCAGTCCAACGTGTTTAAGGGACGTGCCATCTGACGTGTAGATTCTTTTGTTCAGAAAAAGCTGCTTTCGGAAAGGGAAGCAGCTTTTTTTATGCAACGTATTTTATATCTTTGTCCGTCAAAATATCATAAACATAAAAGTCATGCAATTAGCAATAGATCAGAAAGACATAGATAAGTTCCTGATGGTGGGTGACAAGGTGCTTATCAAGCCGAAGAACCCGCAGAGTCAGACAAAATCCGGATTGTATCTGCCGCCTACCGTCCAGCAGGAGAAGATTCAGAGCGGCTATATCATCAAGGTCGGTCCCGGCTTTCCACTTCCTTCCCAGAGCGAGGAGCATGAAGTATGGGAAAAGAAAACAGAAGGTGAGGTGCATTATCTTCCTTTGCAGGCGCATGAAGGCGATTTGGCTGTATTTCTACAGAATGCGGCTTACGAGATCAATTTTAATGAAGAGAAGTTCCTGATCGTCCCTCATTCGGCTATTTTGATGTTGGTTCGTGACGAAGGTTTGTTCGAATAACTCCTTTTTGTTTGGCAAAATACTGTGCTATCCAGTTTTTTGATGTATTTTTGCAACCAAATCAACAAGACTAACTATCAATAGTAGCGATTATAATGAATAAAATTGTAAGTAAAGAACATTTCTCTGCCAACGTAGTGAAACTGGAAGTGGAAGCACCTTTGATTGCCCGCTCCCGTAAGGCAGGCCACTTTGTTATCGTGAAGGTGGGTGAGAAAGGTGAACGCATTCCCCTCACCATTGCCGGAGCTGATACGACGAAAGGAACTATCACACTCGTGATCCAGGCTGTAGGAGGTTCGTCAAAAAAGATATGCGAACTGAATGCCGGTGATTATATTACCGATTTGGTCGGCCCGCTGGGGCAAGCCACCCATATCGAGAAAGTAGGTACGGTTGTGTGTGCCGGCGGTGGTGTCGGTGTGGCTCCTTTATTGCCGATCGTGGAGGCTTTTCATAAGGCGGGCAACCGTGTGATTGTAGTGCTGGCCGCCCGTACGAAGGACCTGGTTATCTTGGAAGAGCAGATGCGTGCCAACTCCGATGAGGTGATCGTGATGACAGACGACGGTTCTTACGGTACAAAAGGTTTGGTGACGAATGGCGTGGAAAGTGTGATCAACCGTGAAAAGGTGGATTTGTGCGTCACGATCGGTCCGGCCGTCATGATGAAATTCGTCTCTGCCCTGACGAAGAAATACGAGATCCCGACAGTCGCCTCTTTGAATACGATTATGGTGGACGGGACCGGAATGTGCGGCGCTTGCCGTATTACGGTCGGAGGAAAGACGAAGTTCGTCTGTGTGGACGGACCGGAATTCGATGCTCACCAAGTAGATTTCGATGAGATGCTGATGCGCCTCGGTGCTTATAAAGATATTGAAAAGAAATAACGAAACCACAGTAAACAAATGACAACAGAAGAACTGATCGCTGCCCGTCGTGCCGAACCGTGGAGAGAAGCACTGCGTAAAAGCAAAAAAAATAAGGAACGTACGGATATCCCCCGTGTAGAAATGAATGAGCTGGATGCGGAATACCGCAGCCATACCCGCCTCGAAGAGGTAAACCTCGGATTGACGAAGGAGCAGGCCATGCAGGAAGCCCAGCGTTGTCTGGACTGTCCGAATCCGACCTGTATGCAAGGATGTCCGGTAAGTATCAATATCCCGACGTTTGTGAAGAACATCGAGCGGGGAGACTTTCTGGAAGCAGCCAGAGTGCTGAAGGAAACAAGTGCATTGCCGGCTGTCTGCGGCCGTGTATGTCCGCAGGAAAAACAGTGCGAAAGCAAGTGCATTCATCTGAAGATGGGTAAACCGGCTGTCGCTATCGGTTACTTGGAACGTTTTGCCGCCGATTATGAACGGGAAAGCGGAAACATTTCCATCCCGGAAGTAGCGGAAAAGAACGGCATTAAGATTGCCGTTGTCGGTTCAGGTCCCGCCGGCCTTTCATTTGCCGGTGATATGGCAAAGCGTGGCTATGATGTGACGGTATTTGAAGCTTTGCACGAAATCGGTGGTGTGTTGAAATACGGTATTCCCGAATTCCGCCTGCCGAATAAGATTGTGGATGTAGAAATTGAAGGGCTGCGCAAGATGGGTGTGAAGTTCATGACAAACTGTATTGTCGGTAAGACAATCAGTTATGACGATCTGCATGCGGATGGTTTCAAAGGAATCTTCGCTGCCAGCGGCGCCGGGCTTCCTAACTTTATGAATATTCCGGGAGAGAACCTGGTCGGGGTGATGTCTTCCAATGAATACTTGACACGTGTCAATCTGATGGATGCAGCCAATCCGGATAGCGATACGCCTGTCTTGCAGGGTAAGAAAGTGGCTGTCATCGGTGGTGGCAATACAGCAATGGACTCGGTCCGTACTGCCCGCCGCTTGGGTGCCGAACGTGCCATGATCGTTTATCGCCGTAGTGAAGAAGAGATGCCCGCACGGTTAGAGGAGGTGAAACATGCCAAAGAGGAAGGTGTGGAGTTTATGACCTTGCATAATCCGGTCGAATATCTTGGTGACGAACGGGGCCGTGTCAAACAGATGCGCTTGCAGAAGATGGAGCTGGGTGAACCGGATGCTTCCGGACGTCGTCGTCCTGTACCAGTCGAAGGAGCGATCGAAACAATTGATGTGGATGAAGTGATTGTCAGCGTCGGTGTTTCTCCCAATCCGCTTATCCCGCGTGCTTTCCAGGGATTGGAAGTAAGCAAAAAGGGAACGATCGTGGTGAATGAAGAAAATATGCGCTCAGCCTTGCCTGATGTATATGCGGGTGGTGATATCGTCCGTGGCGGTGCAACCGTAATCCTGGCAATGGGTGACGGTCGTAAGGCTGCTGCTGCAATGGATGAAGCATTTTCTGACACATCACCATGTGTAGACAAGTAACCTGCCAACTATCCCGTTTCCTGTAATCAACTAACTCAAAACATGCCAAGAACTAAATGATAGCATATGGTAAAGTAGATATAGGTAGTTACTGCCTGTTGCCAATAGGTGGTACTACCTATTGGTAATATGTAGTACTATGTGTCTAGAATAGGTGGTACTACATATAAGTAATATGTAATATGTCATGAATTAGTTCACTATGACTTTTGAAGTAGTTTATGGTAGGTTCTGGATCAGTTGTTAATGAGAACAGGCTGACTCCAGGAGAAGTTTCCGGATACAAAAAGGTGTCGATGTGGTGTCGACCTAAAAACTTACATCGACACCAGCTAATATATTATTTATTAGACAAATGACAACAGAAGATGTCAGGTGTCGTTCTCTTTTGTATTATTTGTGTTTATGGAAAGGAGGAAAGGAATATTTTGTGAAATATTATAAATCGGATAACATTTTGTCGATCGCTGTTTTTACGGATGATAGATTATTTTTCATGACATCAAAAACTATGACCGCATCTATGTCGAAGTAATGATGTGCTATAATGTCTCGCATTCCCATAACTCCTTTCCAGTCAATTTCAGGATAATGCGATAAAAGTTCTTTGTTTGTAGCTTTATCGATACGCTTAACGCTTTCTCCAATTGCAATCAAAAGCATACAAATACTTTCCAATCTCTCAACTCCACTTGATGTTGTCAGGAAATCGTCTGGAGAGAGTATCGTCTCTGATCTCTTTAATATTCTTTCTAAAGCAGTTTGTATCTTTGTCAAAGAAGAACGGATTAATTCAGTATCACACATAAATCCCCTCCTTCTCAATGCGGTTTCTCAAAAAAGAATCCATGTGATCACGCAATCGGACAATATCGACATTACAACCGAATAGAGATTGTAAATCTTCTTTTATATGTACCAAAGCGAACATATTGGGCTGTGAAGTTTCCAAATAAACATCAACATCGCTGTCTTCCGTTTGCTCACCTCTGGCGACAGAACCGAATATCCCCATGCGGGTAATGCTATATTTGGAAGCATTCTTCGTCATATAGTCACGCAGGATCGTTATGTATTCTGCTGTTGATCTCATCTTGTCTTTTTTATTTTTCACAAAGATACGCATTCATGTGGCAAAAGCAAATGGTAGGAAAATAAAAAGCCCCGCTATTCCTAAGAATAACGAGGCCTTTTGGAAGCGAGCGGAAGACGGGACTCGAACCCGCGACCCTAACCTTGGCAAGGTTATGCTCTA
>OFPS01001427.1_pt1 | contig 17017 bp, 14 predicted proteins | sample 1542111 | NCBI WGS metagenome assembly OFPS01 (sample SAMN04209233, study PRJEB22552) | human gut metagenome | biome: gut; material: feces | host: Homo sapiens | place: USA: Oklahoma | reverse complement strand
AAAAAGAGGGCCGCCTGTATCAGGACGAAGAGATCGATGAAAGAGAGTGCACGGTTCTGTGATGGATTACGATAAACTGATCGCGCCTGCCGCACGGGAGATGCGCCCCTCCGGCATCCGCAAATTCTTCGATCTGGCCGCTGATATGCCCGAGTGCATCAGTCTGGGCGTGGGCGAGCCGGATTTCAAAACACCGTGGGCTGTGCGGGAAGCAGGCATCGAGAGCCTGGAGCATGGCCGCACCCGCTACACCGCCAACGCAGGCCTGAAAGAGCTGCGGGCGGAGATCTGCAGATATCTGGAGCGCCGGATGCACCTGCACTACGACCCCCTGCGGGAGGTGCTGGTGACCGTGGGCGGCAGCGAAGCCATTGATATGTGCATCCGCACCATCGTGCAGCCCGGGGATGAGGTGATCATCCCGGAGCCCTGCTTTGTCTGTTATGAGCCCATCACCACCCTGTCCGGCGGTGTGCCGGTGCATGTGCCCTGCCGCCAGGAGGATGAGTTCCGCCTCAGGCCAGAGGCCCTGAAAGCCGCCATCACCCCCAGGACCAAGCTCCTTATCATGCCGTTCCCCAACAACCCCACCGGTGCAGTGATGGAGCGGGAGGATCTGGAAGCCATTGCGGAGGTCCTGCGGGATACCAACGTCATGGTGCTTTCGGATGAGATCTACGCCGAGCTGAACTACGGCCTGCGGCCCCATGTCTCCATTGCCACCCTGCCCGGCATGGCCGAGCGGACCATTGTGGTGAATGGTTTTTCCAAAAGCTATGCCATGACCGGCTGGCGCTTGGGCTATGCCTGCGGCCCGGCTCCCATCATCAAAATTATGACCAAGATCCACCAGAGCGCCATTATGAGCGCCCCCACCACCAGTCAGTATGCGGCCATCACCGCCCTGCGGGAGTGCGACGGTGAGATCGACAAGATGCGGGACGAGTACAACATGCGCCGCCGTCTGGTGGTGCACGGCTTTAACTCTATGGGTCTGACCTGCTTTGAGCCGCGGGGCGCGTTCTACGCCTTCCCCTGCATCAAGAGCACCGGTATGACCAGCCAGGAGTTCTGCACAAAGCTGCTGGAGCAGAAGCATGTTGCGCTGGTGCCCGGCGATGCCTTTGGCGCATCCGGCGAGGGCTATTGCCGTGTTTCCTATGCTTACAGCGTGGAGCACCTGACCGAGGCCATGAAGCGCATCCGGGAGTTCCTGAAAGAAAACGGCATCAACAGCGGAGAGCAGTGAGGAGGAAGAACGATGGCAAAACTGAACTGCGTGACCGTTCTGGCCCCGGCCAAGCTGAATCTGGCACTGGATGTAGTGGGCCTGCTGCCCAACGGCTACCATAACCTGGATATGACGATGCAGGCCATCACCCTGTACGAGCGGGTGGTGCTGCGCCGCAGCCAGAACCTGAGCCTGACCCTGCCGGGCAGCCCGGTGGCCGCCAACGATTCCAACACGGCCATCAAGGCGGCGCTGGCCTTCTTCCACTATACCGGCCTGCTGGCGGGTGTAGAGATCACCATTTACAAGAATGTGCCGGTGCGTGCCGGTATGGCAGGCGGCAGCGCCGATGCCGCCGGTGTGCTGGTGGGCCTGAACGTCCTTTACGGCGCAAAGCTCTCCATGAGTGAGCTCTGCGCGCTGGGGGCAAAGATCGGCGCGGATGTGCCCTTTGCCCTGATGGGCGGCACCTGCCGGGTGCAGGGCGTGGGCGATGTGATGAAAGCCCTGCCGCCCTGCCCGGACTGCTGGTTCACGGTGGTCATGCCCGATTACGGCGTTTCTACCCCGGAAGCCTTTGCCGCTTATGACAAAGTGGGCAGCAGCACCCACCCCGACTGCGAAGCCCAGGAAAAGGCGATCCGCGCCGAGGATCTGGCAGGTGTGTGTGCCGCCGCAGGCAACGCGCTGGAGGAATGCAGCGGTGCCAGAGACAACGAGGCCATCAAGACCGCGCTGAAAGAGAACGGCGCTGTCACTGCCCTGATGACCGGCAGCGGCGCGGCTGTGTTTGGCATCTTTGAGAGCGAAGAAGCTGCCCGAAGCGCCGCCGAGGCTGTCAGGGTGCAGTGGCCGCAGGTGTATGTGGCCCGGCCCGATCGGGGCGGCGCGCGGGTCATCAGCCCGAAGTGGATGCTGTAACATGCATAACCTCCTTTCCAATGGGGAAAACTGCCCAAAGGAAAGGAGGTCTTTTTGTGCAGACCTTTTATAAAGTGTGCCTGATCCTGATGATCATTGGCGGCATCAACTGGGGGCTTGTGGGCCTGTTCCAGTTTGACTTTGTGGGCTGGCTGCTGGGCGGCAGCAGCTCCATCTGGTCGCGCATCGTGTTTACGGTGGTGGGCGTGGCCGCTGTCTGCGGCATCCCGGGGCTGTTTGCAGAGGAAACGGAAGAATGAAAAACGGCTGCTGCACGGAAAATGTGCAGCAGCCGTTTTTTGTGGATCGTTCAGTTATCCCAACCCACCAGATCGGGCAGGGTGAGGGTCTCGTCTGAGCAGTGGGGGTCTGCGGGGCCGTCGGTGGGGGCGGTGGCCTTTTCCACAGCCCGCACGATCTCGCTGATGGCGGCGCAGTCCTCGGGCAGGTCGGTCTGGCTGCGGCCCGAGTGGGTGAACAGGATCTTGCCCAGATGGCCCACCACCAGCGTCAGCGGCAGCAGCTGAGGGGCTTTGGTGTCGTAGTGGTAACCGGCATCTCTGGCGGCCTTGTAGATCTTCTGGGCCGCAAAGCTCCAGCTCAGCAGGCCGCGGGTCTGCTCTACGCCCAGGTAGCCGTACAGTACGCCGGGGCCGTCGCAGATGACAGGAAAGGGAAAATCTGAGCCATGGGTGGCCTTTGCCACCGCCTGCGCCGAGGAACGTACCACACAGACAAGCCGTGCCCCCTTGAGCTGGGGCAGCGTTTTCAGGTAGCGGGTGATATATTCGCGGCTGACAGGGTGGTCGAACCCGGGCAGGAAGATCATGCACAGCGGATGCTCCCCCTCGCACAGGGCGTAAAAATCATTGCCCGGCACCGTGGGGGTGTCGTAGGTGAAACGGGGGATGCTCGTCCCCACAAGATGTTCGCTTTTCATACCGCAATGCACATCCTTTCCATCATCACCAAAACCTCTCCGGCATCGCTGCACAATGCCGCCTTCCCTGCTGGGGTGCGGGGGCATCAGCGCCTGAGAGGTCGTCCTATAAAAAAATCCACACACTGGCCTTGTGGCAGGCCAGCGGTGGATGCAATGCTATAAAAAGATCCCGCCCGGTCGTCTGCGGCAATCAAACCTACCCTTACGGACAGGTGGGTGCCCTGTCGCCGGATTCACGCTTCCTCATCGAACCTCCATGGTCGACCCATGGCGGGGAGGTCTGCAATCCGCCGGAGAACTCCGGGCTCCCGTTGAATGATTAGTAGGATCATATAAACCGCAACAAATCGCGCCGGGCAGGAAGTCTTGCCTGGGAATCTGTCTGTGCTGGGGAATTACTCGATCTCAAACTGGTCGCTCAGGCGCTGCTCAAACAGCTTGCTGACTTCCATCAGAGTCTCGTCATCCTCCACAACGTCCAGATATTCGCCCTCGCTGTCCTCGCCCACGCTCAGGATGACCAGCTGTGCGTCCTCGTTGACATCCTCTTCATCCTCTGCGTATTCGACAACTGCAAGGTAATGCACGCCCTTATGGTCCAGTGCATCGATCACTTCAAACGTGACCTCATTGCCGTCCTCATCCTCAAGAGTCATCAGATCGGGCTGATATTCCTCTTCGGTGTTAGGGTTCTTGATCTCTTCTGCCATAAGATACGTTCTCCTGTCTATCCAAACCCAATCAAAGGGATGGTACTCAAATAAAATTACGCACACAGCCCGGGATCTGCTGCGTTCCCGCCGTCCCTTGCTGTGCTTATAGTGTAGCGTTTTTTTGCCTGCTCGTCAAGATGTTTTTCGCACAGAAAATGCACGACAAATTTTCACGCATTTCCCTCTCGCTTCCCGGGCAGAAATATGCTATACTGAACTCTGTGCATCTCCCGCGTGCGGGGGAACTGCTATCAGAATATGAACGGAGGGATCTGTTTATGAATAAGACCCGTGTCCGGCTGGCGGCGCTGCTGCTGGCCGTGAGTTTTGCACTGTCCGGCTGCAGCCTTGTGAAAAACATCGGCGGCAGCAGCGGAGCCGGAACAAAGACCATCACCCGCCCGGCGGTGGAATCGGCCGAGCTGCAGTTCACCCATCCGGCAGCGGGGGAACCCGTGGCGGTGTTCGATACCACGGCGGGCGTGTTCCGGGCGGTGCTCTTCCCGGAGCAGGCCCCGCAGGCCTATGATAACTTTGTGGGTCTGGTGCAGGCGGGCTACTACAACGGCCTGACCGTGACCCGTGTGGAGCAGGATTTTGTGGTGGAGGCCGGTCAGGGAACTGACGGCAAGGGCACCACCATCTGGAATGGCAGCCGCTACCCGGCTGAGGCCACCGACAAGCTCCACCATTATTCCGGTGCCCTGTGCATGGCGGCGGACTCCTCCGGCCAGTGCGCCAGCGTCTTTTATATCATGTCCACTCTGCCCGGCGGGGATTCCATCACCCAGGAACTCACTGACCAGATGAACAGTGCAGGTTACCGCGCTGAGGTCGTTTCGGCCTACCAGACCGCCGGCGGCGCACCCTACCTCGACTACACCGATACCGTGCTGGGCCAGGTGTACGAGGGGATGGACGTGGTGGACACCATCGCTCAGGCCGCCGTGGATGAGAACCAGAAGCCCACGGAAACGATCACCATCAACAGCGTCAGCATTGAGACATATCAGGCGCAGTAACAACTGAAAATGACAAAACCGGCTTTCCTGTGGCAGCAGGAAAGCCGGTTTTGTGCTGAATGGAGAGAATGGGGGATATATCGGTCAGCGGGAAAGGCCGCTGACCCCACTGGCAATGACACCGCCGTCCATGACGATGTCCGTGCCGGTGAGATAACCGAGCCGTTCGTCCAGCAGCAGGGCATACAGTGCGGCGATCTCTTCTGGTCTGCCGTTCCGCTTGAGGGCGGAATGGGCGGTAAAGGTCTGGGCTTCGGCGCTTTCCAACTGGCCCATGGGGGTATCAAAGTTGCCGGGGGTCACACTGAGGCAGCGCACCCCTTTGGCACCAAAGCGGGCGGCATCGGTTTTGGCAAACCAGATGACGAAATGCTTGCTGATGGAATAGGCCACACCGGTGCGGGCGCTCTTGGGCATCAGGTTGATGCGAGCCATCATCTTTTTCAAAAATTTTTCCCGGTCGGTACGGGCGAGGGGATAGACCCGCTTTGGCATGATGGAGGAGGGGGCCAGATAGGCACTCATGCTGGAAGTATCGATGACACAGCCGCCCGGGGCCATGACCGGGTAAAAGGCATCATTGATGTTGACTGTGCCCAGCGCGTTGGCGCGCAGGATGGCTTCCGGGCTGCCCATGTGGGGACTCATGCCAGCAATGTGGAGCAGGGCTTTCACGGGGCCGCAGACGGCGGCGTGCTGTGCCAGCTTTTCGCAGGCAGAGCGGTCGGCAAGGTCGCAGGAAAAGGCTTCGGCTTCGTGTCCGGCTTTGGCCAGCTCGGCCACGGCGCTTTCCAGTTTTGCGGCAGTGCGGCCTACCAAAATTACATGATATCCGGCTTCACAGACCAGCTTGGCCGTGGCGCGGCCCATGCCGCTGCCGCCGCCTGTAATCACACAGACAGGTTTCATGGTGCACCTCCTCAGTGAATCTTGCCGGTGGCTTTGAGCCAGGCGGCGGTGTCGTGGAGTGTTTCGGCGTAGGGACGGGGGGCAAAGCCCAGCTCGTTCTTGGCCTTGGAACAGTCAAAGGTGTTATTGCGCTCCAGGTTGTAGACCGCAAATTCGGTCAGCACGGGCTTTGTGCCCTTTTTTGCGGCCGATTTTTCCATCTGCTTTGCGGCAAGGTGGGCGAAGGAAAGGGGAAGGTAGAACATACAGCCCTTGCAGCCGGTATCCTCTTTAAGCATCCGGCACATTTCCTTCAGGGTGACCTCATCGTTGCTCAGGATGTAGCATTCACCTTTGCGGCCCTTGTCGGCGGCGGCAATGGTGCCTGCGGCCAGGTCACGCACATCCACCATGTTGAAGCTGCCCGCCATGCCGATGGGCATTTCACCGTTCAGGATCTGGGTCAGGGTGCGGGTGGTCTGGCCGATGGCCGGGTCGTTGGGGCCGATGATGCCGCTTGGGTGGACAACGCAGGCGTTCAGGCCCGCGTGGGCGGCATCCAGTACCTTCTGGGTGGCCATGGCCTTGCTGCGGCTGTACCAGCCTACCACCTTTTCCTCTTCATAGGGGACGAACTGGTTCACTTCCCGGATGGGCTGCCCGGCGGGCAGCTCAGGAATAGCACCGGTGGAGGAAACGTACACGAACTTTCTGCATTCCGGGTGGTGCTTGGCGGCGGCAAGCATATTCTCGGTGCCGCCCACATTGACGGCGATCAGCTTCTCGCTGTAACCCGGGTCGATGGTGACCATGCTGGCACAGTGGATGCAGACGCTCTGGCTGCCCTCGGGGATGTTGAAGAAAGCTTCACAGTCCTCTGCGCTGCACAGATCGCCCTCAAAAACCTCGACCTCAGCGGGCAGATACTTGCGGGCAGGATCCCCCTTGAGGACGAAGGCCCGGATGTGCTCCCCCCGTTCGATCAGCTGCGTGCAGATGTTGATGCCCAGGAAACCGGCCGCGCCGGTCAGCAGATAAGTGGTGTTGATGTTCATATTCATTTCCTCCCGCTTTTCTCTCAAAGTGTACGATACGGTTTACAGCATTGCGGCCAGACCCAGACCCATGCTGTCGAACCCCTCAGAGACAGCCAGATAGGCATCCATCGTGTCCTCGTCGATACGGACGGGAGAAGAGGTGTTCCGGTTTTTGAGGCTGTTCAGAGTGGCAGCGAGTGCCAGACCGATGCCGTAGTTTGCACCGCCCTCAGTCAGGGTGCAGTAAGCGTCCAGCGCAGTCTCGTCCAGGGTGGAAGCGGTCATGTTCTTGCGGTTCATCATGGTAAGTGTCCTCCGTTTTATGTTTGAATGTTTATTGCTTGTTTTTCTTGTGGAGCTCCGTGCTCCCTTGCGATGGCTAAAGGATACCCGACCAAGGTAAACGCAAGGTGAATATTTCTGTTTATCTTTTGTTTATCTTTGGGTGTATAATAGAGCCATACCATAGAAAGTGAGGAGAACGCCATGCTGAAAATTCTGGTTGCGGAAGATGACGTGAGCACCAACAAGCTGCTCTGCGCCATTTTAAAGATCAACGGCTATGAAGCGATTCCGGCCTTCAACGGCGAAGCGGCGCTGGACATCATCGACCACCAGCACATTGACCTGCTGCTGTGCGATGTGATGATGCCTAAAATGGATGGCTTTGCCCTGACCCAGGCCATCCGGGATGGCGGCAGCATGATGCCCATCCTGATGCTGACGGCCAAGGCCCTGCCAGAGGACAAGCACACCGGTTTTCTGGTGGGCACGGATGACTATATGACCAAGCCGCCGGATAAGACCGAGCTGCTGCTCCGCATCAAGGCTCTGCTCCGCCGGGCCCGTATCGTGGACGAGCACAAGATCACGGTGGGGGATGTGGTGGTGGATATGGACAGCCGCACCGTGCGGCGGGGGATGGAGGTGCAGACCCTGCCGCCCAAGGAGTTTGAACTGCTGTACAAGCTGCTGGCCTACCCGGAGCGAACCTTTACCCGGATGGAGCTGCTGGACGAGATCTGGGGCATCGACAGCGAGAGCGACGACAAGACCGTGAATGTCCACATCAACCGCCTGCGCAACCGCTTCTACGACTGGCCGGAGTTCGAGATCCAGACCGTACGGGGTTTGGGGTACCGTGCTGTAAAGAAAGTGTGAGGATGATGAAAAAAATCGCGGAACGGATGCGCGGCTGCATCGAGACGCTGAGCCTGTCGGCCCTGCTGGTCATCAACCTGTCTTTTATGGTGTTGCTGATGCTGGGGCTCTGTACGGTGCTGGTCCTGGCCGGTGTGGACGAGGGATTTCTCTATCACGATGGACAGGTCGAGCTCGGTGGTGCACTGGCCTTTGTCTATACCGTCTGCATCCTGATCGCTGTGAGCATGGTGGTGATGATACGGATGGTCTTTATCCACCCATTGCAGCGGAACATTGAGGCTATGAAAAAATTGGCAAATGGGGACTTTACCGTGCGTGTAAATCACGCGGAACACGGCTACGTGCCCCGGGAGATGGTCGAGTTTGAGCAGAGCTTCAACAAGGCGGCGGAGGAGCTGGGCGGTACTGAGATCCTGCGGAAAGATTTTATCAACAACTTCTCCCACGAGTTCAAAACGCCCATCGTCAGTATCAGCGGTTTTGCCGACCTGCTGCTGGAAGAGCAGCTGCCGCCCGAGGATCAGAAGGAATACCTGACCATCATCCGGGACGAGAGCAGGCGGCTGGCCGACCTGGCAACGAATATTCTGACCCTGAACCGAGTGGAGAGCCAGACGATCCTGACCGACAAAGCGTGCTTCTCCCTGGATGAGCAGCTGCGCCAGAGCGTGCTGGTGACCCAGCAGAAGTGGCGGCAGAAGGAGCTGGATTTTGATGCCGATCTTGCCCCAGCAGAGTACACCGGCAGCGAGGGGCTGCTGAAAGAAGTCTGGCTCAACCTGCTGGACAACGCCGCCAAGTTCAGCCCTGAGGGCGGCACCGTGGCCGTGAACCTGCGCAAAGAAAAAAGCGCCCTGATGGTCTCGGTGACCGATCAGGGCGAGGGGATGAGCGCCGACACGCAGGCGCATATCTTTGAACAGTTCTATCAGGGTGACACCAGCCACACCACCCAGGGCAACGGTCTGGGCCTTGCCATGGTGAAAAAGGTGCTGGAGCTCCACGGCGGCAGTATCCAGGTGAACAGTGCCCCCGGGCAGGGCAGCTGCTTTACCGTGACACTACCCATATAAACGAAAAAGAGGCGCTGAAAAGCGTCTCTTTTTGCTTCCGGTTCAAATTTCGCCGGGGTGCTCCTTGCGCCAGGCGAGGTAATCCTCCAGGATGACCGTGGCGCTGACGGAATCCAGAATGGCCTTGCGGTGGGCACCAAAAGTCCCCACCTCGTCCAGGATATCGGCGGCTTCACAGGTGGACTGCCGCTCGTCCCACATCCGCACGGGCAGGCCGCTCCAGATCTGCAGGGTCTTGCCCAGCTTGCGGCTCTTCTCGGCGCGCTCACCCTCGGTGCCGTCCATGTTGAGCGGCAGGCCCACCACAATGAGCTCTGCCTTCTGCTCCTGGGCAATGCGGCAGACCTCGGCGGCCACCTTGGGCCGGGCCTTCAGGGTGATCTGCGGGGTGATGGGCGTGGTCAGGAACTCGGTGGGGTCGCAGACCGCAAGCCCCGTGCGGCTGGCACCGTAATCAACTGCTAGAATCTTCATGGGGAAGTGCCCCTCCTGTTTTGCTGTTTTTCCTCAGTTTACCACAGAATAGATTTTTCTTCAATTTTGCGGTACAATAAACTCAATTATTATCCATTGCGCAGGACTGACCCGATATGCCAAAGGCTCTCCCTTCGGGAGAGCTGGCAAAGCCGCAGGCTTTGACTGAGAGGGTGAGCTCGTTATAGAAAGTGAGAAAACAATGTTACAGCTACTTCTGGGCGGTTCCGGCAGCGGAAAAACAACGCTGTTGTACCAGCGCATCCGCGCCCGGGCCGAAAAAGGGGAAAAAAGCATCCTGCTGGTGCCGGAACAATTCACTTCCAGCACCGAGGGCCGCATCTACCGTGAGCTGGGGGATGCCCTGTCCGGCATGGTGGAGAGTTTTTCTTTTACCAGTCTGGCAGAAAAGATCCTTTCCACCGAGGGCGGCGCGGCGGTGCAGACCCTCTCTGATGCAGGCCGTGCCGTGCTGGTGCGCCGGGCACTGGAGGAGCTGCAGGATAATGTCCACTATTATCACCGCCACCGGCGCAGTGCGGCCTTTTGCCAGATGGCGGCCCAGACCATCGACGAGCTGAAGAGCGCGGGCCTTTCCGGCCAGCAGCTGGCACAGCTGGCCGGTGCCTGCGGGGCCGAGAGCGGTAAGCTCAGTGAGCTGGCCCTCATCTTTCAGGGCTACGAGACCCTGCTGGCCCGCAGCGGCATGGACCCCTCTGACCGGCTGGAGCTGGCCGGAGCCCGGCTGGAGGAAGCACTGGCCCGGCACAGCCTGCCGGAGTTTCTGCGGGACCGGGCGGTGTTCATTGATGAGTTCGATACCTTCAACGCGCCCAAAAAGCGGCTGCTGGGGGCCATGCTGGCGGCGCTGCCCAGCGTGACGGTGGCCCTCTGCGATGACGGTGCCCCCCTGCTGCCCGGTGACCTGAGCCTGTTCTCTGGGGCCAAGCAGGTGGCGGCGCAGCTGCGCCAGCTGGCCCGGAAAAACGGGGCAGAGGTGGCCGTTCCGCAGCTGTTGCGCAAGGACCTGCGCCACCGGAACGCCCCGGGCCTTGCCGCAGTGGCAGAGCTGCTGGAAACCGGCAGCTGCACCGCGGATGCCCCGGCGGGCGAGGTGCGGCTCTTTGCCGCGCCCAGCCGGGAGGAGGAGGCCCGTGCCGCTGCCGGTGCCATCCGGCGGCTGATGCGGCAGGGCGTGCGGTGCGGAAAGATCGCTGTGGTCTGCCGCGATATCGCCAAGTATCGTGCCGCAGTTCGGTATGAGTTCCGGATGGCGGAGATCCCCCTGTACTGCGATGAACCCACCACCCCGGAATTCAGCGCCCCGGCCACGGCGGTGCGGGCCCTGCTGGAGATCGCCCGGGGAGCCGACCTGACCGAGAACCTGACCACCCTTGCCAAGACCGGCCTGTGTGCCCTGAGCGAGGAGCAGGTCTGTGCGCTGGAAAACTATGCCTACACCTGGGCCCCCACGGCGGCGGCCTGGCGGGAGAAGTTCGAGCGCAGCCCCAAGGGCTTTGGAGAACAGGAGCTGACCGAAGAGGACCTCCGCAACCGGGAGCGGGCAGAACATGCCCGTGCCCTGCTCGTGGGGGCAGTGGATGCATTCCGGGCCAAGGTGCGCGGGGTCAACGCCGAGGCCATCAGCCGGGCGGTGTATTTCTGCCTGAAAACGCTGGGGGCTGAGGAACAGCAGGCTGCTCAGGTAAAGGCCATCCGCGCGGGCCGGGGTATCCCGGCGGCGGAGGAAGCCGCCCGGGAGTGGAACGTGGTCATGGGGCTGCTGAACGAGATGGCCCATCTGCTGGGGGAGCAGACCGTGACCGTGGCCGAATACGAGGACCTGTTCGGGCTGCTGCTCCGCTCGTCCGACCTGGGGCACATCCCCCAGACTCTGGATGCGGTGGTGCTGGCCAGCGCAGGCAAGATGCGTCTGGACGCGCCGGACTATGTGTTCGTGCTGGGGCTGGCCGAGGGGGAATTCCCGGCCGCGCCCGGCGAGGTGGGTCTGCTGACCCACGCCGACCGCGATGCCCTGATGGCGCAGGAGATCGACCTGCCCGACTGCTTTGAGAACCGTGTGGTGCGTGAACAGGTCTGCTTCTACAAGGCCCTGACCGCTCCTGCAAAGGGGCTGTGGCTCAGCTGGCCCAAGGGGCAGGGGCAGACCCTCTGCGCTGCGCTGGAACCCCTCGTGGAAGCACTGGCCCCTGCTGCCCCGGAGCTGGAACTGACGGACCTTGCGGCCACCCCTGCAGATGGGCTGGACTGTCTGGGCGGCGGCTGGCCCCTGACGGAGACCGAGCGTGCCAGCCTGACAGAAGCTCTGCACACCCCCGGCGAGACCGAGCCGCAGGGCCTTGCCCTGCTGCGCCGGATGGCCGACACGGCCCCCCGGCAGGTGCATGACCTGCCTGCGCTGGAAGCGCTGCTGGGGCGGAAGCTGCGCATTTCGCCCAGTCAGCTGGAAAAATATTATACCTGCCGCTACGGCTACTTTTTGCAGTATGTGCTGGGGCTCAGGCCCCGCCGCCGGGCCGAGCTTTCCGCCGACCAGAGCGGTACCCTGATGCACTGGGTGCTGCAGATGGCGCTGGACCCTCACCCCGGCCCAGACAACCCCATGGCGGCACTGCAGCCCTTTATGGAGCTGGACGATGAAGCCATGGCAAGCCTTGCCGCGCTGCTGGTGGACGAGTACGCCAAGCGCTATCTGCCCGAGGATACCGCCCGCTTTGCCTATCTGCTCTCCCGCCTGAAAAAGAGCATGACGAGCCTGCTGCTCTACCTGCGGGATGAGCAGCGGCAGTCCAGCTTCAAGCCCGTGGCCTGTGAGCTGAAGATCGGCCGGGGCGAGGATGCCGTGCCTGCCCAGGTGTATCACCTGTCGGACGGGCGCACCGTCCAGCTGGTGGGCACCGTGGACCGTGCCGACGAGTGGGTGGAGGAGGACGGCACCCGCTGGGTGCGGGTGGTGGACTACAAGACCGGCACCAAAAAGCTGGACCTGAAGGAAGTCTACTGCGGTCTGGACTGCCAGATGCTGCTCTACCTGTTCAGCCTGACCCGGGATAAAAGCGGCCGCTTTACGGGGGCGGAACCGGCAGGTGTGCTCTATCTGCTGGCCGACCCGGCCCCTGAGACCACCACCCGCGAAAAGGCGGCCCACAGTGTGGAATACAAGCTGGACGGTCTGGTGCGGGACGAGCAGAAGCTGTTCGATGCCATGGATGCCGGAGAGACCGGCAGATACCTGCCCTTCTCCTATTACAAAGGCGCGCCCAGCCCCTACCAGAAGGACAAGCGGGCAGACATCGCCAAGCTGAACCGCATCCAGCTGCATCTGGATGATCTTGTGACCCGGATGGGCCAGCAGCTCTATGAGGGGCAGATCGCCGCCGAGCCGCTGGTCACGGGCCGGAGTCCCTGCCAGTGGTGTGATTACGGATTTGTCTGCTGCCACGAGACCGGCATCGGGGAGCGGGCGCTGGAGGCCCCCGCAAAGCCCTTTGAGGCTCCCGGGCAGCCCGAAGAGGGAGAGGAGGAACAGGCATGAGTGAACCCAAGTGGACCCCCGCCCAGCGGGCCGCCATCGAGGACCGGGGCGGCGCGCTGCTGGTGAGCGCGGCGGCGGGCAGCGGCAAAACGGCTGTTCTGACGGAGCGGGCTGTCCGGCTTATCACCGACCCGGAGCATCCCGTGGATGCGGACCGTCTGCTCATCGTCACCTTTACCAATGCGGCGGCGGCAGAGCTGCGGGCCCGCATCGGGCAGGCGCTTCTGAAGCGCAGCCAGGCGGAACCCGGCAATGGCGCGCTGCGCCGCCAGCGGATGCTGCTGCAGCGCGCCCCCATCTGCACCATCGATGCCTTCTGTCTGGACCTGCTGCGCAAGCACTTTCAGGCGCTGGATATCCCGCCGGACTTTTCCCCCGCAGACCCCGGCAGTGTGGAGCTTCTGCGGGCCTCTGCCCTGAGCGAGACGCTGGAAAATGCCTACCGCGACCCGGATTTCTGCGCCTTTGCCGACCTCTACGGCAAGGGCCGCACCGACCGTGCGGCGGGCGAGACGATCCTGCATGTCTACGATTTCCTGCGCGCCCTGCCCGATTACGACAAAAAGCTGGACGAATTTCTGGCTCCGTGGCAGGAGGAAAATGGCTTTGCTGCCACCTGCTGGTATGATCTGCTGCTGGCCGAAGCCGCCCGCAGTGCCAGGGCGGCAGGGGAACTGTTCCGCGCCGCGCTGGCTGACTGCCCGGGCGACCGGGAGCAGGAGCTGGCCGATGCCGAGGAAAAGAAAATGCCCTCTGCCCGGGAAAAGGCAAAGAATGCCGTGCTGGAAAAATATACCGATGCCCAGGAACGGCTGGACAAGGCTGCCGCCCTGCTGGGCAGGGTGGAACAGCTGGCTGTGGCGGGGGAGTGGACCCCGCTTTACGATCTGCTGACCCCCTATGTGCTGGGCATGGAGGAGCTGCCCGGCCTGAAAGGAATGAAAAAGCGGCTGAACGGCGAACACAAAAAAGTCATCCGCACACGCGCCGATGAAGGCGTGGCCCTGTTTGCGCAGATCCTTGAGCTGATCCCCTGCAGTGAGGAGGAGGCAGAGGCAGACCGCAGGGCCGCAGAGCCCCGCCTGCGGGCCCTGTTTGCGGCGGTGCGGGATTTCGATGCCCGGTTCTCGGCCAAAAAGCGGGACCGGAAATTGCTGGAGTTCAGTGACTTTGAGCATCAGGCCCTCCGCCTGCTCCGTGACCCGGACGGCACCCCCACCGCGCTGTGCGGGGTCATCCGGCAGAACTACGCCGCCGTGATGGTGGATGAATACCAAGATACCAACGCCCTGCAGGATGCCTTGTACCGGTGCCTTGCATCCCCGGCGGGGGACGACCTCTTCCTGGTGGGAGATCTGAAGCAGAGCATCTACCGCTTCCGGCAGGCAGACCCCAGCATCTTCCGGGAAAAACTGGACAGCTGGCCCGCCCTGCCCGGCGGCGCAGCGCGGCCCCGCCCGGCAGAGGGAGCCCCCGGCACCGATGCCATGCTGGCGCTGGATGCCAACTTCCGCTCGGCTCCGCAGGTGGTGGAAGGAATCAACTTCCTGTTTGAGCGGCTCATGTCCCCGGAACTCGGCGACACGGCCTACGGCGACGGCCAGCGGCTGGTCTGCGGGGCACCCGGGGAATACACGGGCAGCGTGGAGGCGCATTTCCTGCCCGATGATACCGCCGAAACGGACGCGGGCTGGATCGCCCGGCGCATCGAGGAGATGGTGCAAAGCGGCGAGCCGGTGCGGGACGGCAGTGCCACCCGCCCGGTGCAGTACGAGGACTGCTGCATCCTGCTGGCGGCGCGCATGGATTTTCCGGCCTATGTGGAAGCGTTGACCGCCCGGGGCATCCCGGTGTATGCGGATGCCCGCGAAAACCTGCTGGATGCCCCCCACATCCGGCCCCTCATCGCCCTGCTGAAGGTCATTGACAACCCGGCGCAGGATATCTATCTTGCCGCCGCCATGCTGGGTCCGCTGTTCGGTTTCACCGATGACGACCTTGTCCGCCTGCGGGCCAGAGCCGAAGAGATCCAGAAGCAGCAGGGGGAAAACGCCCCCCAGCGCATCAGCCTCTACGGCGCGCTGCTGCTCACCGTGAACAGCGGGGAAGACACCCCTTTTACCGGAAAAGTCCGGGCGTTCTATGCTCGGCTGACCGAGCTGCGCCGGATGGCCCGCAGTGCCCCGGCAGAACAGCTGCTGGAGGAGATCTTTGCTTCCACCGGCTACCTTGCCGCACTGGGTGTGATGGAAAACGGTGCCCGCCGCCGGGAGGATGCCCGACGGTTTGCTTCCTTCTGTGCCGGGGCTGGCTCCGGCGGCATCTCGGCGCTGGTGCGGGCCATTGACGCTGCGGCGCTGGCAGGCTCCACGGGGCAGGATACCGTGCCCGGCGGCTCCCGCCCCGGCTGTGTGACCGTGATGACCATCCACCGCTCCAAGGGCCTGCAGTTTCCGGTGGTGTTCGTGGCCGACACGGCCCGGCGCTTCAATGCCGCCGATACCCGCCAGCCGGTGCTCCTGCATCGGATGTATGGGGCGGGCCTGCGCCTGCGCCCCGAGGAGGGCGAGGGCGCGTACAAGACGGCGGCCTACACGGCGCTCTCCAATGTCCACGCCGCCGAGATGCGCAGTGAGCAGATGCGCCTGCTCTATGTGGCGCTGACCCGCGCGCAGGATAAGCTCATCCTGACTGTGCCGCTGGGCATCGGAAAGACCTCCAACCCCTTTGCCAGAGCGGCGGCCTTCCTTGAAGCCGGGGCGGGGCAGACGCTCTGCCGGCAGGCAAACAGCTTTGCCGACTGGCTCCGCGCGGCCCTGCTCGTCCACCCCAACGGCGGCCCTCTGCGCCGGCTGGCCGAGGATCTGGAACTGCCCTTTGCGGATACCGGGAGCACCATCACCCTGACGGTGCAGCAGGCGCTGCCCGAGGGCGTGGAGCCGCCCGACCCGGAACTGGAGGAAAGACCGCTGGCACAGGCTGACCCGGCCCTGACCGAGGCACTGCGGCAGGGCTTTGCCTGGCAGTACCCGGCGGCAGAGCTGGCCCAAGTGCCCGCCAAGGTCAGCGTGACCGGCATCGTCCACAAGGCAGAGCAGACCACGCTGGAGCGCCCGGGCTTTCTGGCAAAGGACGGCCTGACCGCTGCCGAGATGGGCACGGCCCTCCACGCCTTCCTGGAGCACGCCGATTTTGCGGCTATTGCAGCGGCAAAACAGGCAGGCACGCTGGAAACGGCGATCCCCGCCGAGCGTGACCGGCAGGTGGAAGCAAAGCTCACCGCGCCCGAAATTGCAGAGAAGCTGGATGCAGGGCGCATCCGCCGCTTTGTGGAGAGCGAAGCCTTTGCGCGTATCTGCGCCGCAGATGAGGTGCTGCGGGAGCTGGACTTCATCACGGCCCTGCCTGCCGCCGAGGTGCTGGTCGCTCAGGGCACTGCCCCCGCCGACAGCGCTGCCGTGGCACAGGCAAGGGTGCTGGTGCAGGGCATCGCTGACCTGGTGCTGGTGTTCCCGGACCACCTGGAGCTGCTGGATTACAAGACGGACCGCCGAAAATCCGAGGATGACTTCCTTGCCGCCTATCGCGCCCAGCTTGACCTCTATGCCCTTGCCATCAGCAAGCGCTTTGCCCCGAAACCGGTGACCTATAAGGGCATCTACTCGCTGGAGCTGGGGAAGTTGATTGAGGTTAAGTAATATTTTTCCCTGAAATCGCGTAAAAGTGCTTGACAGGGCTTTGTGGGTGTGGTAAACTATTCCGGTAAAGAAAGCAGCTACGGCCTGTGCCGCGCTCGCCTTGTGGGGTCGGAATCCCCGGGCTATACCCAAACACGGTTCGATTCTTTGAACGAACTGCGCTTTTGTGTGAAATTTCGCGCGGCTGTCCTGCAAATGGGCGGCCGCGTTTTCTATGCCAAATATTGCAACACTATGGATTATTGTTTGGAGGTGCATTCATTATCGCTACCGCTGGAAAGTCGAAGGAACTGGAGA
>OFPS01001413.1_pt1 | contig 17232 bp, 8 predicted proteins | sample 1542111 | NCBI WGS metagenome assembly OFPS01 (sample SAMN04209233, study PRJEB22552) | human gut metagenome | biome: gut; material: feces | host: Homo sapiens | place: USA: Oklahoma | reverse complement strand
GTTTTTGATGCCTTAATAGAACTTCTTGCGATTCTTGCGGGCAGCCTCGGACTTCTTGCGGCGCTTAACGCTGGGGCTCTCGTAATGCTCTCTGCGACGGACCTCGGCCAGCACGCCAGCCTCGGCCTGAGCAGCCGCAACCTTTGCGGCAGCCTCGGCAGCTTTCTTCTCTGCTACTTTCTTAGCGATCTCTTCATTGACTTTCTTCTCGGCTTGCAGGCGTGCTTCAGCGGCAGCCTTCTTTTCAGCGGCTTTCTTGGCCTCGAAAGCTTCTAAGCCCTTCTGCTTGTCGTTTTTCCAAGCTTCGAATTTTGCTTGTGCGGCAGCTTCATCAAAAGCACCCTTCTTCACACCGCCACGGAGGTGTTTCATCATGTAGACACCTTCTTTTGACAGGATGTTGCGAACCGTGTCGGTAGGCTGTGCACCTACTTCCACCCAATAAAGAGCGCGATCGAATTTCAAATCTACAGTGGCGGGATTGGTGTTCGGGTTGTACGTACCAATCTTTTCTGTAAACTTACCATCACGTGGTGCTCTTACGTCTGCAATAACGATGCTGTAGAAGGCGTAGCCCTTACGTCCGTTACGCTGCAATCTAATTTTTGTTGCCATAATTAATGTTTTGTTTTTAATATAGGTTTGAAATATGCCGTTAACTCGTAACGGCGGCGCAAAGTTACACTTTTTCTCCGACTTGCCAAAGGTTACCCCTTGTTTTTTAGGCGTTTTTTCTCTTCTCCGTCATTTCTTGATGCGCCTGCTTGCCTTTATCATATATATAATAAGGAGAACATACATCAGCAGGGAGAGCCATTCGCTGGCCGGATTGGCCCACCAAGCGGAATAGTCGAACGAGATTCCTCCGAAACGCAGGGCTGCGCTGACTACGCCCATCAAGGCTCCTCCGGCAATGAATCCGGAAGCGATGAGCGTGCCTTTCTCGCCCCGTTCCTTGTTGGTTTGCTCTTTGTTGCTCCGTGTGGTGACATACCAGTTGATGAGGCCACCGACCAACAACGGCAAGTTCAGTTCGAGCGGAATGAACATGCCCAAAGCGAAGGCAAGGGCCGAAACATTGAAAAGTGTGAGCAGGATGGCGATAGCCGCACCGATGCCGTAAAGCAGCCAGGGGGCACCCGCACCGCTCATCAGCGGTTCGATGACGGCAGCCATGGCATTGGCTTGAGGTGCGGCAAGTTGTCCGCTTGTGAATCCGTAAGTGTCGTTCAATATCATGATGACTCCGGCCACTGTGGCGGCAGACACAAGGGTACCTAAGAACTTGAACGTCTCTTGTTTCTTGGGTGTGCTACCCAACCAGTAGCCTATTTTCAAGTCGGTGATAAAGCTTCCGGCCGTAGAGAGCGCGGTGCAGACCACACCGCCCATAATCAGTGCAGCCACCATGCCTGCCGGGCCTTTCAGGCCGACGCCCACCATGATGACAGAAGCCAGGATGAGGGTCATCAGCGTCATGCCGGACACGGGGTTGCTGCCGACAATCGCAATGGCGTTGGCCGCGACCGTAGTGAAGAGGAAGGCAATGACGGCTACGAGAATCACACCGGTGAGCGTGAAGAGCAGGTTGCCTTCCATGACCCCGAAATAGAAAAATAAAAGGATGGCTATCAAAGTCAGGAGGGAGCCGATGGCTATGATTTTCATAGGCAAATCCTTTTGTGTCCGGGGAACGGCCGTGTCGCTCTTCCCCTTGCCCTTCATTTCTTGTGCAGCCAGACCCACAGCCCCCATGATGATTTTGCGGCTTTTGAAAATGCCGATGATACCGGCCATGGCGATACCGCCGATACCGATGCTTTTGGCATATTGGAAGATTTGTTCGGCACTGGCTTGGGAGGCTGTGACGGAAGAACTGCCGGCACTCACGACGAGGTCGGGGAACAACCATGAAATGGCCGGAACGATGACCCACCATACGGCCACGGAACCGCAACAAATGATGAGGGCGTATTTCAAGCCCACGATGTATCCCATGCCTAGCACGGCCGCCCCCGTATTGATTTTAAAGACGAGTTTGGTCTTGTCCGCCAACACTTGCCCCCATTCCAGACAACGTGACGTGACGCTTTCGTTCCACCAACCTACGGTGGCGATGATGAAATCGTAAATGCCGCCTACGACTCCGGCCACGAGGAGCGGTAAAGCCTGGTTGCCACCTTTTTCCCCGGAAACCAATACCTGCGTGGAGGCCGTGGCTTCGGGAAAAGGATATTTGCCGTGCATGTCTTTCACGAAATACTTGCGGAAAGGGATGAGGAAAAGGATGCCCAAGACTCCTCCCAACACGGAGGCGATGAACACTTCTATGAAGTTCACCGTCATTTCCGGATATTTGTCTTGCAGGATATAGAGGGCGGGCAAGGTGAATATGGCTCCGGCCACAATCATACCGGAACATGCCCCGATGCTCTGGATGATGACGTTCTCGCCCAATGCCCCTTTCCGGTGGGTGGCTCCCGTCACGCCTATCGCGATAATCGTGATAGGAATGGCCGCCTCGAACACTTGTCCTACTTTCAGTCCTAAATAGGCTGATGCGGCCGAAAAGACCACGGCCATGAGCACGCCCCACAATACCGACCACACGGTTACTTCCTTATACGTGCGATCCGGTGACATCAGAGGTTCATACTGCTCGCCTTTTTTGAGTTCCCGGAAAGCGTTTTCCGGCACTCCTGTCTGTTGCTTTGCGTTTTCCATTCAATCGTTGTTTTTATGAATTTTTATAAATTGCGACAAAGATATATATTTCACGGCAGAATGTACTTTCTTCTTTTGTAGAATTTCTTTAAATAGTTTAATTTATAATGTGAATCCCTCGCTATTCACTAATTTTGCAATTCAATTTAAAAGAAATCGCATGCTGCTGAAGCTTTATCATAGATACATATTATTGTTTTTAGTCTTGATGTGTTTTGTCCCGCATACCCTGAAAGCACAGATTCGGGGATGGGTGACGGATGCCGACACGGGAGAACCTATTCCGTCGGTCAACGTATACTACGGAAAACAAAAGACTGTGGGAACCACAACCAATGACAAAGGCAGATACACTTTGCAAACACCGGAGAAAGGAGATACCCTTGTGTTTTCTTATGTCGGCTACCAGACGTATAAGATATATATAAAGGCCGGAGAGAAAAAAACATTGAATGTCAAGCTTCAGAATTTGGACAAGGAATTGTCTGAGTTACTGGTAAAGCCGAAAAAGAGACGATATAGCCGCAAAGACAATCCTGCGGTGGAATTGATGCGGAAAGTGATAGCGGCCAAAGAGAAAAGCGACTTGAGACAGAACGACTATTACCGTTATGACAAGTATCAGCGTATCACTTTCGGCTTCAACAATATCACACAACACTTTATCGACAGCAGTTTTTTACGTAAATATCCGTTGTTGGTCAAACAGGTGGAATTCTGTCCGCAGACCCAAACCAACATCCTCCCCCTGACCTATAATGAGACTTCGTCGGAACATATATACAGGAAACAACCGGAGGCGGAACGGAATTTCATCCGGGGAACGAACTCGGAAGGCTTGAATGAACTGTTCGCCACGGGGGACATCGTGAACGTAGTCCTCCAGCGTTTCTTCGCCGACGTGAACATTTACGATAATTCGATCAATCTTTTGGAACGTTACTTCACCAGTCCCTTATCTTCTACCAATGCCATTTCTTTTTATCAGTATTACATCATGGATACTCTGGACGTGGAAGGAGACAAGTGCATCGAATTGAGCTTCATTCCTCAGAATCCGCAGGATTTCGGGTTCTCGGGACGGTTGTGGGTCTTGGACGACGGGACTTATCAGGTGAAACGTTGTCTGGTCAACCTGCCACTCCGCTCGAGTGTGAACTTTATCAGCAATCTGGTGATAGAACAGGATTTTTCTACACTCCCCAACGGTCAGCGGGTATTGGTGAAAGACAATATGATAGCAGAACTGGGCGCATTAAAGAAATACCATAATATGCTGATTAAGCGTACCACGGCTTATACCGGATTCGACTTTTCTCCCATTCCCGGCGAGAGATTCGACCAACGCGAACAGCCAAGGGAAGGTACACCGGTCATCAAAGACGAAGACTTTTGGACACAGCACCGGACGGACACCTTGACCCGTTCGGAAGCCAACATGTCCACCATGGTACGGGATATGACCCGCAAGAAAGGCTTCGGATGGGTGATTTGGATTGTCCGGGCCTTCGTGGAAAACTACGTGGAGACTTCTCCTCCGGGAAAAAAGAATTATGTGGATTTCGGGCCGGTCAACACGGTTGTTTCGTCCAATTTTATAGATAAGGTACGTTTCCGGGCCAGTGCGCAGACCACGGCCAATCTGAGCCCTCATCTCTTCCTGAAAGGATATGCGGCATACGGAGTACGGGACAAGAAATGGAAATACGAAGGAGAAGTGGAGTATTCGTTTTTGAAGAAACAATATTCGCCGGAAGAGTTTCCGCGAAACTCGATAGCGATTTCTACCCGTTACGACGTAATGGCTCCCTCAGATGCCATGTTGCCTACGGACAAAGACAATGTGTTCACGTCGCTCAAGACGCAGACCATCGACCAGATGTCTTATTTCCGTCAATACAACATACGTTATGTATATGAGTTCGACAACCATTTCGGAATTACGGCACAGTTGCGCCATATCACTCAAAACCCGACAGGCACGCTGTTCTATCGTACGGTGGGCGGACAAATGGTGCCGGAACTGACGCAAAGCGAGGCGACACTGAGTTTGCGTTACGCGCCGGGCGAAAAGGTGGTAGTCACGAAACAAAGACGTCATCCGGTCAACCACAATTATCCTATTTACACGTTAATGCACACGACCGGCTTCAAAGATGTTTTGGGAGGGGACTATGCTTCCAACTACACGGAACTTTCCGTGACAAAGCGTTTCTGGTTGAACTCATACGGGCGCATTGATATTTACGGTCGTGCGGGAGCGCAATGGAACAGGGTACCGTTTCCGTTGTTGATTACGCCTGCGGCGAATAATTCATATATCATACAGCGCAGCATGTTCAATATGATTAACAACATGGAATTCATGAACGACCGTTTCGTCTCGTTGGATGTGCAATGGGATTTGAGCGGCAAGCTGTTCAACCGGATACCCTTGCTCAAACATCTGAAATGGCGTGAGGTGATAGGTTTCAAGACGCTTTACGGCACGTTGACGGACAAGAACAACCCGTTTAAAAAAGGGAATCAAAGCGATTTGTTCGAGTTCCCGTCACGAAACGGACAACCGACCAGTTTCGTAATGGGAGATACTCCCTATATGGAACTGAATGTGGGTATTCACAATATCTTCAAGATACTTCGTGTGGACTACGTACGCCGGTTGAATTATCTGAACGCACCCAATGCCAAGAAGAACGGCGTGAGATTCGTATTGCAGTTTGACTTTTAAGGAGGATTTGACATGGCAGCACCTTTGGCAGAAAGATTACGTCCGCAAACGCTGGACGATTACATCGGACAAAAGCATTTGGTCGGTCCGGATGCCGTTTTACGTAAGATGATAGATTCGGGTCGTATTTCTTCATTTATTTTATGGGGACCGCCGGGTGTCGGCAAAACGACTTTGGCGCAAATCATTGCCCACAGGCTCGAGACGCCGTTTTACACGCTGAGCGCGGTAACAAGTGGTGTGAAGGATGTCCGCGAGGTGATAGAAAAGGCGCGGAACAACCGTTTCTTTACCCAAGCCAGTCCGATTCTTTTCATTGACGAAATCCATCGTTTCAGCAAATCCCAGCAGGATTCCCTCTTGGGGGCTGTGGAGCAGGGGACGGTTACGCTGATCGGAGCCACGACGGAAAATCCGTCTTTCGAGGTCATACGCCCGCTTTTGTCCCGTTGCCAGTTGTATGTCTTGAAAAGCCTGACGAAAGACGACCTGTTGGAATTGTTGCATAAGGCTGTGGAAAGAGATGTCATACTGAAAACGAAGCATATCGAATTTCGTGAGACGGATGCCATGCTCCGGTATAGCGGAGGAGACGCCCGCAAACTGCTGAATATTCTTGAACTGGTGGTAGAGGCTGACGGAACGGACCAAGTGGTTATCACGGATGCCCTCGTGGCCGAAAGGCTTCAGCAAAACCCGTTGGCATACGATAAGGGTGGAGAATTGCACTATGACACCATATCGGCTTTCATCAAAAGTATTCGGGGAAGCGATCCGGACGCCGCTTTGTACTGGTTGGCACGAATGATAGAAGGTGGGGAAGACCCCTCGTTTATTGCGCGGCGACTGGTCATTTCCGCCAGTGAAGACATAGGTTTGGCCAATCCGAATGCACTGCTTTTGGCCAATGCCGCTTTTGAAGCTGTCATGAAGATAGGATGGCCGGAAGGGCGTATCCCTTTGGCCGAGGCTACGGTTTATCTGGCAACCAGTCCGAAAAGCAACTCGGCTTATAAGGGTATCAATGATGCCTTGCAGCTCGTACGGCAAACCGGGAATTTACCTGTACCGTTGCACTTGCGCAATGCGCCTACCCAACTTATGGAAGAATTGGGGTACGGCAAGGACTATAAGTATGCACATGACTATCAGGGGCATTTCGTGGAACAGCAATTTTTACCCGACGACATTCGTAACAAAAGAATCTGGCATGCGCAAGAGAATGCAGCGGAAGCTAAATTGCAGGAACGGATGCTGCATTTATGGAAAGACCGCTATAAATAATTTTTGCCTTGTCCCCTCTCCACGGAGTTTATGAAAACACCTTTCATCTTTCAGACTAAAAGGCAATTTATTGATGTATAACGTGTTATGGCATGAAGGATAAAAGAGTCATCTTTCAGTTTCCCTTCATGACCGTGAACGGTGGAAAGTTTGGCTTACGTTATTGAATCGTTCGGCTGAGAAAAAAAGTGTTTCTTCAGCCAAACGATTTTCCAACCTCAGGAGATTGAAATGACAGGTGGCTGAAGGATGACTGAAACATCTTTTAGGTTTCAATATCCTCATTATGAATATGATAGACTCTATCCTGAAGGATGAAGGATGTTTTTGCAAATTCTATTGCGCTAATCTGTGTTTTTTGTGAGGCTGTTCCATGGAATTTTGCTAACTTTGTCTTTTCATATCTACATTGTTAAATAGAAAACGCTACAAATACAGATGAAAAGCGATATAGAAATTGCCCGTGAGTGCCGATTGAAGCCGATTGAAGACATTGCCCGCCAAGTACAGATTCCTGTGGATGAATTGGAACATTATGGGAAATACATTGCCAAAGTGCCGGAATCACTGATTGACGAGAAAAAAGTAGAAAACAGTAATTTGATTTTGGTTACGGCCATTACTCCCACGAAGGCCGGTATAGGCAAGACTACCGTTTCGGTAGGTTTGGCTTTGGGACTGAGCCACATTGGGAAAAAGAACATCGTGGCTTTGAGAGAACCTTCTCTCGGTCCGTGTTTCGGTTTGAAAGGCGGTGCGGCTGGAGGCGGTTATGCCCAGATATTACCGATGGACAAAATCAACTTGCATTTTACGGGGGATTTCCATGCCGTTACTTCGGCTCATAATATGATTGCCGCTTTATTGGACAACTACATCTATCAGCATCGGGATGAAGGTTTTGCCATGAAAGAAATTTTGTGGAAACGCGTGTTGGACATTAACGACCGGAATTTGCGTTATGTCGTAACCGGACTGGGAGCCAAGACGAATGGGGTCACGATGGAAAGCGGTTTCGACATTACTCCGGCATCTGAAATCATGGCGATTCTTTGCTTGTCGAAAAATGAACATGATCTGCGCCGCAGAATCGAGAACATATTGTTGGGCACTACAATCGAGGGAAAACCGTTCCGCGTAAAAGACATGGGAGTAGCTGGGGCAATATGCGTACTTTTAAAAGACGCCTTACATCCCAATTTGGTACAAACCACGGAAAACACACCGGCTATCGTGCACGGAGGACCTTTTGCCAATATCGCACACGGATGCAACTCCATATTGGCCACCAAACTGGCTATGACGTACGCTGATTATGTGGTGACGGAGGCCGGTTTCGGGGCAGACTTGGGGGCGGAAAAGTTCTTCAATATCAAATGCCGGAAGTCCGGTTTGAATCCCAAACTCACCATACTTGTCGCTACGACCCAAGGTTTGAAAATGCACGGTGGGGTAGCGTTGGAAGATATTAAGAAACCTCATTCGGAAGGGTTGAAGAAGGGTTTTGAGAATCTGGACAAGCATATCAGGAACATGCAGGCCTTCGGGCAGACGGTAGTGGTTTGTTTCAATCGTTATGCAACGGATGTGGATTCGGAAATAGAGTTGTGCCGCGAGCATTGTGAGAATATGGGAGTAGGCTTTGCCGTGAACAATGCTTTCTCGGAAGGTGGAAAGGGAGCAGTTGAGCTGGCCGAACTTGTGGTGGACGCTATCGCCAACCGCCCATCCCGTCCGGTCGTGTTCTCATATACAGACCGTGATAATATCGAGACGAAAGCGGAAAAAGTAGTTCGTCAAGTGTATGGAGCCGACGGTGTCGTTTTCTCAGCCGCAGCCCGTAAAATGTTGGAAAGGGTACGTCAGTTGGGTATAGAGGATTATCCCGTCTGTATAGCCAAAACGCAATATTCATTTTCGGCAGATGCCCATGCATACGGAGTGCCGCACGGATTTAAAGTGCAAATTCGGGATATAGTAGTCAATTGCGGAGCCGAAATGATCGTACTGATAGCCGGAGATATATTGAGAATGCCCGGATTGCCGAAATCTCCCCAAGCGGAACGGATTGATTTAATCGACGGAAGAATAGAAGGGCTTTCTTGACACATTTGGGCGAACATCACGGGACCTGATTTATAGGGGATATGAGAAATCCGACGTTTTGTATAACAGGAAGAAAGAATCTTTCGGCTATATGCGTGTCTGTCATATTAGGATTATGTATAGGAGTCGGATATCATTGGTATGCTTCTTCCCGTCCGGACATCACAAGAGTCGGAAAAGTAGATACCCTGAATACGCAAGCTCGTTTGGTGCGCTACGTCTATCCGGACAGTGCGTTACTGTTTGCCCGGAAAGCAGCCCGTATGGCCCGGAATTATGCGGACGGGCGAAGCGAGGCCTTAAATCATCAAATGTTCATTTGCTTCTTGCGAATGGACTTTGATGAGTGTATGGATTTGTACAATCGGATTCAGCAGTCCACCAGTAACCAGATAGAATTGCTGGTGAGCGAAGTGAATATGATGATGATATGCCAACGTGCCGCACAAAACCGTTTGTTCTTCGATTATTATAACCGCGCACTTGAAAGGATTCAACGTATCAGAGAAGAATATGATGAAGTGAAAGGCCGTAATAAAGAACGGTTGGACTACGCCATGACGGAATTCAGTTTGACCACGGCTACCAACTATATCAATCTGATGCAAGAGCAAGAGGCTGAAAAGGAACTTTCGGTAATTGATACGGATGGATATATACGTCAAAATAAAGCTTTACTTATTTACTATTATTACCTGAACGGTTTGATTTGCCAAAATCGTTTGGATCTGGGGAAAGAGCGTGTAGTAGATGCGTTCGATTATTTCTATCTGGCCTACTCTTTCGCTGAGCGTCTCGGTAACATTTACTTTTCCTCCATGTTGGAACAAGTCTTTTCGGAGATGTTTGCCCAACCGAAAAACTATGATATCATCAAGACCTACCGTAAAGTTGAATTGGATTATTTGTACAACTCATTAGTTACGGAGAAACTTAATGAGGCCGGATTCCCTGTATCCCTGCGTCTGTCTACGGCATTAGCCCAAAAGGCTTTGTCCAATGCCGAACAATGCGGAAATCTGTTGCTTAAGATTAACGGATTCCGAGTGTTGGGAAATACTATGTTTGCCAAAGGGGAATATTATAGGGCTTTGAATTGCTTCGAGACGGCTTTGTCATATTTGAATCTTCATCATCAAATTTATTATCCGGAAGACAAAGAACGATTGCTGACATCTTTTGAAAGCCGGAAAGACTCGGCAGTAGACATGTTATGGTCGAAAGACAGTGAATTCCAAACCGTTCCGGGCTATCTGACCTACATCCGGGAACGTTTAAGTGCGACGTACAGTGCGCTGAATGACAAACAGAAATCAGATTACAACCGAAATCTGTATCTGGACTTGATGGATTTTACCCGTCAAGACAAATCTCTCGAAAGCCGTGTAGATATGGTGGCGCAGGACAACAAGATATTAAACACACTTCTGGGAGCTATTATTTTACTGACTCTTGTTTGTGGCTTTTTCCTCTTTTTATATGCACGCAAATGGAAACTGCGGGATGCCAAACAATATTCTTTATTGAAAGATATGTCCGAATGGTTTATGGAGGTAGCTTTCACCAAATCGGAAGAAGGACTGGAAGAAGTGCTCAATGCCTATCCTTGGATAAAAAAGGAAAAACGAATCCTTCATGAAATCCTCCGCCCTTATATCAAATGGACGGAAAAGAACCGCATCCTGTCCGACCGAATGGATGAGGAAAGGATGCAGCTTCGTGAAGAATATCTGCAAAGCGAAAGGCAAATAGCCCGCGACAAGAAGAAAAACATATCCAAACGGGCGAAAGTTTCTTTAGTACATTCCATCATGCCTTTTATCGACCGTATTTTGTATGTGGTACGCCGGATGGAAAGCAAAAATGAATATGACCGAGGTACTTTGACCTACATAGGTGAACTTGCAGACGAAATCAATTGCTACAATGATGTACTCGCCGAATGGATTCGTATGAACCGAGGCGAGTTGGAACTGACAATAGAAAGTTTTCCGCTACAAGACTTATTCAAGTTACTGGATAAGGGCCAGTATAATTTCAAACGCAAAGGTATTGACTTTTTAGTGGAACCGACGGACGCATGGGTAAAAGCAGACCGTGCCCTAACCTTTTTCATGCTCAACACTCTGACAGACAATGCACGTAAATTCACGCCTTCGGAAGGGCAAGTCACGGTATGTGCAACAGAATTGGCGGATGCTGTGGAAATTAAGGTCTCAGATACGGGATGTGGACTTACGGAGTCTGAGATAGCATTGATTTTATCTTCGAAAATCTATGATGCCCAACAGATCGGTGTCAATTCTTCGACCGTACGCCATGAAAAAGGAAGCGGCTTTGGCTTGTTGAATTGCAAAGGTATTATCGAAAAGTACAAGAAGTCGGGAGAGTTCTTCAAAGTATGCTGTTTCCATATCGAAAGTGAAGAAAATAAAGGAAGCTGTTTTTCTTTTCGCTTACCTAAGGGAATAAGACGAAAGGGCATGATGGTACTGACGTTTATTTTCTATTTACTCACTTGCGGTCAGTATACGTATGCTATCCGGCCCAATATCGGTAATGCTCCAACTCATGAAGAGACAGACATGAATTACGGAGAGCTTAAATGGGCCGTGTTTTATGCCGATTCGGTCTATTTTGCCAATGTTCACGGTGATTATGAACGCAGTATGCAATATGCCGATTCCACCTTTAAATATATCAACCGTTATTATGAAGATTTCTTACCGGAAGAATGCGTAAGCCGCCAACTGACTGCTACGGGAAACGGCATGGAGGAACTGGAATGGTTATCTTTAGGAGTGAAGGCAGACTACTTCCTGATCATGGGATGTCGAAATGAAATGGCCATTGCGGCATTGGCGTTACATGATTGGGAGAAGTATGAGTTCAATAACAGACAGTTCACACATTTATATAAGCTATTGACCAAAGACGATTCTTTGGAGGAATTCTACGCCCGACAACGAAACACACAAATAAACTTATCGGTCAGTCTGGCCTTATTGGTCTTTATGCTCTTTATTTTTTCCGTCCTGATATACATTGTTTATTTTCGTCGGCGAATTCTGTTTCGTTTCAGCGTGATGCAGGTCCTTGAAACCAATCATGCCATGCTGAATGTCATCGAAATGTATGCACGTCCCGGACGTACGGACGAATTGATGTCTCAACTCTTATCAGTCGTGTTGTCCAGGCTTAAGGAATTGCATGAAATAAATAGCGTCCGGCTGTTGCTATATCGGGGAAAAGGAGAGAAAATCGGAACGTTTTTACAAGGAAAGGAAGACTATGGAGTATTGGCAGATTCTCTACTCAGTCAGGCTTATGAAACGGAAAATGCTGTTTTTGATGAAATGTCCAACACTCAGATTTATCCTTTGCTTCTTCGCCTGAACGAAAACGAACGACTCTGTATCGGTTCTGTAGCTGTCAACTATGGGACTTACCGGATGCAAAAAGAAGATTTCATTTTTGAGAATTATATCGTAAACTATCTGGCCATTTTACTGTATGAAGCGGTCATACAGCGGGGGCAAGACCTGGAAAATGTGGAAAGTGCGGAGAACGAGAAACAACGTTCTTTGTACGAAAGAACACGTATCAAAGTACAGAATCAGATTTTGGATAACTGCCTTTCTACCATTAAACACGAATCGATGTATTATCCCAGCCGCATGAAACAAATCATACGGAAACTGGAAGAACAAGAGGAACATCATGATTTGAAAACATCCATCCACTCATTAAGGGAGCTTGCCGAATACTACAAGGAAATATACACTCTGCTGTGCGCACAGGCAGACCGGCAGATTGACACCGGATACTTTAAATGCGAGAAACTCTCTCCGCACATCATCGGAGAAGAGTGGATGAAAACAATAGAAGTTTGGAGAAAGAAAAAGGCTTATGCCCTTCGCCTGTCTTTTGTCGACGAGTTGCAACAAAATAGTTTTATGAATGTAGATGCTACATTGGTGCGCTTCATGTTGGAGACCTTGACGAAAGAATGGGCAGCCCGGTTAGCGGAACATGAAAAAGATGGTTGCTTGACGCTTCGCGCATCGGAAGACGGTGGTTTTGTCCGTTTTACGTTGCAGGCCTCCGTTCGGATTTATGAACCGGAAGAAGCTGTAATATTATTCCAACCGGACGTCAAGCATTATCCCTATCTGTTGTGCAAGGAAATTGTTCGAGAACATGATAAACTAAATAATTTTTGCGGTTGCCGTATCAATATCGAGACTGATGTGCATTCTTCCGGATGCAGTATATGGTTTACCGTACCTAAATATAGATGAAATGGGAATGGATTCTTTTAAAATCATTATTGTCGAAGACGTTAAACTGGAGTTAAAAGGAACTGAAGAAATCATCCGCATGGAACTCCCGGAAGCCGAAATCATCGGAACAGCAATGAATGAAGGCGAGTTTTGGTGTCTGATTAAGAAAGAAGTTCCGGATTTGCTGTTATTAGACTTGGGATTGGGCGGCTCCACGACCATCGGAGTGGACATTTGCAGACAAGTCCGGTTGACCTATCCGGAATTACGTATCCTGATTTTTACGGGAGAAATACTGAACGAACGCTTGTGGGCCGATGTATTGAAAGCCGGAGCAAACGGCATTATCCTGAAAACAGGTGAACTGCTTACGCGTAACGATGTGCGCCAAGTGATGGATGGCCGCAATTTTGTTTTCAACGAGCCTATTATGGAAAAGATCGTCAGCCGCTTTATGAAATCCGTGGAATCGGAACGTTTACATAAAGACGCGCTCATCCATTATGAAATCGATGAATATGACGAACGTTTCCTTCGCCATCTGGCATTAGGTTATACAAAAGAAATGATAACCAACTTGCGCGGAATGCCTTTGGCGTAAAGAGCTTGGAAAAAAGACAAAACGATTTGATTTCACGTTTATTCGATACCAACGAAAGGGGAGGTATCAATGCCACCCGCTTGGTTGTGAAAGCATTACAATTACATATTATAGACTTAGAACATTTGGAACCGGATGAGGAATAGGTTCATGATATACCGGAAAGGACATAGTGTGGCTTCCGCACTGTTGTTCGTTTTGTTGATTGCACATCTGCTTTTGCCTTTATTGGCATGGTTGGGAAGTGCGGCGGGATTTCCTTTGGGTAATCTGTTTTCCAGCGAGGGAATACGATGGTATTATCTTCATATTCAGGATTGTTACCGTTCTCCGTTCATGGCTGTAGTCTTTCCCGTGGTTTTGGTATTTGGAGCGATAGAGCGTTCCGGTTTGTCTGAAATCATAAAGGATACTATCAGCAAAGGCGTACTGTCTCTCACTTACCGGCAACGTAAGGCTTGCCTTATGGCCGGTACATTCTTATTATTGTATATGGCCGGAATGCTGCTTCTGTTGCTCGGTCCACATGCCATATTGCTCAGTGTGACAGGGCATCTTTATCCGTCTCCTTTCGTGTCCGGCATCTTGCAAACTATGTCTTTGGGTTTTGTCCTGACCTCGTTATTATACGCTGTCCTGAGCTTTCATTTACGAGGCTGGCAGGAATGCTTGTCTGTACTGTATTGGGGAATCCAACGTTATGATGTATGGATTCTCATCTCCATGTTGGCCGTGCAACTCTACAATGCCTTATGCTATGTATGGAACGGAGCCTAAAGAGGATGGGCGGAAAGTTTTCAAGGCTTAAAGGAGCGTCATCCTTAGGCATTCAGGCGAAAATATCTATTTTGATGTAAGTATTAGAAAAAACATGATAAAAGATTTTTTGAAAAGGATAGAGGAAGAACTTAATGAAGAACAGCGTCGGGCCGTCTGTTACGACAAAGGCCCTTCGTTGGTGATAGCCGGAGCAGGGTCGGGCAAGACACGGGTATTAACCTATAAAATAGCCTACTTACTGGAGCGAGGATGGAAACCATGGAACATTCTGGCACTGACTTTCACCAATAAGGCTGCGCGGGAAATGAAAGAGCGTATCGCCCGGTTGGTAGGCCATGAACTTGCAGCCGGATTATGGATGGGAACGTTTCACTCCGTCTTTTCCCGTATCTTGCGGAAGGAAGCCGATAAAATCGGGTTTTCTTCCTATTTTACCATCTACGACCAGGCCGACTCACGAAATCTGATAAAGACCGTTATCCGTGAAATGGGGCTTGACGACAAAACCTATAAACCGGCAAGCATAGCAGCCCATATTTCCAACGCCAAAAACCGCTTGATACTGCCGGAAGCCTATCTGTCCGACAATGCTGTACGAATGGCAGATCAGGCGGCCAAGATACCGATGACGGGAGAAATCTATCTTCGCTACATGTCCCGTCTTCAGCAAGCCGACGTGATGGACTTCGACGATTTATTGCTCTATACTTATATATTGCTCAAAGAACATCCCGAGGTCTGCGAGCGATATGCGGACAAATTCGATTTCGTTTTGGTGGATGAGTATCAGGACACGAATTATGCCCAACACTGTATCATATGGGAATTGACCCACAAGAAACAACAGGTGTGCGTAGTGGGAGACGATGCACAAAGCATTTATAGCTTTCGTGGAGCAAACATTGATAATATCCTTAATTTCACGCAGAAATATAACAATGCGAAGTTGTTTAAACTGGAACAGAACTACCGTTCTACAAAGACAATCGTTTCGGCTGCCAACAGTTTGATAAGCCATAACGACCGACAGATACCGAAGGATGTTTTCAGCGACAAGGAGAAAGGTTCGCCCCTTCATGTGTATTCCGCTTATAGCGATATCGAAGAAGCCGAAATCGTGGTAAACCAAATCGCAGCATTGCGGAGAAAAGAAAAAATGGAATATGATGATTTTGCCATTCTTTACCGTACCAACGCACAGAGCCGCACTTTTGAAGAGGCTTTGCGCAAACGGGGTATGCCTTATCGGATTTACGGAGGACTTTCGTTCTACCAACGAAAGGAAATAAAAGATGTGATAGCCTATTGCCGTTTGACCGTAAATCCCCACGACGAAGAGGCTTTCAAACGGGTCGTCAATTATCCGGCACGAGGGATTGGCCAGACCACGGTGGATAAGATTGTATCCGCAGCCTCCACAGACGGGGTCAGCTTGTGGGAAGTGGTGTCTCGTCCCGAAGAGCATTCCTTGCCCGTAAACAAGGGTACGATGGGTAAATTGAAGGCGTTCACGGATATTATCTCCGGTTTCATCGAGAAAACAGAGCTGATGGATGCCGCCTTTCTCACACAGGAAATCATCCGTGAAAGCGGTATAATGAGAGAGATTTTTCAAGATGTGAGTCCGGAAGGAATGAGTCGTCAGGAGAATGTGCAGGAACTTTTGAGTGGCGTACAGGAATTCGTCTCCAGACGTTTGGAGGAAGGGCAAAGCACCGGACTCAGCGATTTCCTACAAGAAGTATCGTTATTGAGCGATTTGGACGAAGACGAAAGTGACGAACAACACAAAGTGACATTGATGACGATTCACTCGGCCAAAGGGTTGGAGTTTCCGGTGGTATTCATCGTTGGAATGGAAGAAAATCTATTCCCAAGTCCGATGGTGGGAAACAGCCAACGCGCATTGGAAGAAGAACGTCGTCTTTTTTATGTGGCTATTACCCGTGCCGAACGTTATTGTTCTCTAAGTTTTGCCCGCAGCCGCTATCGTTTCGGTAAAACGGAATTCAGTAACCCAAGTCGTTTTCTGCAAGACATAGACCCACGATATGTGGAAATGGATGCTCAAGATGGTTTTTCGTTCGGACAGACAAGGCGAAGGAATTTTGCGAGTGAGCGAGTGCAGACCGAGTTCCGATCGAGTCTGTCGAGCGTGAACAAATTATGCAAATATGAAGACGAAGATGATTACGGTACATCTTATCGGGAACGTCATCACCGCGCTTACGGAGAAGGTGTCGGGACAAGTTCTCCGATAGTAGCAAAAGTTTCCGGTTTGAAACCTTTGGGAAGCGTAAACCGACAAGTTCTCATGCAAGATGCAAAGCACGGAGACACAGAGCATCCCGTTGTTCCGTCGCCATCGGCATCAGCCAAGGGTAACAGTGAGCTACGGGCAGGCATGCGGATTGAGCATGAACGTTTTGGTATGGGAGTGGTGAAAGCTGTCGAAGGCAGCGGAGAGAACACCAAAGCCACCGTGGAGTTTCAAAATACGGGCACCAAGCAACTGCTGTTGCGGTTTGCCCGCTTTAAAATCATGTCGGCAGAATAAAGCGATAAAAAATAGTATTTGGATTTTCATTGCCGGAGAGTATTATAAGCGACAAATCGGAATTTAACGGGAAGAAAAAATGGAGAAGAAATTATCTGAAATGAGTTTAGAAACCTGTTGGCGGAATTAATTTAGTGCATACTTAATTCTGCCAATGGGCTTGTCG
>OFPS01001382.1_pt1 | contig 17595 bp, 13 predicted proteins | sample 1542111 | NCBI WGS metagenome assembly OFPS01 (sample SAMN04209233, study PRJEB22552) | human gut metagenome | biome: gut; material: feces | host: Homo sapiens | place: USA: Oklahoma | reverse complement strand
CCATATCCTTCATATCATTTTATTCACTTGTCCAATATGTATTGTAGTCCTACATGTGCCGAACTTCGCAAATTCCCTTGCTTTTTCTCAGATCCATGTTATACTGATAATTGTAAGCAATCCCTGACCTGACAATTGTCAATCATACGCTGTGCGGCTCACAGAAACGAGCAAATGCGCAGACAAAAGGCACAGCCGGCGAAAGCCGGTGTCGCAAAGCCAAGGGCCTAAACGGTGTCCCCGCACCGCATGGCAGCCGGTTGCCGATGCATTTATGTTCCCCCTTCTATGTGCCGTATTGCGCCCAAAAGAAGGAGGAATTTTTTTATGGCTGGAAAGAAAACAGGAAAGCGGCTGCTGACGTGGGTTCTGGTGCTTGTGATGGCACTGTCCCTGCTGCCGCTCAACGCGCTGGCGGCGGGCGGTTCGGAGACGGACAGCGGCTCCGGCATGATCTTTACGAAGAAACTCGTGTCTGATGTGCCGGATAAAGATGGAAACTACACCATTCAGATGACCGCGCAGGCAACGGGCAAGGAGGTCGAAACGACCAAGCCCGTGCCGATGGATATCGTGCTGGTGCTGGACCAGTCCGGCTCGATGGCAGACGATTTTAATGGCAATTCCACAAATAACAATGAAGCTCGCCGCCAGTATGCGATGAAAGCCGCGGTCAACAGCTTTATTGGCGAGGTGGCAGACAAGTACAGCACGGATGCTGACCACCACATGGCGATCGTGATCTTCAGCGATGATGCGGAAACGCTGGTAGGCTGGACTGCCGTGGACAAGGATGGTGGTGCATCTGAGCTCACCGACAAGATTAGCACTTTGTCGAACACCCCCTCCGGCGCAACGAACGTCGAGGCAGGTATGACGAAGACTCAGTCCCTGATGAGCAATGCGCCGACCGGCCAGAGCCGTCAGAAGACCGTGATCGTCTTTACCGACGGTGTGCCGACAACGGGAACGAGATTCAATGTTGACGTTGCTAATAAGGCCCTGGAAATTGCTCAGAACATGAAAAATGACGGTGTATCCATCTACACTATTGGCGTTTTTAGCGGCGCGGATATCAAACAACTTTATGGAAAAGGCTGTAATGGAAACGTAGGGGATAAATGGGGGGAAGTTGGCTTTCTTTGGTTTGGTGATGTCGCGGACGTTGACAGACCTGCCGGAAACCGCTTTTTGAATTATCTTTCCAGCAATTTTAAAAATGCAAATAAAATTGGACTTAGAGACGCAAGTTGGGATATTGGTTTAGTTCATTACGATGGTTGGAAGATCACCCAGAATTTTACTAGGACTTCTTCTGACTACTATAAGACGGCAGTTGACGCTTCCGATCTGAATGGTATTTTCAAGACAATCTCCAGCATGGTTCCCGCGCCGGGCAATCCTGCTCTGGACGAGAAGACCGTGATCACCGACACGCTGTCCGACTACTTCACCTTTGCCCTTACTGAGGACGGTAAGGTGGACGTGAAGGTCTACGCCGAGAAGGGCAACGAGAAGACGGATATCACCGACAAAGTTACTGTCAATCCTAATTCTCAGACCAAGACCGTGACGGTCACGGACTATGATTTCTCTAAGCATCATACGGAGAGCGACGACCCGGAAGAGCTGGTCATCGAGATCAAGGTGAAGCCCAGCGGCGATGGTTGCACCAGTAAAGAAATCCCGACCAACGACGACACGGCTGAACCCCATGCTGCCAGAGTAGAGGTAGAGGTGAAGTCGGAAGACGGAACCGGAACCGAGACCAAGATCGTGACGTCGCACGAGACGGCAAAGGTCACGGGACACCAGGTTATTTATGAGCTTGCTGGCGGCAAGGGCGACATTACGGGTAATGGCCTGTACTATCCGCAGGACGCTGCCGTTCCCGTGACGAACAGTGTACCTACGCTCGAAGGCCATGAGTTCACCGGCTGGAAGAGCAACATTGAAGGCGACAATAAGGTCTATACGTCCGACGGTACTAACAGCAGCATCACCATGCCCGCCGCGAATGTGATCCTGACGGCCCAGTGGACAGTGAACACCGATACCAAGTACACGGTCAATCATTATCAGCAGAATCTCGACGATAATGACTATAAGCTGTTTGAAACTGAATCGGATAAGACCGGCACCACCGGTGAGCAGACCACCGCGACAGCTAAAAATTATGAAGGCTTTACAGCCAAGCCGGTTGAGCAGAAGACTATTGCTGCTGACGGCAGTACAGTCGTTGATATCTACTATGACCGCAATACCTATTCCGTGACCTACACCGACGGTGTGAACAATGAGACTATCTTTGAGGATGAAGTTCACCAGAGTGTCAAGTATGGAGCTTCTGTTCCTGCCTATAACAACGGTACTGATCCGTCCCGCGAGAATTACACCTTCGCCGGTTGGGAGCCTTCTGTTCCTGCAACCATGCCCGCAAATAATCTGATGTTTGCGGCGAAATGGGAGAAGAATCCCGTCGGTGACGGCACGTTTGACTTCAACGACGTCATTTCTGGCGACGGCAAGAACACTCCCGCCATCACCAAGACGGTGAAGGGCAATGTCGGCAGGAACTTCAAGGAGACCTTTAAAGTGACCGTCGAGCCGAAGAGTGATAATGCAAAGAACACCATGACCCCCGATTATTACACCGGCAAGGCCGAGGTCATCGCTTCTAAGAGCCTGAAGGATGTTCCGTTCCTGTTTAAGCCTGAAGTGATGGCTAATGCAGTTGTTCCTTACGGCAAGCTCCGCTTCACCGAGGCAGGCACCTACACCTACACGGTGCAGGAGATTCCGGGCGAGACCAGCCGCATGAGCTACGACACGACCGAGTATACCCTGACGATCATGGTCGCGTTGGATGAGGATTCCAACACCTATCAGGTCAAGTCCTGGCAGTTCACCCCGGGCAATAGAGAATACCCCGACGCGCTGAATATCGTCAACACCTACCGCACCTATCATCCCTCCACCCCGAGCAAGCCCACGCTGAACACGGGCGATCACTACGCCTACGTCATGGGCTATCCCGACGGCACGGTGCGCCCGAACGGCAGCATCACCCGTGCCGAGGTCTCGGCCATTCTCTTCCGTCTGCTCTCTGACAAGACGCGCGATGAGTATTTCACGACCGAAAGCAGCTTCACCGACGTCAAGGCCGGTGCGTGGTACAACAACAGCATCGCGACCCTCGAAAAGGCCGGCGTGATCGTTGACACCGCCAAGGGCGGCGCGTTCCGTCCCAACGAGGCCATTACCCGCGCCGAGCTCGCCGCGATGCTCGCGCAGTTCTCGGACGCCAAGCCCGTCAAGGGTGTGAAGTTCTCCGATGTGTCCGCCGGACACTGGGCGTATGAGGCCATCGCCATTGCTGCGAAGATGGGCTGGATCGAGGGCTATCCCGACGGCACGTTCCGTCCCGATGCGACCATCACCCGCGCCGAGATGATGACGCTTGTGAACCGTGCGCTTGAGCGTGTACCCTCCGACGAGGATCACCTGCTCTCCAAGCGCGTAATGCTGACCTTCCCCGACTGCAAGAGCGGCGACTGGTTCTACATCGCCGTGCAGGAGGCGACGAACAGCCACACCTATGAGCGCGCCGCGACCGAGAAGAACGGCGACGAGCAGTGGACCGCCCTGCGCGCGAACCGCGACTGGACGCTGCTTGAAAAGTAAGCATACTTCCTCCACCCCCCATAGGAAGGAAGGAACGCTCTAATGAGCGTTCCTTCCTTCCTTTTTATTGTCCCTTGCCGCCGGTCTTTCTAAAAATGTGAAAATATGGTTTTTTCCAAATTCCTATTGACAAAGTAGGATTTTATCGTTATCATATAAACATACTTGATAGATAGGAATTATCCATTGCAAAGGAGCGATACCTATGACAACTGTTTACGCAGACAACGCTGCCACCACGCAGATGAGCCGCGCGGCCATCGACGCGATGCTGCCTTATATGGAAACGATCTACGGCAACCCCTCGAGCCTGCACTCCGTCGGGCAGCAGGCGGCCGAAGCGCTGCAAAATGCGCGCGAGCGCATCGCAGCGTGCCTGAATGCCTCGCCGCGCGAGATTTACTTCACCTCCGGCGGCAGCGAGGCCGACAATCAGGCGATTCTCTCTGCCGCGCGTCTCGGCGCGCGCAAGGGCAAAAAGCACATCATTTCGACGGCTTTCGAGCATCACGCCGTGCTGCACACGCTCAAAAAGCTTGAAAAAGAGGGATTCGAGATCGAGCTTCTGCCCGTCGGCGCCATCGGCACGATCACGGCGCAGCAGGTGAAGAGCGCCCTTCGCGCGGACACCTGTCTCGTGACCGTCATGTACGCCAACAACGAGATCGGCTCCATTTTGCCGATCGCCGAGATCGGCGAAGTCTGCCGCGAGGCGGGCGTGCTGTTCCACACCGACGCCGTGCAGGCGGCGGGGCATGTCCCCATTGACGTGCAGGCGCAGCACATCGACATGCTGTCCCTCTCCGCGCACAAGTTCCACGGCCCGAAGGGCATCGGCGTGCTGTACGCGCGGCAGGGCGTTCCCCTCACGAGTCTCATCGAGGGCGGCGCGCAGGAGCGCGGCAAGCGCGCCGGCACGGAGAACCTCCCCGCCATTATGGGCATGGCCGCAGCGTTGGAGGACGCCTGCGCGCACATTGATGAAAACGCCCGGAAGGTCAGCGCCCTGCGCGACCGCTTGATTGCCGGACTTTCCAAGATCCCGCACAGCGCGCTCAACGGCGACCCTGTGAATCGCCTCCCCGGCAACGTGAGCTTCTGCTTTGAGGGCATCGAGGGCGAAAGCCTTCTTCTGCTGCTCGACGCGAAGGGCATCTGCGCCTCCTCCGGCAGCGCGTGTACGTCCGGCTCGCTTGACCCGAGCCATGTGCTGCTGGCCATCGGCAGACCGCACGAGGTGGCGCACGGCTCGCTGCGCCTGAGCCTTTGCGAATGGAACACCGATGAGGACGTTGACCGCATTCTTGCCGCCGTGCCCGAGGTCGTCGCATATCTCCGCGAGATGTCTCCGATGTGGAAGGATCTCATCAGCGGCAGGAAACCGTTCATTTTATAACATCAGCTCACAAAGGAGGATTCGACAATGGCTCTTTATACGGAAACTGTGATGGATCACTTCATGCACCCGCGCAACGTCGGCGAAATCGAAAACGCAGACGGCGTCGGACAGGTCGGCAACGCCAAGTGCGGCGATATCATGAAGATGTATTTGAAAATCAAAGACAACAAAATTGACGATGTGAAGTTTGAGACCTTTGGCTGCGGCAGCGCAATCGCATCAAGTTCTATCGCCACCGAGATGATCAAGGGTAAGACCATCGACGAGGCGCTCAAGATCACGAACAAAGATGTGGTCGATGCGCTGGGCGGTCTGCCCGCCTACAAGCTGCATTGTAGTGTGCTCGCCGAGGAGGCGTTCAAGTCCGCCATCAAGGACTATTACGACAGAAACGGCATTGCTTACGATCACAAGGAGTTTCCCGACTGCGAAAGCTGCGAGGCCTGCCGCATGGTATGACAGATTCGGTGCCCCCCGCCGCGCGCAGCATGATCGAGCAAATAATGCAGCGTTTTTTCCCTCTCCTATCCCGCTTCTCCCCCTGAGCGGGCGCGGGGCGCTTGTGCGCCCCGCGTTTTTTTATTCCCGTTCCCCCATGGCCTCCTCCAGCTTTTGCAGCGCGCGCTTTTCGATGCGGGAGACATAGCTGCGCGAGATCCCAAGCTCTTTTGCGACCTCGCGCTGCGTGCGGGGCATTTTCCCGCCAAGGCCATAGCGCGAGGTGATGACCTCTTCCTCCCGCTCCGTCAGGCATTCGTGCACGAGTTTTCGCACGCGCAGGCAGTCGTCCCGATCCTGAATATCGAGATACATCGTGTCCTCCACGCCGACAACGTCCATGAGATAGAGCGACTCGCCGTCGGAATCGGAATCGAGCGAATCGTTGAGCGACACCTCGCCCTGCGCCTTCTTCCGGCTGCGAAAGTACATGAGGATCTCATTCTCCACGCATTTGGCAGCATAAGTCGCAAGGCGAGTTCCCTTTTCCGGGCGATAGCTGGAAACCCCCTTGATAAGCCCGATGGTGCCGATCGAGATCAGGTCGTCCTGCTCGTCAGACTGCGTATAGTACTTCTTTAGCATGTGGTTCAAAGGCACAAGAAGCTGTTCCCTGCCCCATATCTTCCCTAAATATTGATTCAAAAGATAGTAAAGAAACCCTGTCTGGTAATATGCGGTTCGACAGCTATAATCGTCATTTGGATATATTTTATAACACACATATTTTGTTGCCTACATAAGCAAATGGAGCATACATGATGTATGCTCCATTTGCTTATGTAGGAGGAGGTGGTGAATCTTATGCCATTGAGTTTTCCCTATTACTACGGTCACGCCGGTGAACAATACGCTTTCTTTCGCATTCCAAAACTGCTAATCACCGATAGTCGGGTTGATGGCGTTTCCTCTGATGCAAAGCTACTGTATGGACTGCTGCTTAATCGCATGGAGTTGTCCTATCGGAACGGCTGGGTAGACGACCAAAATCGTGTCTTTATCATTTTTACGGTAGAAGAAGTTATGGAAACCTTGCGCTGTCGCTCTGAAAAGGCGGTGCGCCTATTCGCAGAATTGGACAGCAAGAAAGGTATTGGTTTGATTGAACGAAAGCGGCAAGGACTTGGAAAACCGGCTATCATTTATGTGAAAAACTTTGCCTGTGATATATCCTGAATAAATCGAAAGTCCAGACTTTCGATTTTCGAAAATCATAGATGTGGCCGGAGTCTGCGCTTCTGTGACTTTCGATTTTCGAAAGTCTTGATTTTCGGTTTTCGAATTTCTTGACTTTCGAAAATCGAAATCTATACCGAGGAAGAAGCGGCCATTTTATGCGGCTTTATCGGGCGGTATGTTGACCATGATTCCACCTGTGAAACGGTTCGCTCCGCTTATTCCCGACTGTGTCAAGGGTTGGAGCAGCATATTTTGACCCATCAGGACTATCTATGGACAGAGCAGGTTCTACAATTTCTGATGCCCCAATGGTGGACGGAGCGGGAAGATCACCATGCGCTGGCCTCACTTTTACTGAAAACGCAGTCCTTGATTCGGGCAACGAGATAATCTTAAACGGGACGGATAGCCATACTGATATACTCCCTCTATGAGCAATGTCATTCTTTTGTCGTGCGCAAAAAGGGCAGCTACCACAAAAATAAGCCTTTTCGCTTACTTGCAGTAGCTGCCTTGTTCTTTGTGCAGTCTTATCTTAATGACATTGCTCATAGAGGGAGCATTACTACGCACTTATATTCTACCCTCATAGCCACAAAACGTCACTTTGTATTGTCTCCACTATGCTACATTACTTTATGATAAAATGGTAAATGTGAAGGGGCGGCTGAATAGCCGCCCCTTCTGTTTCGCTATGTGGTCAACTGGGAAAGATGCTCAGAAGCCTGCGTCAGTGCAGCTTCTTCCACGTCTCGTGTGTACCGGATTTCGTGTAGGTGTGGCTGTTAGTAGCCTCCTGCACATCAAGGTAGTACCATGCGCCGGTGTTCGTGTTGTCGCTCCAGGTCTTCATGCCGGAAAGCAGGTCAGAGACCGACTTCGGCGTGCGGTCCAGCGCGCGGTTGATCATCGCCATCATTTCGGCACGCGTAATGGTTGCATCGGGACGGAACGAGCCATCGGGATAGCCGTTGATCCAGCCCATCTTTGCGCAGACAGCAATTTCATCAGATGCCCAGTGTCTTGCGGAAACATCGTTGAAGGAGTTTGCAGCGCTCTTGATGTCCGCAAACTGCGCCAACATTGCAGCAAGCTCTGCGCGCGTGATTGCCTCATTCGGGCGGAACTTGCCATTCGTTCTGGTGTCGACGATCACGCCAGCGTTTTCAAGCGTTGCAACGTAGGTGTTGAACCAGTCGCCGCGGACAACATCGCTGAACGAGCATCTGGTTGTTTCATACGTCTTGACACAATCTGCATCCATGACGCGATAGAGAATTGCAGCCACTTCTGCGCGCGTCACATCGCCGGCGGGCTTCACGGTGCCATCGGGATAGCCGTTGACGTAGGCAAAGTGATCCGCCGTGTTGAACTTCAGAGAATTGTCCTTTTCCGGCTTGTTGGGAGACTCAATCTGAACGCCGGAACCGCCGGAGCTCTTCTTGACGTAGACGACATCGTAGGTGTAGCCCTCTGCAGTCATGGTGCCTTCGATCACCGCGTCGTCCTTGTCTCTAAGCTTATAGCCCTTGACATCCGGAGACGTTACACTGAAATCAGCACCCAGTGCAACACTTGCTTCATAGCTATCTGCCACGGGGTTGCCCTTTTTGTCGACGTAGTTAATCGTCAGGGCGTGGTAACTGCGGCTCCAGGCTGCTCTCAGTGTGTGGTTCTCAGCAGTCTTTACAATGGTTGCTTCCGTGACCTTGTCAGTACCCAGATACCAGCCCTTAAAGGTATGATGGGCGCGGGTCGGAGTCGGCAGGTCGCCGTAGGCGGCGTCAAACGTGACGGTCTTGCTGGTCGGCTCGACTTCACCGTCGTTCGGATCAAATGTTACCGTGTACGTCTTCTTTTCCCAACGGGCAGTCAGTTCGGTCTTGTGGGTGATTTCGGTATCGAAATTGAACGGGTTGCCGTCCTTGTCGAACCAGCCGAGGAAGTTATAACCCTTCATGGTGGGATCTTCCGGCGCCTCAGCCTTTTCGCCATACTTGACGATCTGGGTGACAACGTCGCTGCCGCCGTCGGAGTTGAAGATCACTTCATAAGAGGTCGTTGCATAGCCCCGGATGTAGGCGGTGTTGTTGTTCGCCGCCTGCCAGTTCGCGCCGTCCTGTCCATAGGTCTTGATCGCGTCGCTGAAGCTGTCGGTCGAGCCGGGGAAGCAAAGCTTGATCTCGGCGTCACACGGCTCATTGGCCTTGTCGGCTTTGAGTGCGCGGGCTTTGAGCGCGCCGATCATCTGCTGATAGTCGATGGTTTCTCCGTACTTGCCGCCGCAGCGATACGTCCAAGAATAGGTCTTGCCCTCGTCCTTGACCGGTTCGCCGTTGTTGACGCGGAGGGTGGAGGCAATGTTATAGGTGTTCAGCGTCCACTGTGCCTTCAGGGTGATGTCCTGCTCAACAGCATCGGAGAAGTCATACTTTTCATCGCCCAGATACCAGCCGTCGAAGGTATAGCCGGTCTTCGTGGGAGCGGAAGTCGGCTCGGCCGCGGTGAGGCCGTATTCCACTTTCTGCGCGGGCGGAACAGGCGTGCCGCCGTTGGAATCAAAGGTGACGGTATACTTGTTGATGTTCCACTTCGCTGTCAGGGTGATGTCGCCTGTGACAGGAGTATCAAAGTCATACGCGGTGGCGTTCTGCTCGTCTTCGCCCAGATACCAGAACGCAAAGGTATAGCCCTTGAGCGTCGGGGCGACAGGCAGGACAGCCTTCTCGCCGCTCTTGACGTGCTGCTCATCGGGCGTCGGGAAACCGCCGTAAGCGTTGAAGGTAACGGTATATTCCTCCGTCACATGTACACGGCCCTGCGTCTTGATCTGCCAGTTCTCCCCGCCCCAGATCAGCGTGACCGGATCGATCTTCTCATCGTTTTGGATATGTTTCAGGGTCGGGAACGTCTTGTTGAACTCGGCCACATAGGGGTCGGGGACATAGTTGATGTCGCAAAGCCAGTCGTTCCCGACTTTCTTCGGCTCGCCGACGATGTAGTCTTCATTGTACTCGCCGAGCAGGCCGTAGGCCTCCGTATGCTGCTGCGCATCATCTACATCGCACTTGACCAGAACAGCCATTTCAGCCATTTCAAGCTTTTTCAGCTCGTCAGCCGTCGGGGCTTTGGGCGGGGTCTCGGTGGGAGTCGACTCTGTGTGCTTTACCTCGATTTCAGTTTTACCGTCGTCCAGAACCCACTTGCTATTCTTGTAGCTGATCACAAGCTTCAGCGTTGTCTGGCTCGCATCGTTGAGCTCATGCGCCTTCGTTTTTTCGTTGTTGTACTTTGCGACATACGGCGCGGTCTTGATGGTCACGTCGTATTTCTCCGGTTGATCCAATCTCGCCGTTTTCGTCCAGTTGAACCCCTCGCTCTGCGTGTTGTCGATCAGGTCGTAGTTTTTCGTCCCGCAGCTGGGCGTGCTGACGTCCGTTACCTGAATCTTCCCGATAGCGGATTTCAGATCGTCATAGGAGGGAGCGGGAATGTCCGGCGTAGGAGAGTCGTCCTTCTCCCAGACGGCGTAGACGGTCTTGGGGCTGTCTGCATGTTGAACGTCAATCGTGCCGCCCGGCCGATACTGCGCAACGGTCGCATCCGCACTGTCAGCCCAGCCCTTGAAGGTGTAGTCCGCCTTGGTCGGGGTCTGATCGGGAACGGTAAAGGTAACCTTGTTCACCGTTGGAGCCGATGCCGTACGCGTCTGACTATCCGGCGCACCGGTGCCGCCATTCGCATCATACTTCAGTTCAAAGAATGGCATCCAGACGGCGTAGATGGTCTTGGTCGGATTGTCCTTGGTCAGCGTAATCTGATCGCCGCCGAAGTACTTCGCAGCCGCAGCATTCTCCTTGTCAGCCCAACCAGCGAAGGAGTAGCCGTTACGAGTCGGCTTGCCATTGTTGACGTCGAGTTGGTAGCTTTCCGCCGCTGTGGTTGCCGTAATATCCCAGCGCGTACCACCAACGTAGTTAAACTCGTGAATCAGATGGTAGGTGTACTTAGCGGGGGTGGGATTGGGATTTTTCGCTACGAGATAGATTGTAGTACCCTTATTGCATGCAGTCGGATCTTTCAGATTAAATCCCCACGTTTTGGGATTTGCATTAGCCTCTTTCGACCAGCCTACGATCTGATAACCGCTGTTGACGCTTGCACGATCAGCCGCCGCCTTGATGTCACTGATAGCGATTGTGTGATTGTTATATGCCGTGTCGCTGTGCGGCGTCGAATACTGGCAAACAAACTGCGTCTTTTCAGAAGAACCGTAATTGTAGCCAATTCTGAATTCGTCACCCACATACAGGACAGTGAAGGTAACATCGATCTTATGTCCTGTATCCTGCTTCGCCAGTGCGTTCACCGGCAGCAAACTGAAAACCATGATAAATGATAACAATGCTGCGAAAAAGCGTTTTTTCATACTTATCCTCCAAATACATAAAAATATCTATGTGAAGCCCGCCTGTGGCGGAACGTGCTTTATCTGCCGTGAATGCGCTTCGTGCGGGCGGTTTTTCATATCCGCTGCACGTCCGCCTTTCCTTCGGCTGTGGAAGATTCTGCGGACTCTGCGAGGATTTCCTCGTACCGCACATTTTTCTGCTTTCCCTTTCCGGCACAGATGGGGCAGCCGCATTTTTTTGCGCCGGTTCTTGAGTAAATGACGGCCTTCCAGACATGCCCCAGCGGACATTCCCACCAAACTCTTCTTGTGCTGCCCGCTGTGACCATCTCCGGCGTAAGTGCGCCATTGAGCGTTGGGTGCCACTCGGCGGCGATGCGCGGCTCGACGGTCGCCAGATCATTGAAGCCTGCCAGCACCTTTTTGTTTGTGCAGTACGGGCAGCCGGTCCCGTTTGCGCGGGACGCAATCACTGCCTGAAAGCTGTGTCCCTTTTCGCAAATCCACCACGCCTTGCGGTTGCTGGTCAGCGTGACCTGCTGCGGTGTGAACATTTCGTTTCGTTCCGTGTCCCACTGCGCAGCAAGCACCGGATTTTGTGACGCAAGGTCGTTGAAGCCGGGCAGCACCAGTTTTCCGGTACAATATGGGCAGCCGTTCCGGCTGTGCGTTCGCGCGGAGATCGCAGCCTGCCAGTGGTGCCCATGTCCGCAGACCCACCAGACCTTTTTCTTTGTCCCCGGCAGAACGTCCTGCGGGGTCAGTTTGCCGTTGCGCGCCGTGTCCCATTCCTGTGCCAGCTCCGGATCCACCGTCGCAAGGTCGTTCTCTCCAACGAGAATCTGCCTCCCGGCGCAGATCGGACAGCCGCACCCGGAAGAACGGGAATGGATGCTTGCGCGCCAGCTGTGTCCTTTTTCGCAGCGCCACCAGACGGATCTATGACTTCCGGCGCTGATGTCCGCCGGAACGAGCGGCGCATTTTTCCGGTAGTCCCACTGCCGCGCCAGCTCCGGGGATTGTGTGGCGAGGTCGTTGAAGCCCACCATAACCTTTCGCCCCGTGCAGTAGGGACAGCGGGCGCCGGCGATTCTGGTATAGACCGCAGCCTTCCATTCGTGTCCGTTTTCACACCGCCACCATGCAGATTTGTGACTGCCATAGGTGACCGTCTGCGGCGTCATTGGGAGATTGTGTTCTGTGTCCCATTCGTCCAGCAGCGCTTCTTTGTGATATTGCCTGCAATAGTCAAAGAAACTCTGCCTCATGCGCGCCTCCGTTCCGCATCCGGCTGAGGTGGGAGGTACAGATGCCGGTGCTTCTGGCTGACATTTCCGGCGCAGACGGGGCAGCCGGTGCGCTTCTTTGCATTCGTGCGGTTCGAGATCGCCGTGCGCCAGACATGCCCATCCGGACAGATCCACCAGACCTTGCGGTTGCTGCCTGCTGTGACCATTTCGGGCGTGAGCGCACCATTGAGCGTCGGATGCCATTCGGCGGCAATTTCCGGTTCGATGCTTGCAAGATCGTTGAAGCCTGCCAGCACTTTCTTGTTTCCGCAGTACGGGCAGCCATTGGTACCCCGCGTCCGGTCCACGATCTCTGCTCTCCATTCGTGACCAAGCGAACACCGCCACCAGACTGTCTGATGACTGCCGGACACGACCTGCGATGGCGTGAGGTTTCCGTTTTTTGTTGGGTGCCATTCGGCGGCGACAGCGGGAAACAGCGTGGTAAGGTCGTTATAGCCTGCCTGCGCCACATCGTTTGCGCAGATTGGACAGCCAGCGCCCATGCGGACGCGCGTTTTCGGGGCAGCCTGCCATTCGTGACCGTTGGTACAGCGCCACCAAACCTTTTTGTCGTAGCCATAGCTGATTTTCTGCGGCGTGAGGTCGCCGTTTTTTATTGGGTGCCATTCGGCAGCAAGCGCCGGATGGGTTGTAGCGAGATCATTGAAACCGGGCAGGATTTTCCGGTTCGCACAGACCGGGCAGCCGCAGCCGGAGGTGCGGGAGGCAATCGCTGCCTGCCAGCTATGCCCCTTTTCGCAGCGCCACCAGACCTTGCGGCTGTTTCCGGCCGTCACCATCTGCGGCGTCAGATCAAAGTTTTTTTCCCGGTCCCATTGCACACTCAGCGCCGGGTGCGTCGAGGCTAAATCGTTAAAGCCCGCAAGAACCTCCCGCCCGGCGCAGAATGGACAACCCCTGCAGAGCGCCGTGCGGCTGTAGATCTCCTGCTGCCATTCATGCCCCAGCCGGTCAATCCACCAGACCTTCTGCCGCGAATGGCAAGTAACTGTGTCCGGGGTCAGACCATCATTTTTTGCGTAGTGCCATTGCTGCAGCAGATCCGCGCGGCGGCTTCTGATGCAGTATTCTTTCAGCGTCATTCCGCGCGTTTCTGCGCTCATACGACTATGGCCTTCCTTCTGTCAATTGGTGCGTGGCGTAGTACCACGCGATAAAATTCTCGTGCAATCCCTCGCCGCGTTTTCGCGCCCCGATGGCATCGTCTTTTTTCATACACACCGAGATAATACGTTTCTCATTTGAAAGTGATCTGCGCGCACCATCTTCCGGTGCGCCTGTTCCGGTAAGCACCGGTCACGCTGCTGGCGTTGGTGGGGCGCAAGCGCCGTCTGCCAGCTTCCAGAATGGTAACAGATGTACCCTCGCAGAGCTTGAGATTTTCCTGCAAGCAGCCGCAGCTTTTCCGGTAGCCCGCTGTAAGCTGGTGCAAAGGCGCGTCAATTTCCCCGCCGCAGTCACAGCGACAGCGCTGGACGGTGTAGCCGTTTTTGTACTGGGGCGTTGTTTCTTCCGCGCGCGAATGACCGATATGATAGCCGATGGCAATTTTTGCGCGCGTTACGCATTGTCTGTGTGGTCATATCGATTGCCCCATAGAACATAATTTTTCTTATGTAGTAGACGCGCATGGGAGAATGCGTGAGGATGAACGACCAAACGCTGCACTGGAACGCAAGCCACGCCCAAACGGGCGCAAAAAAACAGACCAATGAAAAATACAGGTTCATTGGTCGATTTTCCATGCCGTTCTATTTGCCTGACGTGGACGAATTATGGCTTTTGAATGATAAATCTACGATTTAGACTTGAAGAATTTAATAAAAAGTGTTATTGTTCCTAATAAATGGTGGGCGCAGTCTGACCGTTCGGTCGGCGCGTCTACTACATAAGAAAAATTATGTAGTACGCTGTGCTAGCAGCTGCAATCGCTCCAGCTGACGCCGATGTTCCGCTCCGGTGGACATGATGTAGATGCGTGTCGTGTTGATGCTGCTGTGACCGAGCAGGTCCGCCAGCTTTGCAATATCCTTTTCCACCTGATAAAAAGTCCGGGCAAAGAGCTTTCTCAGATTGTGAGGAAACACTTTGTCCGGATTTACGTTTGCCTGCGCACACAGCCGCTTCATGGCAGACCAGATATTGCTGCGGTTTAGGGATCGGCCGGTTCGGGTGCAGAAAATGATCCCGCTTTGGATTCCTGCGCCGCAAGCATACTGCAATAAGAGCTTTTGCAGCCCCCTGGGGATCAGAATGCTTCGTGTCTTACTCTTGCACGCGACGGAAATTTCTCCGGCTCGGACAGCCTCCACCGTAAAATATTGCAGCTCGGATACGCGGATCCCCGTGGCGCAGAGCGTTTGCAGCAGCAGCCACAAGCGCTTGTCGTGTCTGGACGCTTTCAAAAGCCTCTGGTATTCCGCCCTGCTCAGTTCCCGGTTTGCAGCCAGATACGTTTTCTTCTGCACGCGGTACAGCTTAACCTTGCAGTCCGCCCTGCCGCAGAAAACAAGGAAGCTGTTGAGCGAGGCGAGCATGGAGTTGACCGACAAAATCGTGTACCCTCCGGTCGGAAGATCACGCTTATATGCAATTGTCAGATCTTTCGTGAGTGCTTGTGATCCGGCGTATTTTGAAAAAGCACGGACATCTCGGATGTATTTTTCAATGGTGGCGCTGCTTTTTTCTTCTTCGTACAGCTCGTTGGCATACCGCGCGATCAGCTCTGCGGTGATATAAGTCTCATTCATATTGTTCTCTCTTTCTGTGTCCCTGCACCCGGACGCAGGCTCATTATACCGTTTCTTTCTGCAAAGTGCATGACCAGTTTTGGAGGACTTTTTTCAAAAAATCTCTCGCCTGTCCGCAGCTTTCCTCTGAACATTTCGCCAGATATCTTGTGTTTCTTCGGATATTCGTATATCATGTTCTGTGTTGAGTATGATCTCCGGCGGGACAAGCACCTGACGGATACCCCTCTGCATTGGAAGCAGCCGCAAAAAGGAAGTGAGCGCTATGACCTGCGACGAGAGCTTATACCGCCAATATTTGAACGGCGACGACGCGGGGCTGGAGGCCCTGATGAAAAAATACGGTGACCCGCTGACCCTGTATATTGACGGCTATCTGCACGACGTTCATGAGGCGGAGGAGCTGATGCTGGATGTTTTCGCCTATCTGTTCACCAAAAAGCCGAAGATCCGGGACGGCGGCTTCAAGGCGTATCTCTATAAGGCCGCGCGCCACATGGCGCTGCGCCATAAGAGCAAGCGAAAGCCCCTGTTCAGCCTCGATGCGCTGACCGACGAGCCGGACGGGCGGCTGCTGGCGGATGAGGTTATCCGGACGGAGGAGCGAAACCGCGTCCTGCACTTCTGCATGGGCGAAATGAACCCGGACTATCGGGAAGTCCTGTATCTCACCTATTTTGAGGATATGAGCTACGCGCAGGCGGCGGAGGTCACGGGAAAAACGGTAAAACAGATCACCAACATGGTGTATCGCGGAAAAGAGAGCCTGCGAAGGCTCTTGGAACGGGAGGGAATCACAAATGCGGAGTCATGAGGAACGGGTCGCGGAGACCAAGCGGCGCATCGCCAAAATTGAGCTGGAGAAACGGCGGCGGCGCAATACGATCACCATGGCTTCCGCCGTGGCGGCGTGCCTTGCGCTGCTCATCGGCGCGTCCCTCGCCATGCCCGGCATTGCCGCGCGGATACAGACCGGCGACTACTCTGGCTTTGAAACGGCGGCAAGCATCTTTCACGGCGGCGCGGCCTTGGGATACATTGTCATCGGGCTGCTGGCGTTTTTACTCGGCGTGTGCGTGACCGTTCTGTGCTTCCGGCTGCGCCAGATGAGCCGGGAGGACGATCAGAACAACGAAAGCGAGGGGATACATGGAGCTGATTGAGAACCTGCTGCAACTGCTGACCACGTTCGTCGGCGCACTGCTTTCGGGTATCGCCTACCACAAAAGCCACCGGCAGACGTATTTCCTGCTGCTGTGCTTCTATGGCTGCTTTGCCCTTGGCGCGCTCTACTGGACGCTGTACCTGCTGCTGTTCGATACGACGCCGCGGGTCTTTTATGTGTCGGAGTTCGGCTGGGTGGCGAGTCTCATCTTCCTGCGCATTTTGCAGGCCACGCTCACCAGTCAGGACGAGCGCAGCTTCCGCTGCCGCAGGGCATGGCTCGCGCCTGCGTTCGGCGTGCCGCTGCTGGCGTTCTACTGCACCTTCGGGGACATTCTCTCCAACCTGATCTGGTGCGGTATGATGATTTGGCTCTCCTTCTGTGCCATTCGAGGGCTTGTCTACACCAATGGACAGACGGGCGCGGCGCGGAATATGCGGTGGTTTCACATCGGCGTGCTGTGCTTTGCCGGTTCGGAATATCTGCTCTGGACAGTGGGCTGCTTCTGGCCGGATACCTCTCCGGCAAGTCCCACCTTCTGGTGCGATATGCTACTGACGCTTGCGATTCTGGGGCTGCTGCCCGCCACGAGAAAGGCGGTGGACGCATGACCTATATTGAAAACATCTTCCTCTGCATGGTATCCCCGCTGCTGGTAGCCGCCCTGTGCATGGGCAGGCGGCAGCTCCGCTTCTTCCTGTTCTGCATTACCGGAATGGGGGTGTGTCTGCTTTCGGCCTATATCAACACCTTCCTCGCGGCGGTGTGTCAGGCGGACGCCCTTGCCGCCACGGCGGAGATCGCGCCGGTGGTGGAGGAAATGATGAAGCTGCTGCCGCTGGTGTTCTATCTTCTGGTATTCGAGCCGGAGGGCGATAAAATCAAGGCTGCCGCCATCACGGTTGCCCTGAGCTTCGCCACCTTTGAAAACGTGTGCTATCTCATTCAGAACGGCGCGGACCGCTTCTCCTTTATCTTCTTCCGCGGCTTCGGCACGGGAGCCATGCACGTCCTCTGCGGCCTGATCGTGGGCGGCGGGCTTGCCTATGCGTGGCGGCGGACGTGGCTTAAAATAGCCGGTACGTGCGGGCTGCTGGGCGCGGCCATCACCCTCCACGCCATCTATAATCTGCTCATTGCTTACGGCGGCGCGGCGCAGTACATCGCCTACGCCCTGCCGGTGCTGCTGGTGGCGG